>Ga0255346_1005486_pt1 | contig 13044 bp, 7 predicted proteins | sample wastewater_treat_FD_194410 | JGI IMG/M metagenome (GOLD analysis project Ga0255346, IMG submission 194410) | Wastewater microbial communities from Lulu Island WWTP, Vancouver, Canada - plant22 | ecosystem: Engineered > WWTP > Wastewater > Unclassified | place: Canada: Vancouver, British Columbia... | reverse complement strand
AACTGGTTGAAATATAATGGTACTAATTTCGAAACAGCTACTGCTATTCCAACTGTAAACGATAATGTTTTAATTACACATTTTGGAACACCTTCAACTTGTGTTTCTAACTTGCCATATGTTGCTGTAGCTTCAGGAGAATGTAATTCAATTAAAATAAACCCAAATGCTCAAGTTTTTATAAATAATTCAAAAAAATTAACTATAAAAGGTAATTTAAACAATGCAGGAACTATTACAAGCAACAATGGAAGCATTGATATTGCTGGCAACTGGACAAATACAGGGGTTTTTAATGCTGGTACAGGAACAGTAACTTTTAATGGAAATACTACTCAAACTATAAATCCTGGTCCTGCTTCATCTGCATTTAATAATGTTGTGTTTAACAATACTGCAAGCGGTATTTCTGACATTAATATAAATCAGCCTTGTAGTATAAACGATACAGCAACATTTACTAATGGAGTTGTTAACTTCCCTGGTTCAGGATCACTTTCTTTTGGAACATCTGCCTCATCGAATATTGGAAATGCAAATTCTTATGTAAATGGAGTAATCTCAAAAACAGGAACTTCTGCATTTAATTTTGCAACAGGAGAAGGAGAACACTGGGGGCCTTGTGCTATAGCTGCACCTGCGACAAACTCAACAATTACAGCACAATATAAACATTCTGCTGGTCCTTTAAATTGGTCTGCTGCTTATATGTGTGTTGGTTCAAATTTGCACCACACTAGCGGAGTGGAACATTGGTTGCTTACTTCAACATATTCTACTCCTAATGTAACTTTATATTGGAACACGGCTAGTGATGTTGTTGAACCTAATGATTTGGTTGTTGCTCACTATAATGCAAGCTCAAGTTGCTGGGAAAATAAAGGTGCTGCAAACATTACAGGAAATGCAAACGCTGGAAGTGTAACTAATGCTATTCCATTTACAAGCTATAGTCCAATCACACTTGGTACTAAAACTGAAATAAATCCTTTACCTGTAGAATTTACCTTTTTCTCTGCAGAATGTGATAATAAAAACAATGTTCAACTTTACTGGACAACCGCAAGTGAAATAAATAATGATTATTTTGAAATTCAACGTTCAACTGACGACTTAGCTTGGGAGGTAATTGAAACAGTACAAGGTGCTGGATTTTCAAATACAAGTTTAAATTATGATTATTTAGACAGAGAAAATCCAAACGCAAATACTTATTATCGCTTACGTCAGGTTGATTATGATGGAAGATCTAAATTTTCGGATATAATTTCTATTCGTTGCGAAAATAATATGGAAAAACCTACAATCTCAATTTACCCAAATCCATTTAATTCTATATTAAATATTGAATTTAAAAATTGGGACATGAAATCTGCTGAAATTGAACTGGTTGATATTACTAGCCGAACTATAAAAACTTGGAAATTAGAAAATACTGTACCAAATTTTGTTTACGAAGTAAATCTAAGTAATCTAAATCCAGCAATGTATATGCTTAGAATTAAAACTTCTAGTGGGGTGATTATGAGGAAGATAGAAAAACAATAATTAGTTTTGAGTTTTTAGTTTTTAGTTTTTAGTTGGGAGATTTTAAAAACTTCACAATGATAAAATTTCTTTAGTGCAGGGTTTGTCTATACTTGCTTCGCAGAATTTACAAGCCCACTGAAAGCAAAAGTTTTTAAAATTTCCCACCCACTCTGCACTTACCAACTAATAACTCAAAACTAAAAACTCAAAACTCTTTTAACTGATAAAGTATCGCCACAAAATTCTTGCTCCAACAATTTTGCCCTATCATTTCCAAGTTCTGCTGATTGCTTAAAATCTTTACACGCACTTACTGTATCGCCAATTTGAATATTTAATAATCCTCGTCCTAAAAGTAAACTTTCGTTCTTACCAAGTTTATCTAATGCTTGATTGTAAACATCTTTTGCTTCCGAAAACTCTTCATTTAAGTGATAAATTAATGCAAGTCTTTCATAAATTTCATAATTGTTTGGAATAACTTTTATTGCTTGTTCTAAATATAAAATTGCTTTCGGCTTTTGACCAGTATTTAACATTTTTTCAGAAATATATAAGACAAAATTTAATATGTCCACTTCGCTTATGGCTTTATTCTCAGACTTTTCAAACAAAACACTATCAATGCTTAGTAAATTTTCTACTCGCTTAATATTATTTAATGCGTCTTGATAATCTGGATTTAGCTCAACTGCTTTCTTATAGTCACTTAAAGCTCCTATGAAATCGCAAAATTGCTGACGAACCGCTCCCCTATTGTTATACGCTGCTGAGTTTGCTGAATCAAGTAAAATTGACTTATCAAAATCGTCAAGTGCTAAAGTATAGTTCCCTTTTGCATAATGAATTCTTCCCCTATTATTATAATACATAAAATCCTCTTTTAGATTTATTGCTTTATCTAATAGTTTTTCAGCATTATCAATATCATTCGCTTCTGTAAAATTAGCTAAAGCCAAACTATACATAGCAAAATGATTTTTGGGATTTACTTTTAATGCCTTTTCCCAAAGAGTAAAAGAATTTTTCCAAGTATTTTTATCTTGATAAGTTGTGTATGACATAAATATAACTGACAAGCCAATAATTCCAGAAATAATTTTTCCTCTTTTCTTTTCTATAAAATAGTCTGCAATTAAAGCCATTATTAAAAACAAGCCTATATAAGCCAAATATGTATAGCGATCTGCAGCCAAAACTCTACCTTCAATAGGAATTATATGAAGTACAACACCAATATTTATTAAAAAGAATAAAACTCCAAACCAAACTATTCGATTTTTTCTAAAATATTTTATTAAAACATAAAGAGAAATTCCCATAATTAGTAAAATTATGCCTAAATCGAAAAACATATAATTTGGTAAAGAACCATCTGCCAAACGACTTGGATAAGGAATCATTGGATCTTGAGATTTTAATAGAAAAAATCTGCTTAAATAATACAACAAACTGGAACCGAGAAGTAAAAAACGTTCAGAAATGGTGAAATAAAGTGGATTTCCTGCATCTATAGTCCATAATCGTGGAAACCAAATTAATATATACTCATATTGAAAGACCAAAATAAACGCAATAGCAATTAAAGCAACAATTAATATACGATATTTTTCATATGGAAATAACTTAGAAAAAAACAATCTTATTTTTTTAGATATTTCTTGAAAAAACATTAAAAACAAAATTAAAAAATAACCTAGCCAAAGAAACACCTCTGATAAAACAAGTGCTGACTTGTATGACATGTAATGACAAAGGGCTTCTTTTACATAAGTTTTTAAAAATAAAATTATTAAAAAAAGTACTATGCTAGATATAATTTTTGTCCAAAGATTTTTAGACATAATCATAAAAAGTGGTCTATAAAATTTTAACACACAGACAAAAAGTAATATAAATAATAATGTTTTAAATAAATCAACTATCAATAAAAAGATGATTAATTTTTCTAACAAACTTGAAAAACTAAATTTTCTACACTCTAACCAATCAATCAGGAAAAGAAGAAAAGGCAGAGCAACCGCCTGTATTTTTGATAAGCTAGCTAAATAAACTAAAACACCTGTAAGTCCGAACATTAAGTACTTTAAATGTTGTTTTTCAATTTTTAAAAACTTTAAATAACTAAGAATTGAAAGCAAGCTAAACAACACAAAAAGCAAATCTTTTCGACCTGTAACCCATGCAATTGGTTCAACAAACGCAGGATGAACAGCAAAAAAGACACTGACAATTAAAGGAGCAAATCTGTTTTTAGGCACAAGCCTTTTTATTAAAATAAAAACAAAAACAACGTTTAATAAATGTAATATTAAATTATCAAGATGATAATATTTTGGATTATATCCAAAAACTTGATATTCAAGCATAAAAGACCATATAGCCAAAGCTTTATATCTATCTTTTTGATAATGTTTTGTAAAATTTTCTACACTTAATTCTGTAAAACTTGAATCTGTACCAATATTTTCATCATCATCCCAATTAACAAAGCTAAAATTTTTTACACCCAAAAACACAAAACTAGTAAAAACCAGTATCGCTAAAAGAAGAATTTTATCCTTTTTTTTTGACTGTAAAAATTTATTGCTCATAAGATTATAAAACAAAGTTCAAAGTAAAAATATAATTTAAGGTGTCTTATAAATATTCAAATGTAAGGCATCTGAGATTGAGGACGAAGGAGCGTACAAGAGGTACGTGACTGAGTCCGAATATCGAATGCAACGCAGCAGTTGGATATTTATAAGACACCGTTTATTTTTAATTCACAATTTTCATCTCTTTAATAAGATTCTTAGCTCCTGCATATTTATCAATAATAAACAAAGCATATCTTACGTCAAGATTTATACATCTTTGTAAATTTTCTTCAAAATCAATATCTCCTGACATTGCTTCGCTATTTCCGTCAAAAGCTAATCCTATTAAATGTCCATCACCGTTAATAACTGGAGAACCTGAATTTCCGCCAGTAATATCGTTATTGCTGATAAAACAAACTGAAAGTTCGCCTTTTTCGTTTACATAAGGACCAAAATCTTTTGCTTTATATAGTTCTTTAAGTCTTGCTGGAACTTCAAACTCTGTGCTTTCTGGGTCTTCTTTTTGCATAACTCCTTCTATAGTTGTATAGTAATCGTAAGTAACACCATCGCGAGGATCATATTTTCTTACTTGACCATAAGTTAAACGAATGCTTGAGTTCGCATCAGGAGCCATAAGTTTTCCCTTATTCATATTTAAAATTCCTTCGGTAAAAATTCTTGAGCCTTTATCTATATCATCTGAGTTTTTCCAGTATTGAGTGTTAACTTCACGATATTTACTCAATATGCTTATTCCTGTGCTAAGAACTAAATCTTTTTGCAAAGTTTTTAAATTTGGATTTTCTAAAAATGCAAATAATTTTTCTTTAGTCGCAAATACAGACTTATTAAACATATCGTTTACATATTTATCAAAATTAAGTTTGTATTTTTTCTCAATAGTGTTAAAGAAATCTGGATGATATGTTTTGTCTAAATTATTGTAAACGTAATTAAATAAAGCTATTTCAACTTTCTTTTCTGTATCTGGATTATAGTCTTTATAGAAAGATTCTGCTTCTTGCTTAATAGCTTCAACTAATTTATTAATTCTTTCTTCATCTTTAGATTCTAAAGCACTTAATAATCCTGAACATTTATATGCAAAAAATGGCAATTCTGGTCCAGAAATTAATCCTTCAAGCAAATACATTCTTGCTACTGCATAATCATATCTATCTTTATAGCCTTTTTCAAGCAAATTTAAAGCTTCTTTATATTTTGGGTCGGTATTAACTTTTAAATATTCTGCTTCTATTTCTTTTTTAATTTGCATAGTATTTAAATGTTTCAAAGCTTTATTTTGTTGTTCGCTGTATTTCCAATAGTTTGATGTAGAAGCATATTTTGAAGCATATTGAATTTTTGTTTTTTGGCTTGCTCTCATTTCTGCTCTTAAAACCTTAACTTTCACATCTCTAATTTCAAATCTAAGTTTATTTGTAACATTCATAGTTTCTTCCAAGCCAAAAGATGTGATATATCTGTTTGTTGTTCCTGGAAAACCTATAATCATTGCAAAATCGCCGTCTTTAACGCCTTTATTACTTACAGGTAAAAAATGTTTAGGTTTAAGAGGAATATTTTCTTCAGAATATGGTGCTGGGTTGCCATCAGGACCAGTATAAACTCTAAACATAGCAAAGTCGCCTGTATGACGGGGCCACATCCAGTTGTCGGTGTCGCCACCAAATTTTCCAATAGAAGATGGAGGAGCGCCAACTAAACGCACATCTTGATAAATTACATAAACAAATAAGAAAAACTGATTATTGTTAAACATATCTGTTACATAAGCTTTGTAAGGAGTGCCTTCTACAGCTTTTGCAGAAAGAGCTTCGCCTTCTTTATCAATTATTTCTTGTCTTTCTTTTTCACTCATTCCATCGTTGAGTTTTGACAAAATTTGTTCGCTTACATCTTCAATACGAACTAAAATAGAAGCGGTGGTTCCTGGATTTGCTAATTCTTGATCTTGTGAATATGCCCAAAAACCATCTTTTAAATAATCATGTTCAACTGTTGAATGAGATTGGATCATTCCATAACCGCAATGGTGATTTGTGAAAAACAAACCTTGGTCAGACACAATTTCGCCAGTACAAAAATGCCAAAACGGACTGCCCTCTTTACCTAACCCGATAATAGCATCTTTTATGCTAGAATTATTTACACTGTAAATATCTTCCGGACTAAGTCTGAAGCCTTGTTTTTTCATGTCTTCGTAGTTTTTACCTATTAGTGGCAACAACCACATTCCCTCATCTGCTCGTAAGTTTAGGTTAAAAATGATAGTAAAACCTAATAAAATTGCTAAAATTCTTTTCATTGTTTTAAGTATTTATTATATTTTTGAACAAAAATAACTCAAGTTTTTTGTTTAACAAGTTTTTTTATATTATAAAATTTAAAAAATTACATTTTATGCAAACTTTTATAAAAACAGTTTTTAGCTTGTCTTTGTTTTTACTTACACATAATTTTTTGTTTTCACAAGTAACTGTTCCTATTAGCGAAAAAGAAATGGAACAATATAATCGTGAGCGTCAAGCAATTATGGCAATGAAAATCGACTTGTCTCAAACTTGGCTATATATGGTTAAAAACAATGTCATCTCTTCAAATAAAATTTTACTTTCCGAAGTTTTTTATTCAAAACAAGGTTTGCCCGAATTAGTGGTGCAATACGATGAAAATCAAAAGATTACATCTAGTACAAGAGTAAAATATAATTCTAAAAATTTACCTTTCGAAGAAATAAAATTTGCGGCAGACTCTAGTTTAATAGGTGGTATTTTGTTTGAATATGATAAAAATGGACTTTTGAACAAGCAAGTTCATTATAATGAAAGTGGTGTTATAACAGCTATTCAACAATATTTAAGAAAACAAGATACAATATTTATGTCAGTTTTTAATAACAGTGCTGAGTTTATATATGGAAATGCCTTAATTTTTGAAAATAAAAATGGACAATCACTGTTAAAGTCAATGTATAAAATTGATTCAAGCCACAATATTATTGAAAAAAACTTGTTCGATTATGATGAAATATATGCTTTAAGAAGCAAAATAGTTTATGATGACAAAGATTTGGGAACTCAGAAAAATTTTGTTTATAATGATGATGGAGCTTTAGTTAGAACAATAATTACTAATTCTGCAGGAATACATATTAGCGACACTTCTTTTGAATATGACGAATACGGAAATCTTATTAGAATTGTAGAATACGAAGAAGAGACTGGTACAGCAAAATTGTTTTTTATAAATTATTTAAGTTTAGTAAAAGAAGAAAATGGAAATAAAAACTAAAATATATAGACGACAACAACAAGTAAGGTCTTATGACATTGATGAAAATCTAGAATTAAAATTAAATGTTATCTTTCAGTGGTTCAGCGAAATAGCTTGGGAACATGCTAAAATATTAGGTATAGGTTTTGAAGAATTAAAAAATGTTGACAAATTTTGGGTTTTAAATTCTGTAAATGTTGAAATCAACAAACTTCCAAAATGGCAAGACCAACTTATTTTAGAAACTTGGCCCAGCGGAATTTCAGGCATACAATACACTCGCGAATTTCAATTTTATGATGATAAACAAAACGTATTAATTGCAGCATCTTCGTCTTGGGTAATAATTGATAAAAACACTTTACGCCCAATTTTACCACCAGAATTTTCTTACTTAGACGAACTTTTAAAAGAAAAAGCAACAGATAATTTATTGAAAAAAATCCCTTTGCATAAAGATTTGAAATTTGAAACTGAAGAAACAGCTCGTTACACCGATATTGATATGCATCATCATGTAAACAATGCAGTTTATGTGAATTGGATAGAAAATATTATGGGAAATATCTTACCAAATAAAATTAAACGTTTTAAAATTCAGTTTTCTAACGAGTTGAAATTGGGAGATAAAGTTTCTATTTTTACAAAAAAAGAAAATAATTACATATATTGGGAAAGTTTAAAATCTGATGATAAAGTTTGTTTCAGAGCAGAAGCAGAATTTGAAAATAATTTAGAAATTAATTAAAAAATTTGTTTTATGGAATTAACAGCACTTGAAATTTTGGGATACATAGCCTCAATTCTTATTGCTTGGTCGATGGCAGTAAGCTCGATTATTAAATTTAGATGGATAAATTTATTTGGAGCACTTGGATTAACAATTTATTCTATAATAATCTCTGCAATCCCTGTGGCGATTGTCAATGCTTTGATTGTAATTTTAGATATTTATTATTTATATAAAGCATACACAAAAAATGAAGTTTTTCAAACATTAGAATTAAGTGAAGACGACCATTATTTAAAACAGTTTATTGAGTTTTATAAAAACGACATAAAAGAATTTTTCCCAAATTTTGAATATAAACCAGATGCTCAAAGTTTACAGTTTTTGATTTTGCGAGATATGAATGTTACTGGAGTTTTTATGGCGAAAAAACTTGACGACAAAACTTATAATGTTGATTTGGACTATGTAAGACCTGAGTATCGTGATTTTAAAAATGGAAAATATATTTATTCACAAATTAAAGAAAAATTTTTAATCCAATCTTGCACTACAGTCAAAACACAATCCAAAAATAAAGCACATATAAAATATTTGAATAAAATTGGTTTTAAAAAAGTTGGTGAAGGAGAATTTGAAATGAAACTAAAAAATAATTGATAATTGATAATTAAGAATTAAGGATTATTTCAAATTGAAACTTCCCCGCTCGCTCGGATTTGTAATCCGAGTGTAACATAACCAACACTCGGATTACAAATCCGAGCGAGCGACAAGGATGCTGAGAGAGAGCATTGGTGGGGTTAGAAGCGAGCGGTTGTGGGTCATCTGTGAGGGCAACACAAGACCGTCAAAGGCTTGTCCGTAGGACAACATGTGATTAACCGTAGGCGCAGCCAATACAGCTAAAAGTTCATAAAGAAAGTAAAACCGAACCCGCAAGCTACTTTTAACTTTTAACTGATTTGCCTTGCCCACAAGGGTAACACAATAAATTTATTAAAAGTTATTTCAAATTGAAACTTACGTTAAGGTATTTATCACTTCTGATATAGGTATTGGTTACATCATAAGAAATAGATTGCTGATCTGCTTCTGCTGAAATAAGTTGTGAAGACATAGGATAAAGTGTTATTTTGCGACTTCCTTTTCCTGATGTGAGTTCTAACTCAAAATAACATTATTTCTTTTAGAAACATCTTCGATAAGCTCATGAGAACGATTATGATTTACTTCAACATAATTTTTATATGGATGATACTCAATGTGTTCTGTAAGAGCAATTGCATCTAATCCTTCTTCCCAAGCTTCTTGAGCACGAATAGTGGGCACACATAACCATCAGAAAAAACTGTATGAGTATGAAAATCGCATTTCAACACTTGATAACCATCCACTTCAGGAATATTTATTATTTTTCTGTAAGTAGGTTTACGCAATTCTTTTAAATACATTACACCATTACTAACTTCCTGAGCTTCAGCCAAAAAAGCAAAAACAATAAGTGATAATAAAACTAATATTTTCGATTTCATTTTAATATATTTTGGTTAAACAATTTAAGATTTTAAACATATTTAGTTGCATATTAGAAAAGTATTCCATGAAATTTTTCTATATTTTAATACACCACTACTTTCCTACTCTCTCTTTCTCCTCCCGACTGTACTTGTAAATAATATACTCCTACTGCAAATTCTGAAACATCAAGTTCAAGTTTATTATATTGTGTTTGATTTTCAAACTTATTTACATAAACTTGCTTGCCCATACTGTTTGTAATTGTAATTAAACATTCTGCAGGTTTTGCAAGAATATATTCAATATTTAAACTTTGATTTGTTGGGTTAGGATATGGTTGGAATACCAATAAGTTTTTAACATTAGCAGAACAAATTAAATTATCTTCAGTATTGTTTTCGTAATGTCCTTCATAAGGATTAGCAAAAACTTCTAAACAAATAATTTCTGGAAGAGTTTTTTCTGCTCGCCAAATTTCTGTTTTCAATGTATAATCAATTACTTGACTAACTGGAATTGAGTCTAAACTTTCTCTGTAAATTTTTCCCTCACCCAAATTTAAAACTAGTTCAGGTTTGCTTACTGGTAAAGTTCCATTATTGATTATATAAACCGAAATTTCTAAATAATTTCCATTTAATTTTGTACGTAAATCATATAAAATCAAGTCCATTATTGGGTTTACTGATATTATTTTTTTCTCTATATAATCTGAGCAACCATATTCTGACACAGCTGTTAAGTTTACAAAAAACTCTCCTTCAGAAATATAAATATGCGTTGGGTTTTCTTCTATTGAACTTTCAGAATCTCCAAAAGACCATAAATATTGGCTTGCTCCTTGGCTTAAATTTGTAAAATCAACAGTAAAAGGAAATCCCCCCCAATCTCTTGACATTGCAAAATCAACTTGCGGTAATGGATAAATTTCTATAGTATCTTGTGCAAGAGTTTCACAGCCATATTCTGATTTTATTGCTAAACTAATTGGATATTCTCCTATCGAATCGCAAACAAAAGCTGGCGAAGCATCTGTATTTGAAATAATTTCATTTCCATTAAAATTCCATATATATTCCACAATTTCACCTGATTGTGATTCAATATTTTTCGCTACAGTAAATTCACTGTTTACGCATGAGTTTTCAACCAATAATTCTAATTCTGGATTATCATAAATTTCAATTTGCTTAGTGATTGAAGTTTCACAAGTGTTTTGCCAAACAACAGATAAACTCACATCATAAATACCAGAATTTTCGTAAACATGTGATGGGTCTGAATTTTCACCAAAATTTCCATCACCAAAATTCCAATTCCACGAAACAGGTAAATTATAAGAACTTTGCTCTGTAATATTTATAAATGACGATTCGCTGTTAACACAGGCGTTTTGGGAAAGAAAATCTGGTTTTACTGCTTGTTTTACAAAAATTTCTTTAATAATAGAATCCCTACATGCTTGCTCTGACTCGCTTATTAACTTTACAGTATTAATACCAGAATTTTCAAAAACATAAGATACAGTGTCTCCAAAAAGATCAAAATCATTAAATTGCCAATAATTATTTAAAATATTTCCACTTAAAATTGTTGTTTTAGAAATAAAATCTATTTCTGCCCATTGACAATAATAATCTGGGAAAAACTTTGGTTCTGGAAGTGGGAAAACTTCAATAGTTTCATCTAAATAATCGCCGCAATCTAAATCTGTTTTTATTTGTAAGCGAATATTGTAATTACCAGGTTCGTCAAGAGTAATTTCGCTATTTTGAGAACTTGCAAACACTTCACCATTTACAAACCACTGCCAAAAGTTTATATTTCCTTCTGGGCTTGTAGATTGATCGTTAAACGAAATTAGATTTTTTGCACAATGTCCTTGCACAGAAAAATCAGGATTTGGCACAGTTCCCATAATTGTTACTGCAATTTCATCTTTAGCCGAGCAAGCACGCCAATTTGTGCAAGTTACAGAATAAGTTCCCGACTCAGAAAGGGTAATTTCAGGTGTTTCAGCTCCAGTACTCCAAAGATAGCTTACAGTTTCGTCAGAATTTGTTGCCAAACTCAATCTATTTCCAGCACAAAGCAAAGTATCTGCAGGACCTATAGAAGCTGTTAATTCATATTTATCAAAACTAAAGTTTATTGTATCGCTATAATATTTACAGCCCAAACTATCGGTAATAATCAAAGCATAATCGCCCTCATAAAAAATTTCGATTGATTGAGTAGTTTCTGGCGAGCCAAGCCATTCATAGGAATAATCTCCTGTAAGTTCTGCGTCCCAAATTACAGAATTTCCATAACATATAATTGTATCTGCAAAATTATTCACTTGTGGATAAAACACTCTAATATCATCACTAGACTCAAAACCGAAAATATCTGTTACTGTACATGAATAAACTCCTGGTTTATTTACATGAATCACAGAATCTGTTTCGCCAGTACTCCACAAATAAGAAGTAAACCAAGGCTTATAAGCTGAAATTGCAGTATCACAAAAACCATAAGGAACACGGATATCGTAACCGAGGGAGAGAGATTGGGAGTATTTATTTCTTAAATAAGTTTCTAATAGATTAGTGTTTTCTGCAGACAAAACTGTATCAAAAATTAAGATTTCAGAAATTTCTCCTTGAAAATACGATGCATTATAAGGTGGCAAACCTCCTGTGTTATTTGCAGATGCTCCTACAAGAAAATTATATGTAGAAGTCATATCGTGGTTTGCAACAATTGCTTTTTCACCAACAAACTCGTTATTAACATTAAAAATGTTTTTATTGATTTGTTTATTGACTATAGTGTTTAAATATAAAAATTTATTTATAATTAAATCAGTTGCTATTCTACGCTCAGAATTGTCCCAAAAGAAAAAAGAAATATTATCTGAAAAAAGTAATCCATAACGATTTATTGCTGCTCCCGTTAATGTTTTTGAAAAAATAGAACCTCTGTTCTTTTCAGTTTTTGCTATTATAAACATAGTTTGAGAAGCATATCCAATATTTAAAATATCTCCTCCGTCAAAATAATTATTTGTGCCATTAAAATAAATTGAAGGTTGTAACTGGATCTCACTTATTTTTTTAATTGGGCGAAAATTTTCATCTTCTTGTTGTATTAAATAAGAATTTGGACTTAAATCATACCATTTTGCAACTTTATCATTAATAATTTCCACAGAATCTGCTCTAAGCCATAAAGCAAGATTTGATAAATCTGTAGCAGAAAATTTATAAATTAAATAAGCATTTGAAATTGCAAAATCTTCACAAAAATTATAAGCATGAATACGCCAAAATATTGAGTCTAATGGCAATAAACTTAAGTCATAAGAATACGTATTATTAAAAATATTTTCAGTTT
>Ga0255346_1005477_pt1 | contig 13055 bp, 10 predicted proteins | sample wastewater_treat_FD_194410 | JGI IMG/M metagenome (GOLD analysis project Ga0255346, IMG submission 194410) | Wastewater microbial communities from Lulu Island WWTP, Vancouver, Canada - plant22 | ecosystem: Engineered > WWTP > Wastewater > Unclassified | place: Canada: Vancouver, British Columbia... | reverse complement strand
TCGTCAGATTGTATAGAAATTCCGCAGGCATACTATCGTATGTCAAGGGATTTCTGTGCAAGATGACGGAAAATATGCAAGCAGATTCAGTGCAAAGCCGTCAGGCGGGCTTTGTGCGGTGTTGCCTATATTATAACAGATATCAGCGAAATAATAAAGCACATTTTATGAATAAATAAAATGTGCTATTATTATTATTATTATTAACTAAATCATTCCATAGCTGCTATCTTCTCAGCGGCATCGTTGAGCCATTCGCCTTCGTAAAGCTCGATAGTGCCCTGATCGCAGTGTTTAGCGAGTGACGGGTCTATAGGAAGCTTAGCGAGAACGGGGATATCGTACTGAGCGGCGATCTCCTCGATGTGGCTCTCACCGTAGATGCTGTGCTTCTTGCCGCAGTCAGGGCACTCGAAATAGCTCATATTCTCGATGATACCGATTATCGGGATATTCATCAGCTTAGCCATTTTAACTGCCTTTTCAACGATCATTGAAACAAGCTCCTGAGGTGAGGTAACGATAACGATACCGTCAACGGGGAGAGACTGGAACACAGTCAGCGGAACATCACCTGTTCCCGGAGGCATATCAACGAAAAGATAGTCGATATCCTTCCAGATAACGTCAGTCCAGAACTGCTTTACAACTCCTGCGATAACGGGACCTCTCCATACAACAGGATCGGATTCGTTTTCGAGAAGGAGGTTGATGGACATTATATCCAGACCCATTTTGCTCTTTGCAGGGATTATACCGAATTCGCAGGCATCAGCCTTGCCGTGGATACCGAAAGCCTTCGGGATGGAGGGACCTGTGATATCAGCGTCGAGAACACCAACGTTCTTGCCCATTCTCTGCATAGCAACGGAAAGCATGGAAGATACGAGAGTCTTGCCGACACCACCCTTACCGCTGACAACACCGATAACTTTGCCGATACTGCTCATCTTGTTTGGCTCTTCGAGAAGGCTCTGAGGTTTGCTGCTGCAATTTCCTGCGCTTGGACATCCTGCGCAATCGTTAGGTGAACATGATTCACTCATTGTAAATACACTCCTTAAAAATTATACTGTTATTATTATACCCTATATCTCACAAATAGTCAAGCCAAGCCGTCGGCAGCTTGACCCCGGTCACGAGTCGGCTCTGAAGAGCCTAACTTCTTGCAAAGCGATGAGTTTCAGGTCGCTCGGCGGCAAGCTTTGTTATAATGTTACGGTAGGGGACGGAGCGCCTGTCACGCTTCGCTCGCAAGCTCGCTTACTCTCTGCGAAGCTCTTACTCTGCTTTCGCTCGTTTTCACTAAAGTCGTGACGGAGATTTATATTATGTAGGGGATGGCGTCCCCGACATCCCTCTCTCTGCGTGAAGCGTCTGGACGGTGATCTATGGCAATGATCGGGCGTTTCAAAAGCGGCATCTCCCGAAAGAAATGCCGCTCAATAATTCTGAATTACCAGCCGTAGTATGTGTCATCGTAGCCGTAGTTATAGCTGTCGCCGTAACTGTTGCCATAGCTGTCTCCGTAGCTGTCACCGTACCAGCCCTGACCGTTGTCGTAACTGTTGTCGTAGCCGTAGTTGTAGTCTTCACCGGTGCTGCCGTTGCCTGCGTAGGAATTCTGATCGTAGACAGGATTGCCGTATTCGTCGGTAGCAGGCTGTGAAGTGGTCTGCTGTTCCAGATATCCGCCCTCGAAAGCACCGCTTGCGATTGTGACATAGAGAGTTGTGCCCTTGTCGCATGGAGTAGCCTCGTTGATGTCCTGACGGATGATCTGACCCGGCTTAAGGTCGCTGTCTGTGGAGTATTCCTTGATCTGGAAGTTGATCCTGTCGCTGTATTCGTCAACTGCGTCTGAGAGAAGAACACCACGGAAGTTAGGCATGAGGAACTGTCCTTCACCGAGAGTTGTGGTAGCGGGAGCAGTTGTAGTCTCGGCTGTAGTTGTGGAAGTCTCTGTTACAGCTGTAGTAGTTGCAGGCATAGTCTCGCCTGTGTCAACGCCGTCCTTGTAAACGTGAGGGTTGTCCTCACCTGAGCTGATAGTGAGCAGAACTTTCTGGCCTGTGCTTATCTTTGCACCGGGACGGATATTCTGTTCCATGATCTTGCCCTTGATAACTGTGCTGCTCTGAGCCTCAGCGTTGATCTGGAATTCAAGGAAGTCGAACTGCTCGACTGCCTTGGTGTAGTCGATGCCTGAAAGGTCCGGCATATAGAGTCTGTCGTCGCCGCATGAAGTAAATGCGAAAGCGCATGAAGCTGCTGTTACTACAGAAGTGAGTAAAGCGATGGTTCTTTTCATTTTTATTTCCTCCTGAAAAATGGATTTTCCTGTTTACGAATTACTGTACAGCGTCTATAGCACTGTAAAGTTCGATGCCGCTCTGGTCGCAGAGACCGTTGGCGAAATCGAGATTGAGTATGCCTGCGAAGGCCTGTTTGCCGTTAGCTGTATTTTTAAGATACACATCTGCTGCAACGTAAGTGCTTGCCTGCGGATAGGCAAGTTCAACGTCGGCCGATACCGTATCGGGTATGGAAAATGCAGGTGTCTCCGTGGTCTCACCTGTGTCCTTGTAGGTGAAGGTGAGGACGTAGTTTCCGCTGATATACTGCGGAATGGCGATGGAGAACCCTATTTTGTAACCGCCGTCGGGAGGCGGAGCGGTAGTTGTCGTTTCTTCTGTTGTCGTTTCGGTTTCCGCAGATGTGGTACCGGTCTCAGCCGAAGTGGTAACGTCAGCCGTGGTCTCAGGCTCTGTTTCCGTGACAGTCTCCGTAGTTATGGGCTGGGTGAACCTGACGGGAGGGCTTTCCCTGTTCAGCAGGTCTATCACATCTGTTGTCTTCGGGTATCTGACTACCCATACGATTATCCCGACAAGCACTGCAAGCGCCGCAAGCATAAGCAGGATAAGCAGTTTCTGAGCCGCAGAAGTGGGAGTGTGTCTGCGCTTTCTGCCCGAATATTCAGGCGCATCTGTTCTGTTTTCTTCCATAGCAATTACCTGTATTTGTAAACGGTGGCTGACTCGAATCCGTCAAGGAGAGTGGTCATCTTTCCGAATGCCATGGCAGTACCCTTAGCCACGCAGTTTACGGAATCCTTGGCGATAAGGCAGTTTATTCCGATGGTACGCTTTATGAGCTGTGTAAGTCCTCCTAAGAGAGCGCCGCCGCCTGTGAGGAGAAGGCCGTTGTCGTAGATATCTCCCACAAGTTCGGGGGGAGCGTCTTCAAGAACTTTCTTGATAGCCTCCATTATCATGAAGGTGTCGTCCTCGATAGCTTCAAAAAGCTCTGTTTCGCTGAGGAGCACCTGCGCAGGGAGGCCTTTGAGGAGGCTTCTGCCCTTGACCATGTAGGTTATCTCATCGTTGGGGTCATAGAGGTTGCAAAGCTCCATTTTCACCTTTTCGGCAGTTCTTTCGCCGATGAGGAGCTTGTACTTGTTCTGCATATACTTTATGATGGAGCGGTCGATTGAATTTCCTGCTACCTTGACGGTATGGGATGTTACCACGCCGTTCATGGAAACTATAGCAACATCGGTAGTGCCGCCGCCGATATCGACTATCATGTGGCCCTTTGCCTTGGTGATGTTGACACCTGCGCCTATCATAGCGGCGATAGGTTCCTGTATCAGGTAGACCTGACGGGAGCCTGCACTTTTAGCGGCTTCAACTACGGCTCTGCTTTCGATATCGGTGATGAAAGAGGGGACGCATATGATTATTCTCGGCTTGACCAGCTGATGGCCTGCCACTTTGAGTATGAATTCACGTATCATGCTGTGTGCAAGGTCATCATCGGATATGACGCCTTCGCTTATAGGTCGTTTTACAGCGATATAATCGGGATTGCGGCCTATCATCTCATACGCTTCCCTGCCCACTGCAAGGACTCTTTCTGTACGGATATTGTAAGCAATGACCGAAGGCTCACTGAGGACAACGCCTTTATTGCCCATAGTTATGACAATATTGGAGGTGCCCAGATCTATACCTATATCAGTATTTGCCATTATTATTCTCCTTTTTATTCTGATTCACTGATCTGTGCTCAGCATATTTTTAAGGCAGGTATACCGTCTGGTACGGCGGTTATTTGCTACCATTCTTGATATATCTTCTTCGGAGCCGATGATTATGAGAAGCTTCTTGGCTCTTGTAACGGCTGTGTACAGCAGATTTCTGTAGCACAGCTTCTCGAATGAACCGAGAAGGGGCATTATCACTGCTTCAAATTCACAGCCCTGACTTTTGTGGACGGTAACAGCATACGCAAGCTCTATCTGGTCGAGGGTATCGAAGGGATAGGCTGTAAGACGTCCGTCAAAGTCTATTATGACATTGCGTGTCATCATGTTGATATTGATTATCTTGCCGATATCGCCGTTGAACACTCCCGTGCCCTGTTCTTCGTCCTTTTTCCAGATGATATCGTAGTTGTTGCGGGTCTGCATGACCTTGTCGCCGAGACGGAAGGTGAAAAGTTTTCCCTTGACTTCCGGCTTTTTGTCGTCGTGGGGATTTATCTTCTCCTGCAAAAGCTTGTTCATCTCCACAGTGCCGAGAGTGCCTTTGCGTGAGGGAGCGATTATCTGGATATCGTCAACAGGGGAGTAGTTGTAGGCTTTGGGAAGTCTCGTCCTTGCAAGGTCCACCAGCAGCTCACTGACTGCTTCGGGGGAATTCCTCTTGAAAAAGAAGAAATCGCTGTCCTTGCGTGAAAGGTCGGGGAGTTCGCCCGAAACTATCTTGTGGGCGTTGGTTACGATACAGCTTTTTCTCGCCTGACGGAAGATCTCCTGAAGCTTTATCACGGTCACAGCCTGACTTGCGATAAGGTCGCCAAGGAGGTTGCCTGCGCCTACTGACGGAAGCTGGTCGCTGTCGCCTACCATTATGAGTTTGCATCCCAGTCTCAGGGCACGGAGCAGCTTTTCAAAGAGCAGCACGTCCACCATTGACATCTCGTCGATGACAATTACATCGCAGTCGAGGGGATTGTTCTCATTATGGGCGAAAGTAAGCCTGCCGCCCTTGTCGTAGACTACTTCAAGGAGGCGGTGGATAGTCTTTGACTCGTAGCCGGTCAGGTCGGACATACGCTTTGCGGCACGGCCTGTGGGAGCGGTGAGAAGCACACGAAGTCCACGCTTTTCAAATATGGATATGATAGCGTTGAGAGTGGTGGTCTTACCTGTACCGGGGCCGCCTGTGAGTATCATAAGTCCACGGGAAACAGCCGAAGTGATGGCACGTCTCTGGAGTTCCTCATACTCTATGCCGTGCTCCTCCTGTTCGATATCGATGAGCGCATCGAAGTCGAAATCTTCGGGGGATGTGAAGTCTTTCAGCACCTTTATCCTGTCGGCGATGAAGCTTTCGGCGTAGTAGTAATCGGGAAGATAAACGTACTCACGCTCATTCTTGATATATTCAAACAGCTCATCGTCATCGAGAGCGGCGTTGTAGGAGCTGTAGAAATCTTTCTCGCTGATGCCAAGTGCATTTTCAGCCTTTGTCAGCAGCACATCCAGAGGAAGGCAGGAGTGGCCGAGAGTCGTATTGGCACGGAGTATGTACTGCAATCCTGCGATAACACGCTTGTCGGAGTTTTTCGGGATGTGCAGGTCGTGGGCGATGGTATCGGCTTTCTTGAATTCCAGGTCGATTTTCTCGCCGCAGAGAAGATAAGGGTTAAGCTTGAGCAGTTCCATTGCATCGGGGCCGTATTTCTGGTAAGTCCTCATGGCGATGCCCGATTTCACACCGTAATTTGAAAGGTATGACATTATGCATCTCAGAGAGAAAAGCTTTCTTGCTTCATTGGCGATATCCTCGCATTTCTGAGCGGAAATGCCCTTTATCTCGCTTAGGCGGTAGGGATCGTGCTCCATGATATCCAGCGTCTTTTCGCCGAAAACCGCAACTATCTTCTTTGCAAGTCCGGGACCTATGCCCTTTACAGCGCCCGAGCCCAGATACTTTTCGATGTTCACAACAGTGTTGGGGAGCTTTCTCTCGCAGTATTCCGCCCTGAACTGAGTTCCGAAGCGGCGGTGGGTGTCGTAGTAGCCCTCAAGGATAAGGCCTTCGCCCTCCTCGATATCGCCTAACTCGCCGACAACGGTAATCAGCTCGCCGCCTGCGTCCAGATCGAGAACTACGTAGCCGTTTGCTTCGTTTTTGAACAGCACGTTTTCGACAGTTCCCTCAACGTGCAGCAGTTTCTGCTCCATAGTCCCCCTCCTCGGAATGTCATAATTTCAGGACTTATCGGCTATATACGGACGTTTCTGCGACATCTGCATACCTGCGGACAAGCCTAATCACTATACATTATACTATATTTCGGCGGTAAAATCAATTATTTTCTGCACGAAATTTTCATTTTTTTCATTTACAATATTGGCACGTTCGGGAAATTCGGCGCAGAATCGGGAGCAAACCGCCTTTGCAAGGCAGTCCTCGCCGCACTCGATGAGCAGTATTTTAGTGACGCAACATTCCTCGGTGGCAAAGAGATAGGCGGTATACCGCAGTTTTTCTTCCAGCTGTGGATCGTCGCTCCTTACGATCACAGTCAGGGGAACGGCTTTGACTTTAGGACAGCAAAGCAGGCAAATGACCTCGGTCACAGCGATCACGGCCAGTATGACAGCGGCAATGAGTACAGGTATATCCATGTTGATCTCTCCCTATATGTAATATACCCTATATTATGCGGCAGAGAGAAAATGTGGCAATAAAAATGAGACCCCGCAGACCTAACCTCGGTACTCTTACAGAAACTTTATACGCATTTATCGGGGAAAACCTTTCTGAGGAAAGGTTCTTCCCCGAACCCCTTTCCAAAGACTTTTAATAGAATTTTTGCCCATTATAGGGCGCACTTGAAAGAAATGAAAAATTCTTACTTTACTTGTGTGCGCCCTATAATGGGCAAAAATTAATACTGAAAGTTTTAGGAAGGGAGTTTGAGGGAGAACCCTTTTTCAAAAGGGTTTCCCTCAATAGACACGTGTAAAAACTTCTGTAAGAGTACCGAGGTTAAGTCAGACGGGATCTCAGATGTTTCGTTATTCTGTTTTGTAGCCCTTTATGCTGAGATTTCTGATGGAATTGAGTATCAGCAGCATAGCCGTACCTGAGTCGGCGAAAACTGCGAACCACATACTCGGCAGTCCGAGAAGTCCGAGGACAAGCACAGCCGCCTTTATAATAAGTGCAAATACTATGTTCTGATAAGCTATGCTCTGGGTCTTGTCTGCCAGCTTCTTTGAGTTCACAACTGCCGTAGGTTCGGGATTCATGAACACTGCGTCAGCGGCTTCAAGTGCCAGATGTGAACCTGTCTGCATTGCGCCTCCAACGTCAGCGCCTGCCAGTACAGGGCCGTCGTTTATGCCGTCGCCGACGAACATTACAGGGCCGTATACCGAGCGCATTTCCTCGATAGCGTGAAGCTTATCCTCGGGGAGAAGTTCACCCTTGACGATCTCAACGCCTATCTTCTTGCCTGCGATACGTGCATTTTCGTTCTTGTCACCTGTAAGCATAGCGGTATGGATGCCCATAGCGGTCAGATCCTTCATGGCTTCGGCGGCTGACTTCTTGATAGTGTCAGCAACTACGATACGTCCCTCAGCCTTGCCGTTTACAGCCACGTAGACAACGCTTCCGCCGTCGGCAGGCTGTCCCTTCGGTATAGGAACGCTGTATTCCTGCATCATTTTCTCGTTGCCGCAGAGAACGGTCCTTCCGCTGACTTCGGCTTCGATTCCACGTCCGGGGATCTCCTGTATCTTTTCGGGAGTGCCCAGCTTCAGCTTGTTCTTCTTGCAGTAAGCCACGATGCTTTCGGCTACGGGATGAGTTGAAGCTATCTCACAGCTTCCGCATATCCTGAGAATGTGTCTGTTGCTGAGAACACCGAATGTCTGCACCTGAGTAACTGTGAAAGTGCCGTTTGTGAGAGTGCCTGTTTTATCAAAAGCAATAGCTTTGACTTTGGCAAGGGCTTCGATGGAGTTTCCGCCCTTGAAGAGTATGCCCAGCTTTGAAGCTGCGCCGATTCCTGAGAAGTAGGCCAGCGGCACACTGAGTACCAGTGCACACGGACAGCTGATAACGAGGAATGTCAGTGCGGCATATACCCACTTATGCCAGTCGCCTGTGATTATTGACGGGATAATGGCCGTCAGCAGTGCGATAGCTATAACTATAGGAGTATAGACCTTTGCGAAACGTGTGATGAAGCGGTCTATCTTCGGCTTTGAAGCAGAAGCATCTTCCACAGCTTCGGCAATTTTAGCGATCATGGATTCGTCAGCAGAAGCGGTAGTACGGATAGTAATGCCCTCTGACAGGTTTATGCAGCCCGAGAGTATCTTATCGCCTGCACGTACAGTCACGGGAACGGGTTCACCGTTTACAGCGGATGTGTCTATTCTTGACTTGCCCGACTCAACGATACCGTCAGCGGCGATACGTTCACCGACCTTTATGCGGAGGATGTCGCCTTTCTGTATCTCGTCAGCAGGGATGCGGACGAATTCGCCGTCCACAAGCACGTCAGCTTCTTCGACTTTGAGTTCGGATACGGCAGTGATAGCCTTGCGGCTCTTGTTTACTGCGTAGTCCTCGAAAAGCTCACCTATGCGGAAGAAAAGCATAACTCCCACAGCTTCGGGATATTCACCCAGTGCAAATGCACCGATGGTAGCAATGGTCATGAGAAGATTCTCGTTGAAGAAATTCTTTGCCTTGATATTGCGGACTGTAGCCTTCAGCACGTTTATGCCGAGAAGCAGATACGCAATGATATAGAGTCCGATGGCAACAGGCATGAATCCTACGACCTTGTCGCATATGAGAGCGGCAATGAATGCCTCAGTACCGAGGATAAGTCCTAACAGCGAGATAGGGACGCTGTCGCTTTTCTCCTCAGTTTCCTCTGCAATATCGGCAAATGGCTCTGAAAAATGCTCTTCGGCAGGCAGGATATCTTCCTTTGCTGACTTCATTTCCGATTCGGAAACAAGCTCCGATACAAGATCAGGCTCTTTTTCGTGAGCGGCAGGCTTGGGGATGAGTTCCTCTTCTTCGTGTTCGTGATGTTTGTGGGTATGCTCATGTTCGTGCTCGTCATGGATGAGTTCGTACTTACCTACGGGTATCTCATCGGCAGGAACGGCACGCTTCCTTATCGGGATAGGCTCGTCATTGTACATATCTCCGAGGATCTCCTTGTACTCATCGACGATATCCTGATCCTCGCATATCTGCTGTGCAGCTTCGTGCTTGCCGTGGTATTCGTGTTCACCGTGGGAATGAGCGCCGAGAGTTATCTCGAATTCCTCATAGCCTTCGGATGTCTTTCTGTGTATCGGCTTGCTGTGATCGTGTTCATCATGTTCATGATGATCGTGGTCATGATGTTCGTGGTCGTGGTCATCGTGATGATCGTGGCCGCAGTCACAGTGCTCGCCGTGTCCATCGTGGTCATGATCTTCATGGCTGTGGGTGGGGGGGAGTTTCCTCGTCGATCTCCTTGATTATCTCCTTGATCCTGCTTCTTCTCTGGGATTCACGGGATGAGTAGGGAGTTATCTCCACGCCCGGCTCAATAGAATTGGCTGTTCTGTTCATGAGAGTTATCAGTTCTTCCGTGATAACGCCCGTAACTTTCAGCTTTTTCAGCGGATAGTTCAGCAGAGCAGAATCCACACCGTCAAGCTGACTGATAGCTTCTTCTATCTTTGCGCCGCAGTGAGCGCAGTCCAGATTCTTTATCTCGAACTGCTTTGTTTTCTTTTCGGCTACGGGAACTATCTCAACACCGGGTTCAATGTCTGAAGCGGTCTCGTTCATGCGCCTTAGCGTGTCATCGGAGATATCGCCTATAACCTTGATCTTTTTGAGCGGAAAGTTAAGGATGGCCATTTCCACGCCTTCCAGCTTGCTTATGGCCTCTTCTATTTTAGCGCCGCAGTCGGCGCAGTCGAGGTTCAGAATGGAATAATCCTTTTCCATAGGTCACTGTCCTTTCAAATATGAATGATCGTTCATATGTTTACTATACCATATATATAAGTGATTGTCAATAGTTCAGCAATATTTTCTTGCATTTCAACAATAGAAATGGTATAATCGGATGTGAAGTTTTATGTGCATGATGCCACCGTAAGATGTGGCAGAGTAAACGTAGTTAGCACATACTAACTAAAATACAGAATTTTTTTCATTTCTTTTCGTCTTTTTCGGCTCGTGGAATCACTTATTTGTGAAAGCTTTCATAAAGAGATCAGAAACCTGTTGATATAAGACGGGTTTTAAGAAAGGAGTGATACCATGACTGTCGAACCCCAATTATCTGAGCGGAGGTGACGCACCTATCTTAGCTTCATTCAAACCACAGGAGATAACAGCCTCAGAAGGGGACAGCGTGAACGAGCTTATCATGAAATGCTCGGATTCAAAGGAATGCCTTGAAAAGCTGTACCTTATGTTCAAAGGCAGCGTTTTTGCAATTGCTTTCGGTATAACATCGGACTATCATCTATCAGAGGACTGCGTCACGGAGACCTTTGTCCGTCTTGCACAGGTCAGAAAATTCTCCGCAAAGAAGGGCGATGGAAAGGGTTTCATTCTTACAATAGCCCGCAACGTTGCGTTAGAGTTCCGCCGCCGCTACAGAAGGGAGACTGAATCAGACCCCATAATCCAGAGCTACGGCGAGGCTGAAAAAACTGTCGAGGACAGTATTTACATAAATCAGCTCCTGAAATATCTCAACGACAAGCAGAGACAGACAGTAGTGCTGAAATGCTGTGCAGAGCTTACTTTCAGGGAGATAGCCGGAATTATGAAATGCCCCGAGACCACCGTCAAATCAAGGTATAAAAAAGCAATATCAATTTTAAAAGAAAAGGCAGGTGAATAACGATGACAGATAAGGATCTTGAAAAGGATCAGGAGTTTGAGAAAATGCTGAAAGATAAAATGGAGGAGCTTTCCGACTCCGTTGATTGCTTCGGCAAAATATCCGAAAGAGTTTTCTGCGAGGAAGATGCGGATTATTCCGACAGCGAGTTCGTCGTTACTGACCTTGAAAATGTCACGGGCAGACGGCGATTCTCTCCGCTGATAAAGATAGCTGCGGCAGGCCTTGCTGCGGTATTTGCAGTCAGCGTTATCCCGAGAACGGCATTTTTCCGCAATTTTATGTGCAATGTCAGCACGACCAGCAACAGTACATTCGCTACAGCCACAGCATCAGTGCTTGATAATACAACTCCTGACAGCGGCATGGAATTCCATGTTTATGATGTCAGCCTTGACGAGTACATCAGCAAGGATGTAATGGTGACTCCGCTTTACAGCTGTCCGTTTGAGGATATCGGACGAGACAACGTGAGAGTGCGTGTGTTCGTCAGAACATACAACGATGTGGCCGCAAATCAGATGTATGCCGTAGAATACAGCGGAGAATACAAACAGGCAAACTTCATAGCTGTTGCTGACACAGGCATAGAATTTACCGATGAACAGCTGGCAGAAGCCTATGAAGGCATTGAGCAGATAAAGGATACAGCTATCGAGTTCGACCTTTACAAAAACAGCGATACTATGTCGTTTACACATTACAGCATATTCAGCTCGGGCGACGGTATCTATCCGCTGTCTTCGTCATTCATCTTCTACAAAAGCGGTGATGATATGATGTATGAGACATTCCATGATATCATCAGAGAAGGCGGTTATCAGCCCTATGATGTCAGCCCGTCTGATGTGCGCTGGAAAAAATCGGTCTACTCCGACGGTACTTCTGCGCTTCCTTCGTCAAGAGGCACAGAGTACAAGAAGGTGACAGATGTGGTCGGAGAAGAAACGCTCGATCAGCTTGATTCCTTCCTTACCTTTTCCCCTTATACTAATAAAGAGATCGTGTCGGAATACACTTCTGTCCACTATATCGAGGGTCAGTATTTCAAATTTGATGTTCCCGTGGACTATGCAGACCTTCAGACGCTTACTATAAGTCTTTTCGGTAAAAGTTCGATGTACTTTGAGCTTTCGAGCCAGAGTGATCCTAAGCTTCCCGTAAACAGCGATGATGAATCGCTTGTGACTGAAATAAGCAGAGATGAAGCTGCAAAAACAGGCGGTGTATACTATGTGGATTTCGGAAACCTTTACATCACAGAAGCCGACGATCAGGCAATGAAGATCAGTGAAGAAGTACATAGAATTCTTGAAGAAGAGGGAATATCAGGAGCCGTAAGCGAAAAAGAAGATGCTGAAATACAGAAACATATTCAAGAAGAACTTGACAAGGCAGTAGATGCTGAAAAAAACGAAAAGAAGCCGAGGAGTCAGCTGAGAAAGCTTATAAGGTATATCAGCAGAATGAAGAAGCGATTCAGCAGACCGAGGTCGAGATCAGCATCGATGATGCTGACGGAAAAAACGTTATGATAATACAGAAGACGACAGAAAAATAAGAACTTGCAAAAGAAAGTCAACATACAAATTTTGCCTTAACGGTAACTATCGGAGGAAAGCCTTTCGCATGAAAGGTTTTCCTCCGGTTTTTTAGGTCTGGACGAAAGTTTATTATTATTCTTCATGTGTTGATTGGAATTGAAGCTGAAGTGTGGCCAAAGAGGAACACCTCTTGGAGGATGGGGAGAGGTGACACGAATCGCTCGCAAGCTCGCTTACTCTCATCGGCACGGAAAATCTGCTTTCGCTCGCTGATACATAAAGTAAAAACGATACTAAAAAAGTCGGCATTCCCCTCTCCCCCTCCTCCAGTCGGTTTTCCTCTCTGGACTCTCTTTTCCCTCAACCTCCACCTCCTCACCCTTTGCCTCCTTTTACTTTTTTCATATGGCTTAACTGACACAATTGTAGAACGGCAGTTGAGTAAGGGCGAACGCTCAAGCATTTAAGCCTGACCATTAAAAGCAAAAGTCGGCAAAAAGGGGGATGGTTAAGGAAGGGGAGTGCAGAGGGGAAAACTAAGGAAGGGGG
>Ga0255346_1005474_pt1 | contig 13058 bp, 7 predicted proteins | sample wastewater_treat_FD_194410 | JGI IMG/M metagenome (GOLD analysis project Ga0255346, IMG submission 194410) | Wastewater microbial communities from Lulu Island WWTP, Vancouver, Canada - plant22 | ecosystem: Engineered > WWTP > Wastewater > Unclassified | place: Canada: Vancouver, British Columbia... | reverse complement strand
CTGCACTGGAATAGTTTGAAAGTATTTTACAGCGAATGCTTTCAAGTTTTATGAAAAACTCGTCTTCACACTCACTTGCTATGAGTTCATCCATGTTGCTGCAAGTGGTTAGGAGCGGTGCTTCTGGTGAAATACCGTTCTGTTCATTAGTACAAAGGTGTCTGAGAAGTGAAAAAGCGTTCTTCCAGTTGGAATAAGGTGAAAAGCTCCATTTCACCTCAGTCTTTCTCTTTTCGTTTTCGGATTCACCAACATTAAGAATCTCAAACTTGATTTCTGAATCCACACCCCATTTATTGATAGTCTTTAGCTTAGACCTAATATAATCGAGGTTTTCTGATCGGAACGGATCGGTATCATCACAGTAAGAGACAGTAATATTGCTGTTTGTAAGTCCTTTAGACTTAATATAGTCAAGCATACCACCCATATAGGTGCAGATATTATCAAAATGGGTACTTAGCGATGTATCGTCTTCTTCATCATCAGAAGAAGTGCAGTTTGATAAACGAACAGCTGTAACTGTGATTTCAGTCGTCAGCGGATTATGTTCATACTTTTCCTTGAATCGAAGCCAAGAATAGATAAGCATTTCAAGATAAACGGTAAGCGGCTCTCCCTTTACTTTATACACTTTTTCTTTAACAGGCTTCGGTTCATCATCTATAGCCAAATCGAGTATATTCGATACTATACCGAAATCAGTCACCATAAACTTCTTTCGGTTTTCGTTGATGTTCTTATTGTCAATAAATTCTGCAAGTGATGTACAGAACTCAGCGTAATCGCTGAAGCCTTCAAAAGGAGACGCTTCGTCTATACCGTTATCCTCTGCAAATTTAGCAAGTTTTTTGCTTAGGCTTGACCTCTTTGCAGAACTGATAGTAAGAGCATTGTTTATAAACTGATATGAACCTGAAATGTATTTCAAAGGCTTCTTGGCAGGCTTTTTAATGTTAGTTCTTATAGAAGGAATGCCCCAAAATTGCTGTAAAGAGCCATAAATATGTTCAACAAGCCCGTCAAGTGTATTTATATCATGATTATCGAGGTCATCAACAAAACGACTGAACTGCATAGCATCTATGTTTATATGACGGAAAAGGTCTTTGTAAACATTGTTGATACAGATGCTGCTTTTTTCAGTATCAGAACTCAAATCGCTCAGAAGATCAGCGAACCATATGCTGTAATCCTTTTTTAGACGTTCTACAATATCATTCATTGAGATATGAGTGAAATCTTTCAGACTTCCTCTGTCAAGAGCGGTTTCAGCACCCATAAGCAAGAACAGCGTTGTTCCTGTATTGGAGGAGGCTGCCTGATTACGAAAGAAAGTCAATGGTTCATTTTGGGCAAAGTCGTTATCACTCAGATATTCAAGAGCGGGTATCCACTCTGGCTTATTTTTGTTCTTAAAATAAGTGTATTTGCTGTATTCAAGATTTGCAATGAATTTCAGACCGCTTTTGCCTGAAAAGTGCTTACAAATCTCCATATATATTACCGGTGTATCGAAGTCCTCAAGTTTTAACAGATAGGTTCTGTCTGGAACCCTCATCTGGTATTCGATTAATGAGATGATTTCGTTTATCAGCTTCTTCAACTTAATCAGCCTCACTTTCATACGGGTTTTCTACTATTGACGTCGCATCAGAAAGGTCACGCAGGAACCCACAGTTTTTGAGTTTCTGAGCAAAGTCAGACTTGTTCATTTGTAGGAACGTCACATTTGACTGATATGGAGCTTTACACTCAGAAACAGCTCTTGCGTAGTGTTCTGCCGAGATTACTATTTCAAAATGCTCATAAAGCATATCAAGAAAATTATCAAATGTTACTTTTTTACCGACAGGTATAAGCGACATTACAAGGAATTTCAGTATCTCTTCCGGAAGTGTAAAACGCATATCCGATCCAGTCATGGGTATTATCATACCCATGTTCTTACCAAGTTTTCTTATAACCTTTATGGTGTCGTCGGACGCACTTTTTCTCCTCTTGTTAATCTTTTCTTCATCGTCATAAGGATAGAAATATGCTATGCCTTTGTCGATGTATTTGGTAAAACTTTCTTCATTCAGAGAGAAACAGTGGTGAGCCAGTTTTTTGACTTCTTGATGTTCTTTCTTTCCTGGCTCACAGGTATCTATAAGCCAAATTGAGCCATTTGTTTCACTTCCTCTTGCGGCAATGGTGAGCATCATACGGAAAATCTGTATCACTATACCATAGGAGAGCAGATCGAGTTTCTCCATTGGTTGAATACGGTTGTCCAGGAAAGTGATAAGCTCAGATATTGTGTACTTGTCCCTATACTGATAATCGAGAGGTATAGCCTTCATGGTTTTCTTGACGGCAGGTTTATCTGTATCACGATCATAGAAATCCATTTCATCTTCCCATTTTTGCTGTATGTATTTACTTATCGTACTAAGCTGAGGAATTCCTGAAAGCATTCTCTTTATCTGATTTTCAAGAAGCTCTTTTTTACCACTTTCAGCATTATTGAGAGCGTGAAGAAGATGAAGGTAATAAATCTCTCCGCCTCTTGCCATATATGTATAGCTGTTGAAATCAAAGGAATTATCGGTAGATACACTATCTATTGAAGCTCTTTCTCTGTATCCTTTTCTCGCAAGTGACTCAGGGAACAAAACTTCAGGACATACCGGCAACAGATTCTTGTTGAACCATGAACGCCCTGCATTTTCTATGCTGAATCCGTAAAGAATATTCTGCAAAACGAAAATAGCTTCCTTATCTTCAAGCTGAGTAGCTTCCTGCTCAATACTTTCTGACATTATCTTTACACATTTTTTATATGCTTCATCATCTATTGGAGACTTTGTATCAAGACGGCTGTTATCAAAAAAGATGAAACGCTTCAGTCCCATATTAGAAATAGGAGTGTATTCAATCATATGGTCTTTTACTTTATCATTTATAATAAACATTTCATCAGTAGGTTGAGAATCAGCATCAACGAGACGCTTTTTTGCCATAGCAATCTGTAAAAATTCTGCCAGATATTCGTAACGTGTTTGCTGAGGCTTTATTCTGTGTCCGAACAGTAAACTCTGTATAGAGCAGTCATTAGCATCAGGTGTCAGAGCACCCTGCGGAAATAATTCATAAAGCATACGAACACCTTCTTTCAGTTATCTTCTATAACAAGATTATCTTCAACAATAATTTTTAGCTCGATAGGCTTATCGGTGTTATTGACTATAACAGAGATTTCGCCTTCATCAGCCTCATCTTCAGACAGCTTTTTCAGCATGGCTTTCAATTTAGATAATCCGTGTGTAAGAGAGGGATTTGAGATAGTTGAGATCATCCCGTTAGCTATCTCACCAAAATAAATAACCATAGGCAGGGAGAGCTTAAATGTAATATCAGAACCAAGTTGAAGATCGACTTCTTGTTTAGAACTACTATCCTCAAAATCAGTAGAAAATGGTGTTCCTTTGACCTTGAAATTTGTCTTTTTAAAACTGCCAGTTGTTATCATGACACTCTGGAAATAGTCGTCGTTTCTTTTGATTGTTAATGGAATATCCCTTGCCATTTTTGACGAAGTTCCTGTCATTTCAAGATACAGTGCATCTGTTATCGTGCTGCGAAGGTCATTGATGAGCTTACTCGAAACTTCGCCATTCTGTATCCTGATGTATGTATTATATCCAACTCCGAACAATTCATCGTAAAGGGGAAGATACTTGTTATCCTGCGGATTGTTCTTTGGATCTCCAAAGAAAATGAATACACGTCTTATTGCTCTGCGATACTCAAAATCATTGGTGTTAAACTCATTGTCTTTATCATCTATGTTCAAATGACGTTTTGCAAACATTCTGTGCTGTTCACTTACAAGCTTTCCTATATCTGAGGGAATATCCGAAAAATCACCAGTTACAAACAGCTTATAATCAACATCCAAACCTCTGGTATCGAGTTTAAGTTCCTTGGCATAAGCGATGCCCTGAATTTGGTCAGCGTTATCCATTTCTTCAATGCCTTTATAACCAAAGAATAGGTTTGAGAAAAGATACCTAAACTTTACAGAGTCTTTGAAGCTTGCCTTTATTTCATTGCAGGTGAGATTACCAGTCAAGGCAAAACTTAACTGAGATAAAATCTGACGTATCGTCATACGCTTGTCATTCTCATAAAGATAACGATAGAAAGCTTCAACTGCTGAAGTTACCCTGTCCTGATATTTTCTTATCTGAACTACATTGAAGTATATCGGGCATTTACTACATTTGGAACAAGTTTCACATTCTTTCCAGAGGTCATCGGAAAGGAGTTTGTTCATGATCTCTCTTGCAAAGCTAACATTATCTACTCTTGCCATGTTTATCATCAAAAACTGACAATCACCAACTGAGATAATTTCATTTTTATTTTCGTCAAGCTGATCAAGAAGCTGTGTTTGCAGAGCAATCTTTTCGCTTTCATCAAAAGAAATGCCCTGTGCCTTACACTGCTCTTCTCTTATAAGTTCAAGACATTTGAGAAGCGGCCCGGTGTTAGAAATAATAATAGATGATTTGCCGTTCTTAGGTGCATCAAGAGCCTTGCGGCAGAAGGCAATTTGCTTGTTTTCCGGAAGTTCGCTCATATCTTTAACTGCATAGAGACTGATACTGCCGTTATCATATTCCTTTTCAGGTTCGAGCAAAGAATTATCATCAAGGAAACCAAGATCCTGCAAGATTTGAACGAGTATACTGGTTTTACCGTCACCGGCGTGACCTGTAAGAACAACAGAAAGATGTTCGCCTAAACTTATACGGTTAGATAAATACTTGCCGAGATTTCTTTCTATCTGTATTTTCCTAAAAAATGGTGAATTAACCTGTGATTCTGCAAGGGCAGCTATTGTGTCGCTGCTTGCATTATTCATCGAGTTCAGATAATCAACGAATGAATTCATCAGCTATCCCTCCTAATCCAATTCTCTTAATGCGTTTATCAGAGAATCTATATCATCCTTCGTATTAAAATAGCCTATGCTTATGCGGACAGTACCGCCGTTATCCTCAGTTCCTATCAATTTATGGACATAAGGAGCACAGTGATAACCGCTTCTTACGGCTATATCAAAATCATTGTCAAGTATATCTGCCAATTCTTCAGGACGATAGTCAGAATGCGTTAAGGAAATAATCGCTATATGATTGTCTCTGTTTTCAGGCAGATAAAGTGTAATAGAAGAAAGTTCTGAAAGATTCTGAACTGCGTAATCTGTCAGTTCCTTCTTATGACTATATATGCTTTTAATACCTCTATCACTTATCCATGAAAGAGAAGCGCTCAGTGCTGATATTGATACAATATCATGGCTTGCAGGCTCGTAAAGGTCAGGAAGATTAGCAGGCATATCGAGATTAAGTGAATCTGAGCCTGTTCCTCCTGTCAAAAAAGATTTCAGTTTAACATCACTGTTATATATGAAACCGCCTGTTCCGAAGCTTCCGTACAAGTTCTTATGTCCGGCAAACACAAGAAAATCGGTTTTCTGAGATGAAAGATCAATCGGTATAAGTCCCAAGGACTGTGAAGCGTCCAGTATGTTTATAGCTCCATATTCTCTTGAAGCATTGAATATTTCATAAATCGGTAATATATTGCCAGTAACATTGCTTACATGATTTATTATAACAATGTCCGGATGCTTTACTATGAACTTGTTTCGCATAGCCTCCATGTCAAGTTCCTGCGTTTTCCCATCGAACGGGAGCATCTCTATGCTGAATCCATAAATATCTGAAAGTCTTTTGAGCGGACGAGCAACTGCATTATGCTCAAATGGAGAGATATACACAGTAGTATTTGAGTTGTAGTCAAGTCCGTTCAAAACAATGTTCATTGCTACAGTTGCCGACGGAGAAAGAATTATACTATTCTCATTCCTTACATTGACAAGCTCCGCAAGAGCACCTCTTGTTCTTTGGATTTCTTCCGAAGCTTGTCTTGCAGCCTTATATGTGCCTCTTCCGGCATTCACACCGAAATTTCGCAGACATTCGTCTGCTGCTGTATATACACATTCCGGCTTCGGATAAGTTGTAGCAGCGTTATCAAAGTAAATCATTATGCATTTGACTCCTATTTGTTTTATTGCTACGCACATATGAATACTTCGATCGTTAAGTGCGTATTATAACTGTTCAAGTTCTTTTTTCAGAAGTTTCAGGAGAACCGCTACTCGCTCCTGAGCAGTTATAGCTTCACCATATTCTTCAAGATGAGATTCTATATTGTTCATTGCAGTTTCAGCAATGCCTGAAATCTCTGTATCAGTGATGTTGTTCTCGTAAACCTTCCCGCCGTAACCAAGAGATAATACAATCGTGCCATCGTTGGCAACATCATCTTCTTCAAGAGCAAAACTGTTTACAACATCTATATATGATTTAATATTGCTTAGAAAAGTATCGACAAGCTGGTCATTCCAGTCTTCTATTGCAAGCATAGTAACACACTTTGCAAGCTCTGAAATGACATCATAATCATCAAAAGATGTGTTTTCCTTAATGAAATGAAGAAATCCGTTCACTTCTGAAGAGAAAATATGTGTTCTTGTCGTTTCGGGTAAGGAGTTATACCAGTCCTGCATGATAGAAGAAAGGCTTCCTTTTATAGCTCTGTTAAACACTTGTTTTGTCTTGGTTGTAAGGTATTCTTTGACTTCGGTAATAAATGAATTGTAAGCACTGGCAAATGAACAAAGACCTTCGAGTGTATGAACATAGTCATTTTCACTGCCAAAATAATTAGGTATATCTGTAAAAAGAAATGCATGAGGATTTATGTCGTACTGTAAAAGCTGCCCTTTGAATTTCAGCATTTTTTGAGAAACAGCAACAGCTTCTTCAGTGTAAGTCATTGTATGATCTCTTGTAAACTTTGATAATCCTCTAAACCATGTTTGAAGAAGTTCAGCGGCAAAGGTGCATTTATTATTTACAGTTACAGGATCTATCTGTGAAAAAGCAGAAATAACTCCTTCAAGAAATGATTCTTTCTCTTGTGTACCTTTCTCGACATAAAGGGTATAGTTTTCAGGTTCTGCTTCTATCTGTGATAAGGTATCCCCACTAATCGGAATCTCCTTTCCCTTGAATAACAGAACGATAGAATCCTGATTTTTTCTCATACACCACGCAAGATAAACAGGAATAGTTCCTTTTTTCATTCCAAAAGGTGTACCACAAAGTGTTTTATAGATTTTGCTTAACGAAGTAGACTGGTTTTCCGCTTCTTTTATAGTCTTACTAATCTCATCAATTACTGCATTAAGACTTTTATCATCAGATACATTATTATCATCAAGTTGCTTTACGATGATTGCAGAGCGAAGTATGCTAACTTCCGGTCCGTAGCCTTCCATAACAGGAATATTATCTGTATGTGAAAGTATCCAGTCAATAGTTTTGGTTCTTGCCTTGCGTATCTGCGCCGAGATTCTATTTTTATTGATCATCTCATTGTTGATGTCGGGTGTATCTGGAAATACACGGTCGCAGATATTTGAAAGCTCTCGATTGAGAAGAAGGGGTTTTGTTATTTCATCAAGGCATTCTTCTGAATTATAGTAAGCAGCCACTGGATTAGACGGAGAGTAGAGCTGATCAGCAATCTCTCTTATCGTCTTGAACAGGTCGTATTTGTATACAGCAAGTTCTTCTCTAAAATGGTCATCTGTATCTGTATTCTGTTTTTCAAGAAGACAAGCTGCTTGGTATTCATTTAACAAGTCGTTATGATTCCATACTTCCGTTACGCATACAACAATGTTTTCTTTCAAACCGAGCTTGTGCAGGTGTCCAGCAATATTATGTGTATCATCATCGTTATCGGAAATAAGATAAATCAGCAGTCCGTCAGCATTGCCTTTGATCTCACTGAAATCACCTGTGTATTTCCAGAAATCAGATGCTTCCATAAATTCAGTTACAAAATAACGCTGAATGTGCATCTTAGCATTATGCTGTCTCGGAAGTATAAATGGAGTGGAATATGCTTCTTTAAGTGTATGCGGACGGTCGAGCTTTACAAGTCCCTGTTCGATAAGATTTTGGATATTTTTCTTTATATCGACACCGTTTGCGGTCAGAAATTCATAAATACCATCTCTACGTCTTGTGATAATGTGAAGTGATGCAAGAGAATCGACAGTATTACGGTAAACATCATCGCTGAAATTAGAGGCAGCTTTGAGATTGATGTCAGTGGCTTCAAAGGAATCACTTGCAATAATCTTGCAGACAGCAAGTATCTTGATAAGTTTTATTTGATCTTCGTTTTCACATTTTCTGATAGCAGATTGTGTTTTTGCCCAAATGCTGTGTATCTTAGGGTTGAATATTTCAACACGGAACAGTTCGGAAAAATAATCGTAAATCCATTCAGGGGTAAGAAGTGCGCATCCTTTATCGTCAGGATAATTCTGTAAAAAACTCTGGAAGGAGTGTTCTTCCGACTGCGAAAGGAACGTAAACAGAGTTCTTTCGTTTTGTCCGACAAGTTCACTAATACGGATAAGTGCGAAAACACTTAATGGGTGTATAGGAAAACACTTCTTTTCAAGTACTTCAACGAACATTTCGTCAGAAAGCTCACTGAACACTCCGGTCATCTGACATAGCTGTGTCACGCTTGAAAGCTCATCTTTATGCTTATTGTAGAATTTATCAAACTTCTCACCATGTGTTATTGCGTTAGATACAAGTTCATATGACTGCTCCGATGAAGCAACAAAGTAAACTTTTTTGAATCTGCCATCAACTGTCCTGAAGCTGTCACTTTGCGAATAATCAAGTATTTCCTTGTGCGTAATGCAGCATAAGTGCATTTTATTACTGCGTACAGCCATTTCTGCGAAGTCCTGAATAAGTTTTAGGTTTTGCATATTTGACATAGCAGCTGACGATTCAAGGAATTTACTGAATTCATCGAATATTATATACACTCCACCGAAAGACTTCTGCTGTATCAGCGCATCGCATACTTGTTCATACATCTTTACAACGTCGGTATTCTGCAAAGGATTAAAGCTTGCACCATTGCTGACTACAGGATAGATATCACAAAAGGTATGATAAGCAGAAGCAGAACACTTGTTGAGCTGATCTTTAAGGTCTGAGAGCTTTAGTTTTCTGTTACGAAGCTCTTTCTTGAACAGTTTTATCGCATTTTCAAAGTCTTTTTCCCATGTTTTTATCATTCTGAGAGCTGAATCGAAGTATGTTTCAGGAAAAAAATCGTTCAAATCATTTCTTTCAAGTGATTCACGAAGTGCAATGATAAATGACTGATTAATATCGGTATGATTACTGTTTATAATTATTGGAAGATAGGGTTTGTTTTTGCTGTAAAAAAGACTCAGCAGCTCGCCAACAGAGCTGTCAGCAGTGGTAAGCTTATTTGTCATTTCAGCAATTACAGGACTGTCGGAATTATGAGAAAGAATGGCAGAAAGCACAAGAAGTAGATGTGACTTGCCTCGTCCGTAAGGACCGATCAGTACAGTTGCATTATCTTCATTATTATTATCACTGCAAACAGCATTAAGATATCTTTTGAGTATAGAGAGCGACTGAGTAGTTGGAATATATCCTCTTATTTTTTCTTCTTTATTCAGGTCATACTGCAAATTGACAGAGGTCTGAAAATTATTATTCGAGCCAATAAATTTGTTGTACTTCATTGATCACACCTCTGTTTCATTTTGCGTATAATAGATTTCAAGTATCTCGGCAGGAGACAGCTTATTATTGATATATACCATATCAAGACCTGCTGTTCTGTTAAGCTCAATGAAACCTTCCTGACGTAATCTGTCAAGGTATTCGTTTATCATATTTCTATCAAGGTTAAAAACCTTGCCAACATTATTGTCTTGAGTTAGTAAGGTATCAATATCTACGCTTATTTTTTCGCTTGGAAGATTCACAGTCATAACATAGAGTATAGCAAGTCTATCCAATTTGCTGTATAATGGTTTTACTTTCATATAACTGCTTCTTTCGGAACCTCTGGCAACAAGACCTAACTCAGAAAAAGGTGAGGTAAGGTTTTCTTCCGGATCAGTGACCATTTCTTCCGATGAAGTATACATTTTAAGCAGTACGCCACAATCAGAGTCGATTGAATTATACAGACTATTTCCTTTGTCGTAAATCTTATTACATTCGTCAACGAGCTTGTCTACCATAGCATTCTTAGTAAAGTCTGTAACGTTAAACCGATTGAAGAACAAGCTCCATACTGTGTTGAATTCAATATCAGCTGTAATATAGTAATGTATGATCCATAAAGTAAAAATATCTTCAAAGTATGGATCGTGTTTCTTTACAATTTCTCCGAAATACTGTGTTGGAACAAGACTGTGTTTGGCGTTCTTTTCTCTCTTTTCTTCCACAAGATGAGATGCAAGGAGCCAATATTTTATAGATTTTACCATTTTGCTGCCGACACCAAGCTTGTCCATTGCTGTTTCCTCAGAAAAAACATACTTGTTTTCTTCAAGTGCAAAAAGACCTTTGGCAAGCCAGCCCTCACGTATGCTGAAAGACTCGTTGCCTTTTATCTTGTATTTCAATTCATTAGTGCTCATTTTCCTTTATAGTCCTTTCCTCGTGGAAGTAAGACACGACGCATATAGCAGCCACCTTGATAGTGTGTGATACATTCTGTGCATCTTACACATTTACTGCTGTCAATACGATAAATATATTCACTTACTGTATTGGGTATCTTCTCAAGTGTAATAGCTCCGTGCTTGCAAGCTGTTTCACAGGCGTGACACCCGGTACAAAGTTGATATTTCGTAATCTGTGATTTGAATTTCAATTCTATCTCAACAGTCTTTGTTCTTTTGGCGATTGGTCTTTTGAGAATAGTGATTCTCAAGTTGTTAGAGCCAATTCGTCCCTGTAGTTTCAACAGGGGTTCATTTGTTTTGAAGTCAAGTACAAACACTTCTCCTAACCGCTTGTTTCCCATATCAAAATTGAGAATTCCAAAAGGCTTGAAAAACTCATAAAGTTGTTCGGTAATTGGCTTATTCAACTCATAGTTGAAACTACTCTCATCTGTGGCACAGGGCTTGAATTCAATAGCAACATTTTTGCTGCGATCAATACCTGCACCGCCCGACCTTGCTTTCCAACCACCGTTAATGACATATTCCATAGGATCAGTTTTACCCATATTCACGGCAAAGTCATAGATGATTTTCGAGAATTTATCATTAAGATCAGGATAGTAAACTGAAAGTAGGAACTGAGACCAACGGCTGTTATTAGGACAACACCAACACCCCACTCGTGAGTATCCAAGTCGATAAGCATCATTGAAATCTATTCCGGTTGATAGTATATATAACCAGATATCATAGTCAAGCCAATCTATTATAGGAGAAGTGACTTTCTGCTTACTAATCTTAGGACTATCCTCCTCACGATTGTAATTGCTTCTACTCTTGGACTCGTTTCTTCTGATACCATAGAAGGTACGGATTGTTTTCTTGTTCTTGAAGGTGCTGTCTATTCGCTTACTGATAAATCCGGTTTTGAATATTGTACAGCACCAGCGGAGCATTCTGCTTGGAGGTCCGAATTCCTTACAAAGTTCAAAGAAGTCTTGCTGATCATTCCTTGATGTGAGCATAGGTGTTTTACGATTTTCCTGTTTAAAACGCTTAACATATTCGATAGTATCAGGAAGTTCGAGGGTAGTATCACCGAAAATATGTATGACGCTCGGATTGCTCAAAGCAGTTCTGACAAGATGACTGGTAACAGTGGAGTCTTTGCCGCCTGAAAATGAAACAAACATTGAAGTTGGATCATAACCTTCAGAGGCTTTTATAATATAACTCATGGCTTCTGATGAAATGTCATCATATCTAATCTTATTTGCTTCTATAAACACCTTGATATTTTCATCAAAGTAATCATAGGTGTTCTCAGTCCTGTATTCAGCAATTATCTTTCTGAGATTCTCTGGATCTTCGCCTGTTAGACTTTCAATACTGAATTTTATTTTCTTACCGTCAACATAATAGATTCCGTTTGAATTCCATACAGAACATCTATGGAATTTCATCGGTTCACCTAACACAGATTCAATGAGGAGTCGTTCCTCCGGAAACACAGGACGTGCATCTGTAGCAAAATACACTCCCTTATTATCGCATATAGGGCACACTTCATGATAAGTCGGCACATTACACTTTTTACACCAATATAATTTGGAGGTTAAAGACGTTCTGCTGCCACAAATATCACATTCAGATTTAGATGTGACGATGTTGCATTTTTTACACAGGTATTTAATCATCTCCAGACCTCCTTTATAGTAATTTTGTACATATTTTTGTGTGCAGAAACAATCGTATAGATATAATAATTATACCACTTTAGGGCGCAATCGTCAAGGGAAATTTGGAATTTTCCGCCTGTATTTCTACCTGTATAGCTCAATAAACAAAGCCAATATAGTTAAAGCCCACGATGAGATAGCTTTATAATGGATATAGTATTAAACATCTATTTCCCACATAATAAGTGTTGGTTTATTCATAGAATAAAGATTGCATTATGTCAAAAAACATGATATAATATCCTTACACACATTCAATGGAGGAACGGATTATGAAAAAAACAGAAACAGCTCTTAGAAAAGTCGCAGAAGAAAACGGAGTATCGGTTGAAGAAGTAAGGCGAGAAATTCAAGCTATCATTGATGACCTATACAACAGCGATGATCCTGAAATAAAAAGCAAGTGGCGTTCAATAACCGAAACAGGTCAGAAGCCTACTGTTGAACAGATGATCGAATATCTTACAGTCAAAGTTACCAGCCAAATGAATAATAAGCATTATAGCTAAAACAAAAGCGGAGGAACAAATCGTTAAATTGTCCCCCAAAAAGTAGACAGTAAAAATGCACCCACCCTGCAATAAATGAAGCGCAGGTAACTGTTATTGAGAAAATCCCAATTTGCAGACAGTGAATCTGCATCGTGGACACTGAAAATG
>Ga0255346_1005461_pt1 | contig 13095 bp, 14 predicted proteins | sample wastewater_treat_FD_194410 | JGI IMG/M metagenome (GOLD analysis project Ga0255346, IMG submission 194410) | Wastewater microbial communities from Lulu Island WWTP, Vancouver, Canada - plant22 | ecosystem: Engineered > WWTP > Wastewater > Unclassified | place: Canada: Vancouver, British Columbia... | reverse complement strand
TATCCTCATCCCAACCGAAGCCACCGCTGGCACCAAGTTAGTTGTGACCGCTGAAGAAGCCGCCTACGACGAAAACGAGCCGGTGTTCGGGCAGGTTGCGCTGACTATCCACAAGTTCACCAAGATGATCAAAGTCTCGGAAGAAATGTTGGACGGTGACGCTGTTGGTTTGGAGGCTTATATCAGCTCTGTCGTGGCACGCGCTTCTGCTGCGTCTGAAAACTACTACTGCTCAATCGGTACTGGTACTAACATGCCGCAAGGCATCGTGGTTGGCGCTACCGCTTCTGGTATCACCACCGCTTCTGCTACTGCTATTACTGCTGGCGAATTGATTGCAATGATGGGCAAGGTGGAGTCTCCTTATCACAACTCAAGCTCCGGTTTCCTGATGAAGGGCGCGACTAAGTTCTACCTGCAAGGGTTGACTGGCAATCCGTTCCAGTTTATCAACACTCCTGCTGGTGGCGATTTTATGGGTTACCCCGCTTACATCGCTCCCGACATGGGCGGCGTCGCCAGCGGACAAAAATCCGTCGTCTTTGGTGACTTCTCAATGTACGCATTCGCGGAGCGCGAGGGCGTCACACTGAGCCGTAACCCCTACTTGTACCAGGCAAATGGGCAAGTTGGTCTGTTCGTTAAGCAGCGCTTCGGTGGTGCTGTATTGCAGACGCTCGCGCTCAAATACTTGACGCAGGCTTCGTAACCTGAAAGGGGATAAACAATGAACCTATTAGGAAGAACAAAAATTGTCCAATCGGTTGCGCCTGTGACTTCGGACACAGCGCTGACCGGAACCGAGATTAACTGTGCTGGTTTTGATCGTGTTTGTCACATTATCAATGTTGGCGCAATGACCGCCACCGGCACTTTTGATTATAAGGTGCAGGAAGATTCGGCTACTGGCATGGCGAATGCCGCCGACATCACTGGCGCGGCTTTGACGCAGGTCAAAGCTGCAACCGGTGCAAGCAAAGTTTACGCGATTGACATTCCCGTCAATCCTGCCAAACCGTTCCAGAAAGCAGTTGCCGCTTGCGGTACTGCCAATGTGACCGTCGGTGCAATTGCTGTATTGTACGAAGGTTCGGGCACGTTCCCGAAGACCGCCGCAAAAGAGGCGATCATCCTCTAATTAGTGGGGGATAAGAGAGGGAGGGGTAATTCCCTCTCTCCGACCCCGAAAGGAAGTAATATGAAGACCGTCAAAATCTTAGTGCCATTCAGGTTTGAAATCGATAAGAAAGTGGTCGAGTTCGCACCGGGATTGGGCGAATTGCCAGATGAAGCGGTCGACGCTTTTGTGCGGGCTGGTTATGTAGCGCTTATTGATGATGAGCCTGCGGTTAAGATAATCAATAAGCCAAAAGTAAAGGCTACTAAAACAGTCAAGAATGGTGAGGAAGCCGAATGAGCTACGCAAGCCTGACTAATCTAAAAGACTATTTAGGTATAAGCGTTGCCACGACCGAAGACGACCCTCTGCTTACTGACTTGCTCACACGAGCTGAAGGTATAATTGACGCTTACACCGGAAGGCATTTTGAAGCTGAAACGGCAACCAAGTATTTCACCATAGACGACATTGACGGGCGGGATTTATATTTATGGGGCTATGACCTGCTCTCTGTGACCAAGCTGACAAATGGTGACGGGGTTGAGATTGCGGCTGGAAGCTACAAGCTATTCCCGCGCAATGACAACCCGAAATGGATTATCAGGCTGAATGAAGACAAGGCGTGGAACTTTACTAATGGCGATAGCGAAATTAGCGTTGCTGGCACGTGGGGATTTAGCGCAACCGCTCCCGCTGATATCACGCACGCTTGCATAAGGCTTGCAGCTTTTCTATACCGGCAAAAGGATACCAGCGCTGATATTGACCGACCGATGGTGACTGGCGATGGTGTAACGATCATGCCAAGCGGATTGCCTGCGGATGTGCAGAAATTGCTTGACCGGTATAAGCGAAGGGCGGCGGTATGAGCAAGATTTTAGACGTTTATGACGCGCTTGCGAACATGGAAGTCAAGAGCGCCAAGACGCTGAAAGTCTACAACCTCGAAGCGTTACCTGAGAGTGTCGACACCGCTAATTTACCCGCGCGCTTCTTGCTTCCGCTCAGTCCGCAACCAATGGAGGGGCGTGACGGCATGTTCATCAACATGGGCAAGCGCATCAATGTGCATTGGGTGATTAACGACCTGATGCTTTGGCAAGCAAGCGAACAGGGCAGCGGGATGAAAGGCTTCGCGCGCGACCTTGTCGATTATTGCGGCAATTACATCGAGGAAATTAAGCAACATCCATGCCTTGCCGGATGCGTGGTGAAAAGCTTCAACGTTAGGACTGGTGTGTTTGAGTGGCCTGTCATGAGCGGGCGCTATTTCGCGGGCGCACTGGCTGAAATTACAGTGGAGGAACTGATCTAATGACAATTTACAAATACACGGGCGGAGGCTACCTGTATGGTGCACCCGCCAGGGACATGAAAGAGGAAGAATGGGCAAAACTGCCCAAGCAAATTCAAGAGGCTGGTTTGGTTTCTGGGCTTTACGAGCGCGTTGAGACCAAACCCCAAGACAAACAAAAAGGAGGTGGCGAATAATGACAGCCCCTTATTTATACGACGCAAACGTGCTTTTGCGTGGCGAACAAACCGCTTACGGCACACCAAACCCAACACCCACCGCGCTTTTAGGCAACGTGAGTGAAATCACTAAGACACCCGAATGGGAAGTTAGCGACAGCCAGAAACGGCAAGGCACGATCGCACCATCATCGAGCGCGAACATCACCAAAGTTGCATCATCCGCATCCATTGAGGTGGCAAACGAGACCTTCGAGGATGCTAACTATTGGCTGGATAGCCTGTTCAGCAAGGCGACTTCAGCTGGAGCAAGCGCGCCGTTTTCGCGTACCTACGAAGCGCCAACATCAACAGCACCGCAACCGGCGTTTATGACAACACTTTTTGGTCAGCATGGGCTTTGGGTGCAAATGCCAGACGCGACTGTGGCGACCTTGCAAATCACCGCTGACAGCAACGGTGGCGTGAACTTTAGCGCGAGCCTGATTGGTGGTGCGATCAAATACCTGCGCACCGACACAGTGCCGACCCTGCCAATCCGTGATAACCAAACCGAAATGACGGGCTGTAAGTCCGTGGTCTCGATTGACGCATGGGACGGCACAATGGGCGCGACACCGATTGAGTTGACCGCATTTTCTTACGGCTTGACGATCAACTCAAACCGCGAGACCCGAGGTTATTTGGGCGCGTGTGGCGCTGCTGCAATTGCCGACAAAAAGTGGAGTGGCGAACTGACCATCAGCCTCGAAGCCAACGAGACCTCGAAGGCTTACCTGGATGAAATGTTCGGTGGTGATGGTAACGAAATGCTCAAGAAGCAGATCCAAATCAAGCACATTGAGGGCAGCGCCGCTGCCCTAAAGGAGTTCACCATTCGGTTCACCGGCTTCACCAAGAGCGCGCCGACCTTATTCACTGATCGCGATGGTATCACCTCGTACGACCTCGTTTTCTCCGGTGTCTACAACAGCAAATTTGGCAACTGGCTCAACATCCTGACCAAATGCGGCGTCAAAACCTTAGTTTAGAAAGGGATTACATGAACAAGTTTGAACACAAAACCTACGGAAAGATTGAAGTTAGCGACCTCACCACCAAGCAATACGAAGACTACGGCGAAATGATGGAGGGCACACCACGAGGCTACACCAAGTTTCGCGTTGACACCCTTAAGGCGTTCCTGACGCTTGGGCTAGCCAAATGCGAACCCGAACTGAAACCTGAAGACGTGGACGACCTGAAACCTGCAAAGACTTTGTGGCTGAGCAACTGTATTTCCGAGGTCATTGCGGAGGCAATCACCATCGACCCTTTAGCCTGATAGCGGTTGCCGACTGGGTTGAAGAAAAAAAAGAAAGCACTCCGCCTGCTGAGCTGCTCATGGCGTTTGACTGCCAGAGATACCACAGCTTACCAAGAGCGGGCGGTGTGCTTGACCAACCATTAGGGCTTTTGCGCAAAATGGCGCGCATGATGAACATCTACGACGCATTCGCGGAATACAAGAAAGCCGACAAAACCAAAATGGCAGCATGGAAGAAGAGCAACCCGGAATTGTGGGACACCGTGAAGTCCGTCAATGCCCTAAGAAAGGAGGTGAACGAGAATGAGTAATGCAAACTTAGCCATCATCATTTCAGCAATTGACCACGCGTCTAAAGAGCTGAAAAGCATCAAGAACGAAATTGGCGGTCTTGGCGACGCTGGCGAAAAGGCGAGCAAAAGCGGCCTGCAAAAGCTTAAAGACGGCTTTAGCGCGGCTAAAGGCGCGGCGCTGAAAGCTTACGCTGCGTTCAAAATTACCAAAAAAGCCGTGGATAAAGTCTATCAAGCGGCACGCGAAGGCGCTGACCTCGTTTACCTCGAACAACGGTTTGACAACCTAAGCCGTTCAATCGGCACGACATCGAGCGCCTTGATGATGGACTTACGGTCAGCCGTCAAAGGCACAAAGTCCGACATGGAGTTGATGGCTGGCGCATCCGATATGTTAGCGCTAGGACTGGCAAAGTCGCATGACCAAGCCGTGAGGCTAACAGCAGTTGCCGGTGCTTTGGGTTGGAACATGGATCAGCTTACGCTCACCATCACCAACGAGACCACCAAGCGGCTTGACACACTAGGCTTATCCGTCGAGAGCGTGAAAGGGCGCTACGAGGCGCTCAAAGAAGCTGGCATCGAAGGACAGCAAGCCATGACGCAAGCCATCATTGAGGCTGGTGAAGCCATGATAACGCTGCAAGGGCACGTTGGCGACACCACGCTCGGCGCTTTCCAGAGAATGGAGGCTTCTCAGTCTAATTTCTTCAATGCCATGAAAGAAAACTTGGCTGAGGGTGCGACTGGCTGGGCGGAGTTTTGGACGAATGTCTATGACAGCGCTTCGCATGCTGTGCGAAGACAAAATGTTATTGACTCAATCGGCAGTCTGATACCCGAACTGAACGAGAAAATCGAAAGCGCGGTTGAGAAGAATTTAGAAACAGCTGACAAGTCCTTTAGCGAGCTGTATGGTATGTACGCCTCTGGAACAGGCAGCATCGGTTTTGCAGTTGCTGATAATCTTGCAATCAAGAAGAGCTGGGACGAACTGCTTGACCTTCCGGGTGCTGAAGCCGCAATGATTGGCGTGCAGAACCAATTTGAGCGCTTATCAGAGGGCTCTAGGCGCTACCTATCAGAAAAAATCGACTGGGAGCGCTACCTCAACAACGAGTATTACCGCGCCACAGTCGACGAGATGATCGACAAAAGTCTCGAATACGCTGAGAGCATCAAAACCACCGGCGCAACTTACGATGTCTATGAGGACCAGCAAGAGGCTGTTGTCAGGCAATATGAAAAGATGGCAGCCGCCCGCAAACAAGCCATTGACGACGGCGTCAAAGCGCACTACGACATGCAAGGCGCGCTGCAAGGTATTGCCGGCGAGACAGACAAAGTATCAGCTGCTATGACATTGTGGCTCAGCTCGCAACAGGGCATGACGACATTCGTCGGGCTGTTACGCACTTACACCGTTGAACTCGAGGGTATCAAAGAGAAGAAAGCACGCATTGTCGAACTCGAGGAAATCGTCAAGAACAATGGCGGTATCTACGACGGTCAAAAGATAAGCGCCGAACAAGCTCGCAAAGAAATCGAGAAGCTAAACGAGGCTATCGACAACAGCCATCAGCGCATGAAGGACGTCGTCAAAGACGCGATCGTAAACGCCTACATTCAGCAGGTCATGGCTGGAACTGAATCGATGGGCGAGAAATTCAATCAGATATTTGGCTTCCTGGAAAAGCATGGACTGGCAAGTAAAGAAGCGCTCCAGGCCTTACGCGAGGAGTTAGGGCTTTATGAGGACGACATTGCTGACTTCACTGGTGCCGAACATGTGGTGAACGTCCAGACCGAAGTCGACAAAAAAGAACTCGACGACTTGCGCAAAGACATCGAGAACTACAAGAGCGACCTGAAAGTCAAGACCGTGCTTGACAGCGGCGAGACCGACGACTACGAGCCACCATCTAAGAATATGTGGGTAGATGCACAACTCAACGCGCTCAACGTCGAGAATTACGGGCCGCCAACCAAGAATATGTGGGTAGATGCACAACTCAACGCGCTCAACGTCGAGAATTATGAGACGCCAACCAACAAGAAACTCAAAGTCTCGATCGAACTCGACACTAAAGCCGTTGACGGCTACAACCCCCCGACACTCTATGGCAGCGTGGTTTACCTGCCGAACAAGACGGAAATAAAAGCCGCCGGCGGCACTGTGCAAGCCGCTGCTGCCGGGCGTTCGACATCGCCACGAGGTAATTACTTGTGGCAGGAATACGGCTACAGGGGCGAGATATTCGTACCCTCAATGGATGGATACATTTTGAGCAAGGCTGATGCGGCGCGGGCGGTCTCCGCGGGCAGTGCGAACATGGACTACGAGCAATTGGAAATGGCGGTCGAGAGCGCGTTTAACCGGGCGCTTGACCGATACGATAACAAGTTGCGCCCGACGGCGGTTATGAGCCGGGCGTCAGCGTTTGAAAATACGGCAAGATGGAGATAAAAATAAGAGATCATGGGACTAAAACCGAAGTTTTGGATCGTTGAACCGATGGCGTCAATCAACGAGTGTGAGAATCCGCTACCGTGGACGCTTGACGGCATCACTGTAGTTGGCGGCGGCACCGTGGAGATCAGCACGCAGAGAATGCGCAACGGCGGGCCGGTGTTGTTAGCGCACGGCGCTACCGTATGGTGGAACAAGCCGATGAACAAACTGAAGACTGGCGAGCAGTACGAGCTGTTGTTGAACGTATGGGCGCCGAACAACACGCAAGTTGAAGTAGAAATCTGCACCAGTTCTGGAACGTCAACTGGGACATCACAAGTTTTTGATTTCAACGGCGAGTGGCGATGGTGCAGAGTGCCGTTTGTTGTCGGCGCTGCTGGACTGACGTTCAGGGTTTTGGCGTCTGACGGGCAAGACTTCTACGTTGACCGTATTTCCGTGCAAAAAGGCGAGAACATGACGTGGTTCTGCGGGTACGGATTTACGGCTTCTGACAATCAGTGTTTTCGATGGGAAGGTGAGCCAATGAACAGCCGGTCTGTCCACAATGGGCTATGCCGGCGCGCTGGGAAGATGGTTGATATCGATGAACTGATGATCGTGGAGCAGGCGCCAGGTCTGGGTATGGGAGACTGGGAACAGCGCATGACACCCGTAATGACAGGCGGCGCGCTTTATCAAGATCACTACCCCGTGCCGCGATATTTCTCATTGCAAGGTACGGCAGTATCACAGGATTACAAGGAGTTGTTTTTAAAGCGGAAGGCGTTATCGCTTTTGGTGCGCCCGGACACGAAGGGCGAGCAGTTGCTTAACTTGCTTTATCAAGGGATTGACAGCGAAACAGGGCTGCCGATGACCGAGGAGCTGACGCTTGAGTGCGCCTGTATCTGGGGCTTGCGTGATGTTCCTGATTTGCCTACTTATGCCTCACAGCAGATCGATTTTGTGATGCCTGATCCGCACCTTTACGCCAACCATTATGACGGCTACAAACAGGGCGACGGGGTGGAGATAACGTCGGACAACATCGTCATGCGGCGTAAAAACGGCGAGTGGAAAGCACTGCCCGGACTTGATGGCGAGGTGAAATGCGTTGCCGTGGACACCGCCGGTCGCATCTGGGCTGGCGGTACGTTTACGGGCAAAATCAAATGGTGGAACGGCACGAGCTGGAGGAAGCCTGTAGCGGGTGGCGCGCCTGACGGGGACGTCAACGCGATTGCTGTACTGCCCAGCGGCGACATTTATATCGGAGGCGACTTTACTTATATTGGGTCGAATCTGCACACCAGAGTCGCTAGCCTGCGTAAAATTACGGGGCAAAACTGGTGGGATCCTACGCAAATGGGGACTGGCTGCAATGCTACCGTACGGGCGATCCACATTGACGACACAGGCAATGTGATTGTCGGCGGTGATTTTACGACCGCTGGCGGAAAGTCAAGCGTTGGGGTGGCGATGTACAACCCGTCAAACCCCGTTATCGCTGACCGCTGGACTGGATTTGGCACGGCGCTGTCCAGCGGGGCAATTGTGCGGTCGATTTGCAACGGCGGTTATCCGCGGCGTGTCGCACTTGGTGGCGCTTTTCAGGCGAGTGCGGCATCCTCAATCAAGAACCTTGCGTTTTTGAATACCGACAACGGGCAGCTATCCAGTTTTGGCGATGTGAGGACTTATCCGACCATGAACACGGAACAAGGCATTCAGTGCGTTACAAGACTTGCTGACGGTTCAACGGCTTATGCTGGCACGTTGGTGTTCCCGGGTCCGCTTTACTCCAACGCGCACGATGTGGGCATGCTGAGAGGAATGCGCAACATGCCGTTCAATGATGATTTTATTGTCGAAATATTGGCTGGAGCAACGTTCATCATGCAAGATAGCAGCGGCGATATCACGGTTGTCGGCGGCGCTGATATTTGGGCGAACAGAGAAAAAATCGGGAGGTTTGCAAAGCTGAAATCTGGCGAATGGGTCAGACATGAAGAAATCAATGTTATTTCAGAATCCACGCAATACCCAAGAATCAACACTATTGTTGAGACGCCAAACGGCGACATGATTTACGCAGGCTCGTGGACGGGTGCGATCAGAGTGCCGCCACCGCCTGACGCGATGCCAGTGGTTACACAGTCAACGGCGGGTACATACCCAATTGTGCGGGTATTCGGGCGACACAGAGTACGGTCATTTTACAATCGCGCAACGGGCAAGACGATTCGGTTCAGAAACACGCTTATTCCGGAAGGCGGGTGGCTGGAGTGTTCGCTTAGACCTGACAAAATCCAGATTCTTCACAACTGGAAAAACAGATTAGACCTTATTGATATCGGGTCTGACCTGACCGATTTTTGGCTTGAGCCCGGGAGGAACGACATTGTGGCTGACACAACGCCTTACCCGGAGGACAATATCACGGACATTAACCGCGGTGACGTGTTTGTTTTGTGGCAACCACGATACTGGAGCTTGGAAGGAGCAACGCATGGCGCTTTATGAAGTCAGGCGATACTGGTCTCGCGGCGAGCCGATAGACGTCATCACGGCGATGGAGTCGATAGACGTCACGCGCCTGGAAGGCGATATCGGCAAGCTGACGTTCACGCTGCCTTACAATTCTTTGTTCGCGGCAAGCATCGATAAAATGCAAGAGCTGCAGGTCTATCGCAAAGGCAAACAGCAGTTTGACACGCGTTACTTGATTAAGGACTGGCGCGAGTACACGGACGCTCAAGGGATGCGGAAGGTATCGGTTTATGCTGAGGACTTGAACAGCCTTTTATGGACGCGGATTGTGGCATATACCGCTGGTTCACAACAGGCAGACAAGACGGGCGCGGCTGACGACATGATGAAAGCGATCGTGCGGGAAAACATGGGACCGCTGGCGACAGCAGACAGGCAGATCGCGTGGCTGGTTGTTGACCCAGATTTTGGAGACGGCAGGAGCGTCAAGAAAGCTTTCGCGTGGCAGCCAGTCGGGTCAGTACTGCAAGGCCTGAGCGAGATGACCCGCAAGGACGACGTGCCGGTGCTGTTTGACCTGCACGGGAGCACGGTAGGCAGAGCGCAATTTTCGACTTACGCTGGTTTTCTCGGCAATGACAGACGCAGAGCGACAAGCACGCCGCTTTTGATTGGTGAGAAGTACGGCAACCTTGAAGGGTCAATGGCAGAACACATTACCAGCGAAGAAGCTACAGCGATTTACGCAGGTGGTCAAGGGCAAGAGGATGAGCGCATCATCAAGCAGGCAGTGGACGAAAGCCGCATTATTGCCGCCTGGCCTTATGGCCGCATCGAACGGTTCAAGGACGCGAGAAATGTCGAGGAGGAGCAGAGTATTGAAGATCAGGCGAAAGAAGCCTTAGGCGAGGCAGTGCCTTTCGTGCGTGTTAGCGGGCGGCTGGTTGAGACTGCTGGCTGCCGCTATGATATCGATTTTAAGTGGGGCGATATCGTGGACGTGGAGGCTTATGGGCAGATAACGGCATGCAGGATCGCTGCAGTCGGACTTAGTTATTCTGGCGGCGATGAACGCATCGACGTGAAACTGGAAGGAATTATTAAATGAGCGACCTGGAAAGCATTTTGAAACGCATTGAGCGCAGACTTGAGACGCTGGAGACGAAAGAGATACCGAGGCGCGGTGGCAGTAGTGGTGGAATAAGCCTGCAGGACGTGTATCCGGTCGGGTCGATTTATTTTTCAATGGACAGCACAGACCCGGCAGTCAAACTTGGTTTTGGCTCATGGGAGCAGATTCAAGGTCGCTTTCTGGTCGGTGTCAGTTCCGAAACTGAATTTAACGCGCCGGGTAAAACTGGTGGCGCGAAGACCGTCTCTTTGACGACATCGAACCTGCCGAGCCACAGGCACAGCATATCCGACATGAGCGCGGGTCAAATCACAGCTGGTGTAGGAAGTAAGCATTCGGTCATTTTGCCGGGCGGGACAATGAACACGGATTACTCCGGCAGTGGAACAGCGCATAACAACCTGCCACCTTATTTTGCGGTGTATATCTGGAGAAGAGTATCAGACAGTATGAAACCATGAGGAGCAATTACAGTATGAAACCAATTATTGACATTAGCGCATGGCAACCGCCATCAAGCATCAATTACGACCGACTGGCGAACGAAGTTAGTGGCGTGATTTTGCGCGTGGCTTACGGTACAAGAGCGGACATCCACTTTGCAACGCATTACCGAGAGTTTAGGGCGCGCAATATCCCTGTAGGCGCGTATCACTACATTGTTGAGTACAAAACCGTTGCGGAGCAAATCACTACCGCCATGACTGCACTTGGCGACCGCAAATTGCAACTCGGCTTTTGGGTGGACGTGGAACTTGAAGAAAACGCCACGCCGCTTAGAGCCGTGACCGCTGTTGCCTACACGCGTGAGATCGAAGCGCGCTTGGGCTACAAAGCAGGTATCTACACATCCGCTAGCATGTGGCGATCCATTTTTGGCAACAACAATCCGCTTGCAGACCGTGACCTTTGGGTTGCGCATTACACCACAGGCAACGTGCCGATTTTACCGACAGGTTGGAGCACGTGGAAGCTGTGGCAGTACACGTCGGAAGGGCGACTGAACGGTTACACTGGCGACTTAGACACCAACCGCTTTAGCGGCACGCAAGCTGATTTTGACGCTTGGGCTGGCAATGTAGGCGAGCCTGTTGACCCACCAACCGACCCTGACCAACCACTTTACTCAGTAAAGATTACGACCACGCCACCCAACCGCTATATCACCTACAACGCGCCAAATGGCGTGAGGTGGAATGAAGAACGCTGGCTACAAAGTGGCGACATCGTACCTGTTTGGGAAGAAAGCGGGTACTGGTTACGCATTGACAGCTTGCCACGTTGGATAAATGGCAGTTACACGCAATGGGTGAAGCGTGTTGATACACCGCAACCACCCGCAACCGAAGTCATGTACTACGGCGCATTGTACTGGCAACGTGACCCACGCTGGAAGGATAAGCCGCTTGGTACGCGCGGCACGATCGGTGGGCTTGGTTGCGCTATGGTGTGCACAGCGAACGCCATGAACGGACTTGGGAAAAGCATCAATCCGCTGGCGCTGGACAAGTGGCTGACGGAAAACAACGGGTACGCGAACGGCAACCTGATCATCTGGCAGGCACTGCAAAATCTGTATCCAGATGTGAAATGGGACGGGATGGTCTACCAACCGAGTGACGAGCGGATCAAGCAGACGATTAGAAACGGGAGGATGCCGATTATCGTGGTGGATTATGACGAGGGCACGCCCGCTGAAGACATGCACTGGGTGACAGGCATTGGCATTGACGCGCGCGGCAGGATTGTTATCCATGACCCGTGGGATAACGCTATTATTGCGTTTCGTGACAAATATAGAAAACCTGTGATTAGGTTCACGGGATATTCTCGTAAATAATCGGTTACAGAAAAATCAATTAATTTAGAACCATTCGGAGGAATAACTAATGGCAACATACAACAAATTTCAATGTTTCGTGGAAGACCTTGCAGAGAAGAAGCACAATCTCGCAAGCGACACACTCAAGGTCGCGTTTTCCAACGCTTCCAACGCTCCGTCCGCTTCGGCTGATGCAGTTCTGGCGGACATAAGCACAATCGACGCAACTAACTTGGGCGACGTAACCCTAACCGTATCAAGCTCAGGTCAATCGGCTGGCACTTACAAGTTGGTGGTTGCGGACAAGACCCTGACTGCAAGTGGCGCAGTGCCAGCGTTCCGCTATGTCATCATCTACAACGACAGCGCGACCAACAAGGAAGTCATCTGCTTCTTCGACTACGGCTCGGAGGTCACGCTCGCATCGGGCGACACGTTCAAACTCGAATTCGGCACAGAACTATTCAGTTTGGCGTAATCGGAGGTAATAATGGCAATCGTATACTGCTCATGGGCGACTGGCGATGATACAACTGGCACAGGTACGGCTGCCAACCCATACAAAACAATCACGAAAGCATCCACATCACGTGCTGCTGGCGATGAGGTCAGGGTTGCAAAAAGCCCTGACCCAACTGCCTTGACTGGCACGACTGCATGGACTTTGAATGGCACAACCGTCACCGGCACCGACACGCTATTCACGACCGAGCTGGCAATCGGCGACTTCATCTCTGCTCCAGATGGCGGCTGGTATGAGGTCATTACAATTGGCTCTGACACCAGCGCAACGCTTTACAAAAAGTACCCATCTGCGACCGCGAGCGGACATTCCAGCCAAAAACTTGGCGTGACAGACACAGGTGCAGCGGCAGCAAGTTCAACGCAAGTTCAGGTTGTGAATTCAAGCGGCAACTCATCAGCGTTTTTGTACATTTCTGGCGGATGGGATTTAACCACCGAAAAGCAAACAGGGCAGACGTGGTTCCGGCAGATGCACGGAA
>Ga0255346_1005450_pt1 | contig 13119 bp, 10 predicted proteins | sample wastewater_treat_FD_194410 | JGI IMG/M metagenome (GOLD analysis project Ga0255346, IMG submission 194410) | Wastewater microbial communities from Lulu Island WWTP, Vancouver, Canada - plant22 | ecosystem: Engineered > WWTP > Wastewater > Unclassified | place: Canada: Vancouver, British Columbia... | reverse complement strand
CAATACAAGTTTTTTTCAATGACCGGAAGTATCGGGAAATGCGGGCAAACGGCAAGCCCTTCAGTCCGGCAGATGTTCCCGCGCCAAATCGTCCAGAGCGCGGCGCGGCGTGCGGGGCGGTTGTTCCGCCGGCCATCCGATGGGCAGCAGGGCAATCGGACGCAGTCCCGCGCGCAACCGCAACAGCGCGGCGATGTTTTTATCCACGAACGCGCCCACCCAGCAGGCGGACAACCCGAGCGCGGCGGCGGCAAGTTCCGCATACGCGGTGGCCACGGTCGCATCCTGCACGCTGTAAAGCGATTCGCCCAGCGGCCCGTACTTGGCGGCGGACCGCGCCGGGTCAGCACAAAAGACGAGCACCACCGGCGCCGCGGCAATGAAGTCCTGATTGAAACAAGCCCGCGCGAGTTGCCGAATCGTGGCGGCATCGCGCACGATGACGATGCCATAGGCCTGCAGGTTACCGGCGGACGGCGCCCGATTGGCGGCGGACAAAATCGCTTCCAATTGCTCCGCCGTGACCGGTTTGGATTGATACGCCCGCACCGATTGCCGGGCTTGAACGGTTTGAAAAAAATCCCTCATAACCAGCTCCGAGCCTATCCGGTTTCCGCGCGCGGCTCAATGCGTTGTTGAAAAACCTCTCAAGCGGTGTCAAACGCGTGCAGCGCTGAACCGGCCGCACCTGCGTTGACAATAGCTCGGAAAAGCGCGGGCGAAAAAATCATCGGGAACGGGAGACCAACGTGCCATCCGGCTGCAAGGAATAAACGTGACCGGCCCAGACCACCGTGCGCCGGAAAAAAGCGGCGACACAGGTGAGGCCGCCCACCACATCCACCAGGGGCACCCCCCAAATGCAGCGGGAAAAATCCGGCATCCGCACCGCCGGCTGCATCCCCAGCGCCAGCAAGCTCCGGATAAACGCCACCGCCGCCGCCACGCCCCAAGCCCATCCGCGCAGGGGATGAAGCGCCACCAACAGCAGCGCCCAGAACACCGGGTAGGTGAAAAGCATGCCGATGGATTGCCACCCACGGGCGCGCCAGATCGTTTGCTGCCAGCGCAGCACGCGCCGGAACGCATCCCGGAACGACTCCGGCGCCGTGGCGCAATCCAACAGCAACGGCGGCAGCGCCACTCGCAACCCGAGGCCCGAGACGCGGTTGCCCAATTCGTAATCGTCGGCCAAGTGATTCAGAAACGGCGTGAACCCGCCCAACTGTTCCAAGACCGGGCGGCGGACGGCCATCGTCGCTCCCGACGCCCAATGAATGCCGGTGGTGCGGTACGCCAGCATCCATTGCGGGAGCGAGTTGAAGTTGAAGTGCAGGGCGACCAGCCGGCCGCCCAACGAAGCGGCAGGCACACCGCGCGGCATGCAGGTCACACAACCCACGTCCGGCGGCGTGAATCGCGGGACCAAATGCCGCAGGTAATCCGGCGGCAACACCACGTCGGCATCGGAAAAAAACAACAGCTCGCCATCAGCCTGCTGGCGCAACGCCTCCATGATGCTGGTCTTCCGGTTCGTTCCCCGCACCGGGGCGAAAATCAGGCGGATGTTGTGCCCGGGGAATTGCGCCTGGAACTGCGCCGCCAACGCCACCGCCGGATCTTCGCGCCGGATCGTGCCGAGTAAAATTTCCAGTTCGCCGGGATAATCCAGCCGGCCCAGCGACGCGAAAGCGACGGCGGTGATGGCGCTGGCGCCTTCCACCGGTTTCAGGATGCTGACCTTCGGCAACACCACCGGCCACGGCGGCGGCGCCTGGTCCTGAAAGAAACGGCGGGTGGCCAGGCAGCCGAGCACCTGGGTCGCCAAACTCACGACGAGCAAAATCCCGACCAGCGCCGTCAAGGCATACCCGGCCGCGATCATGGCGTTTTTGCCGGCGTCACCGACAACGCGATAAAGGCGATCCCAACCAAGACGAGAATAATTCCGCTCCAGCGCAGACCCCCCACCGGCTCGGCCAGGAACCATCGCCCCAGCAACGCGGTGACCACGTAATTCAATCCGAAGATCGTGACCACCACGCTGGCATCCCATCCCCATTTGAACAGCGTCAACATCCCGAAAAACTGCGCCGCCAACAGCACCGTACCCAGCGGCAGTTGAGGCGACTTGCAAACCGCCAGCAGACCGGAGGCGCCGGCGGCGGTCAATTCGGCATAGCGCACCATGCCGACTTTGAGCAGCAGGTTGCCGCCGGACAGGCTGAGGATGGACAGGGCGAAAACCCCGATTGAACTCCAGACGGATTTCATGAGGACGACGTTCGTTGACGGCGCGCGGAAGTCCCGCCGGCAAGCGCGGCCCCGCACTTCCGGTCAAGACGACGCGGGCGGCAGGGCGTATCCCAGCGGCGGCGGTTCATGCCTGGCAGGTGTCCGACGCCAAATCCGCCCGGCGTTGCGCCATGCTGCGGAAGAACTCGTAGCCCTCGCGCAGCCGGCGCACGCACACGTCCCGGTCTTCCAGCATGGTTTTGATGATCCGGAGAATCGGTTTGGGCCTGAGATAATAGCGGCGGTAGAACCGCTCCACACTTTCGAAAATCTCCTCCTTGCTCAACCCCGGATATTCGAGCGCGCTCTGCTGGTATCCCCCGCCTTCCACCAGGTGGTTGGGATCCGGCTGGGCGAACCAGCCATTGGCCCGGGCCTGGGCGTACAACTCCGTGCCGGGATACGGCGCCGCCAGCGAAACCTGCAGGGAAAAGACATCCAGTTCCTGCGCAAACTGGATGGTCTGCTCGATGGTTTCCCGCGTCTCCACCGGCAAACCGAGGATGAACGTCCCGTGAATCACCACGCCAGCCCGGTGACAATCCCGCGTGAACCGGCGCATGCGTTCGGTGGTCACGCCTTTCTTGATGCGCCGGAGTATTTCATCGTTGCCGCTTTCATACCCCACGAGGAGCAGGCGCAGGCCGTTGTCTTTGAAACTTTTGATGGTGTCGTAATCCAGGTTCGCCCGGCTGTTGCAGCTCCAGGTCAACCCGAGCGGTCCCAGCTTGCGGGCGATCTCCCGGGCGCGCGGCAGGTTTGCGGTGAACGTGTCGTCATCGAAAAAGTATTCGCGCACCTGCGGAAAGAGCCGCTGCATGTAGGCCATTTCATCCGCGACATTTTGCGGCGAGCGCACCCGGTAACGATGCCCGCCGATGGTTTGCGGCCAGAGACAAAAGGTGCATTGCGCCGGGCACCCACGCCCCGTGTAGAGGCTGATGTAGGGATGCATCAGGTAGCCGATGAAATACTTTTCAATCTGGAGATCGCGTTTATAGACATCGGCCACCCACGGCAGCGCGTCCATGTCCGCGATCATCTCGCGTTCGGGATTGTGCTGGATGCGGCCGGCGGCATCCTTGTAGGACAGGCCGGCGATGCCCGCCAGCTCCCGCCCCGACGCCACCTCGGCGCACGTGTAATCGAACTCCTTGCGCCCCACCCAGTCAATGGCCCACGACGCCTGCAACGTCTCGGTCGGCAGCACCATGGTGTGCGCGCCCACAAAACCGATCTTGGTCGCCGGGTTCTGCGTCTTGATCGCTTCCGCGACCTGGCAATCGTTTTTCAGCGACGGCGTCGAAGTGTTAATGATGACGTGGTCGTATTCCTTCGCAATGGCGAGGCATTGGGCGAGGTCAATGCCATGCGGCGGACAATCCAACAGGCGTGAATTGGGCGTGAGCGCGGCCGGTTGCGCGAGCCAGGTGGGAAACCAATAGCTCGTCACTTCGCGCCGCGCCTGGTAGCGGGCGCCCGCGCCGCCATCAAACCCTTCATAGGAGGGCGGCGATAGATACAGGGTCTTGCTCATCGTTATCAACCAGAGGCGGACCGGCAGCCCGTTGCTCTCCGGGCACGCAGTTCACCATCCGCCGCGTCAACTGTGCCCGGCGGCGCGCAGGCGGACAAGTTCCGAATGGTGCCGCAACGCCAGCAAGGCCCGCAGATCCGCATCCGCCGGCCCGCCCCGGGGATGAAACAAAAATTCGTGCAACCCCGCAGGCAACCCCGCCAACGCGCGCGCCACTTCCTCCGCTTGCATCGCGAAAAGCCGGTCCACGCCCCACAACGTGTCCGAGTGCCGCACTTCGTGCCAGCACCGCAACCACGCCCGGGCGGGCCGCCGGACAAGGCGGAGGACGCCCAAGCCGCCCGGGGGAAAAGGTTGCACGTTGAAACTCCGAATCCAGCCGTTGAACGACCGGGGCACCACGGCGCGCATTTCCCGGGCCAGCACCGGATGAATATGCAGATGATGATGGCCGTTGATGAACGCGCACGGCAGACCGGTGGTCTGGTATTGTTCCCATTGACAACGGATTTCCCGGCGCACCAAGGCGCGGGCGGACGGCAGGAAAAAAATCGCCAGCCCCGCCAACCCCGCCGAGCGTCCCCACGGCCAGCGCGCGCGCGTCAGCGGTTGCGAATCGCACGCATGAAAATGCCAGCCGATCTGCAACTGGGGATTCCGCCGGGCCACCCCCACGCCGTGCTGGGTGCCGGGCTGGCCGAGCATCAAACAAGCGGCGGTGAGCGCCCCTTCCCGGTGACCGCGCTCGATGGCGAGATTCGTCGCCTCGTCCAACCCCAGATCGTCCGCAGTGAATACAATTTTCTTCACGGAAAAACGACGGCGGGATGAAGGCGAGGTTGCGAAAAATAATCCACGCGCGCCGGCAACCGCATACCGCGAGCCGGATGGCAAAGAATTGGTTGGTGGACGAACGGAGCCACGCGGCGGGTTACAGGATGACCAGATTATCCCGGTGGATCACTTCGACCCGCTGCAATTTTTTCGCCCGGACTTCGGCGGCGCCGAAATCCACAATGCCGCGGGCGAACTCCGTGCCGTTGCCATCGCAAACCCGTACCACGTCGCCGGCCGCAAATCCGCCCTCGCACCGGGAGATGCCCGGCGGCAGCAGGCTCTTGCCTTTTTCGCGCAACGCCACCTTGGCGCCCTCGTCCACAAACAGCACGCCTTTGGGATGGTGAAAAAACGCGATCCAACGCTTGCGCCCGCGCAACTTGTGCGGCTGCGGCACGAACAACGTGCCCTCGGTCTCGCCCGCCAGGACCCGCGCCAGCACGCCTTTCTTTCGCCCGGAGGCAATCACCAGGGGAATGCCGGATCGCACGACGATTTTGGCCGCCTGGATTTTCGAACGCATGCCGCCCACGGCGGTGGCGCTGTCGGTGCCGCCCGCCAGTTTTTCCAAGGCGCTGTCAATCTTCTCGATGGTCGCGAGCGTCTGGGGGTTTGCTTTGCCAAAGTTCTCTATCACCCCGTCCACCGTGGTCAAAATCACCAGCAAATCCGCCGGCAGCAACGAAGCCACCAGCGCGGACAGTGTGTCATTGTCGCCGAACTTGATTTCCGTGAAGGAAACGGCGTCGTTCTCGTTGATGATGGGCACCACCCCGCGGGCGAGCAGGGTGACGAGCGTGTTCCGGGCGTTGAGATGGCGTTCGTGATGTTCCAAGTCATCGTGGGTCAGCAACACCTGCGCGACGTGCAATCCGTGCTGGGCAAAAAGCTGTTCGTAAATCGCCATGAGCCGGGACTGGCCAACGGCGGCGCAGGCCTGCAATTCGGCCAGGTCACTGGGCCGTTTCTCGTAACCCAGCGCGCCCATGCCCGCGCCCACCGCGCCGCTGGTGACGAAAACCACCTCCCGCCCGGCCCGCCGCAGCCCGGCAAGTTGGGCCACCAACTGTTTCAGTTGTTCGGGGTCCGGTTGCTTGCGGCGGTCCGTCAACACACCGGTCCCGACCTTCACCACCAACCGGGAAATATCGTTCAACACTTTGCGTCGCACGCCGCGAAGGTAAGCGGAAACCTCCGGGGGGAAAACGGAAAAAACGCTAACGAAACGGACGATCCACTCCGCCCTTCAAAACTCGGGAATTGCTTTGAGCTTGATCAGCGTGCGCGACAAGAGAAAATCCCCTCATGCTGTTCCAATCCGCTCCAACCATCCCATCCCGCATCGTCCGTTGGCGGAACGGGCTGGGTTTGATCCTTCTGGCCACTCTGGGCGCCGCGCCTTTGGCGGGCGCGTCGTCCGTGCAGATTGACGCGAATTTTCCCGGCGGAAACATCGTCGTCGAACGCATGGAGGGCGACACGGTCTTCCTGCACCAGGATTTGCGGGAAACAGCGGGCGACTGGTTTTATTGGTGCTTCCGCGTGCGCGGCGCGGCGGGGCGAACCTTGCAATTCCAGTTTACCAAGTCGCCGGTGATCGGGGCCCGCGGCCCGGCGCACAGCCGGGATGGCGGCCGCACCTGGCAATGGCTCGGCACCAACATCGTCACCGGACAATCTTTCACCCATCATTTCCCCGCGGACGCCACCGAAGATTTTTTCTCCCTGGCCATGCCCTACACCGAACGGAACTGGCGCATTTTCCTGGCGCGGGTGGGCGCCTCGCCCGCCTTGGCGGTGGAAACGCTTTGCCAAAGCCCGCACGGGCGGGACGTGGAACTGGCGCGCCTCGGGCAAATCCACCGTCCGCCCGCGCATCGCGTGGCCCTCACCGCCCGGCATCACGCGTGCGAAATGATGATGAACTACGCGTTGGAAGGCATCATCGAAGCCGTGCTGGCGGAGGATGAAACCGGTCGTTGGCTGCGCGAGCACGTCGAATTTCTGATCGTGCCGTTCATGGATAAAGACGGCGTGGAGGAAGGGTTGCAGGGGAAAAACCGGTTGCCGCACGATCCTAATCGCGACTACCAGGGCATGCCGCATTATCCCAGCGTGAAGGCCCTCAAACAACGGCTGCCCGCGTGGTCCGAACGCAAATTGCGTTTCGCGCTGGACCTGCATTGTCCTTACATCCGCGGCGCCGGCTCGGAACGCATTCATTTCGTCGGCAGCCCGTATCCCGTGCAATGGGCGCGGGCGCGCCGGCTCTGCGATTTGCTCGCCCGGGGACAAACCGGGCCGCTGCCCTACTATCCCGAAGACAACATCCCGTATGGCAAATCCTGGAACACCGTGGCCGAGCCCAAGATGTTTGGGCGCTGGGCGGCGGGATTGCCCGGCGTGGATTTTGCCACCACGATCGAACTGCCCTACGCCACCGTGCGGGGTGTGGAAGTGAACGCCGCAACCGCCCGCGCCTTCGGCCACGACCTGGCCCGCGCCATGCGCGAGTATCTGCTGACCCGCCCAACCCGGTAACCTCAAGTCCGGATCAACCGGGCTCCCTTCTGACCGCCCGACCGCCGTGCGGCCCCGCCTGCGCGGCAACGAAAAACCATGGCGGTTTAACTAAAACTGTGGCCGCGACGGGAGCACGGGCTTGAGCCCGCTGCCGCGGGATTTGGCCGGCGGGCATTGAAGCGGCGTCAACGTCGCGCTCCCCGGCCCAAGGCAAATCGGCCACCGTTTTCGTGGGTTTGCTCTAGCGTTCCAGCTTCGCGGCCTCGCGTTGCGAGAGCACCCGGCGCGTCGGCACGTAGTTCGCGATGAATTCACGCCGGAACTCGGCAAACGTGCCCTGGGCCAGCGCCGCCCGCACGTCGGCCAGCAGCTTCAAATAGAGGTGCGAATTGTGAACGCTCAACATGCGCAGACCGAGGATTTCGTTCACGTTCAACAGATGCCGCAGGTAAGCCCGCGTAAACCGCCGGCAGGCGAAGCAATCGCAGCCCGCCTCAATCGGCCCGAAGTCCGCCTTGAACGCGCCGCCTTTGAGACTGATGGCGCCCCGGCGGGTGTACGCCGTGCCGTTGCGGGCCACGCGCGTCGGCAGCACGCAATCGAACATGTCCACCCCCCGGGCGATCAATTCCACCATCTGCGCCGGGGTGCCGAGCCCCATCGCGTACCGCACCTGGCGCGCCGGCAGATGCGGCGTGGTCATTTCCACCGCCCGCATCATCTCCGGTTCCGGCTCGCCCACGCTCACGCCGCCGATGGCGTAGCCGTCGAATTGCAGCGCCACCAGCGCCTTCGCGCATTCCTCGCGCAACGCCGCGTTGCTGCCGCCCTGCACGATGCCAAAGACCAGTTGCCCCTCGGCGCGCGGTTGTTCGCGGCATTCGGCGGCCCAGCGGAGCGTGCGCTCCACCGCCAGGCGTTGCTCCCGGGCGGGCGCGTCGTGCGGCGGACATTCATCAAACGCCATCGCGATGTCCGAGCCGAGCGCGCGTTGAATGGCCATGGCTTCCCGCGGCCCCAGAAACAGCGGCGTGCCGTCCAAGTGGGAACGGAACTCGACGCCGTGCGCCTTGATTTTGCGGATTTTCGCAAGGCTGAAAACCTGGAATCCGCCGCTGTCGGTGAGGATCGGTTTGGGCCAACTGATGAAGCGATGCAACCCGCCGGCGGCGCGGATGATGTCGAGTCCGGGACGAATGTTCAGATGATAGGTGTTGCCGAGAATGATCTGCGTCCCCATCTCTTCCAGCTCACGCGGATCCATCGCTTTCACGCTCCCCTGCGTCCCCACCGGCATGTACACCGGGGTCTCCACCACCCCGTGGACGGTGGTCAGACGGCCCAACCGGGCTTGGGTTTGGGTGTCGGCCTTGAGCAGTTCAAACATGCGCGGCCAGTGTACGCAAAGCGGTCCAGGCGCAAAGGCGGAAAAGCGCGCCGGCGCGCTGCCACCAACCCCCGCCCGCGGCCTTCGCGTCGGGAAAAAGCACGGCGTTCACCGTCATTCCCGTTGATCCGCCGATGATTGTCCCAGGTTAAACTTGCGCGCGCGCCGTTGAACCGCCAGCATCCACTCCGATGAACTACGAGCCTTCCCGCCCAAAACGGGGGCGCAGCCGCACCGCCGGAGAACCGCCCGCACCATTGTCCCCTCGCTCATGAAAAAAATCATGCTCCTCATGGCCGGTTTATCTTTCGCCGTGACGCCTTCCCTGCCGGGACAGGCGGCCCCCGCCGAGCCGACGGCGGCCTCGACGGCGTTCACCAGCGCCGACCCCGTGGTGCGCCAGGCGCGTCAACTGATGGACACCGGCCAATTCAAATCGGCGGAAGATCTGTTGGCGGCACCCGAGCGCGCGGCGGACGCCGCCGCCCGGCAAGCCCGCGTCGAAATGGCGGAGATCCTCCGCCGCGTGCGGCGGGAATACTCGCTGGATGCGGCCGGTTTGCTCGCCAAGATCCGGAAGAGCGTTCCCGACGCCACCGCGGAAGAAATGGAACGCTGGGCCGAACAGAGCCGGGCGCGGTTTCGGATTATTGACGGCCAGAAATTCTATTTCCGACGCGAACCGCAGAACATCTTCCTCTTTTGCGACGAGGCGAAAAAACGCCGCGCCCAAGCCGGCAACGCGCCCGGCCCCAAATGGCCGCTGGTGCCGCATCTCGCGGCGGTCGTGGCCGAGGCGGAACGCACCGGCGCGGCGGAGGTCTTGCCCATCAAACATCGGTTCACCCACACCCTGACGATTCACGCCCCTCATCCGGCGCTGAAACCCGGGGCCCAGGTGCGCGTCTGGCTGCCTTACCCGCAGGAATACCGCCAGCAGCGCGACGTGAAACTCATCAGCGCCTCTCCGAAACCCCGCTTGATCGCGCCCAACGCGGTGGAAGGCCATCCGGTCGGCGGCGGCGCGCAACGCACCATTTACTTCGAGCAAACCGTCCGGGACCCGGCGCAACCGCTCGCGTTCACGGTGGTCGTGGAATACACCTCGTTCGCCTACCATCCGCACCTGGACCCGCAACAGGTCGCGCCGCTGCCGGCGGACTGGCAGGGGGCGTATCTCGGCGAGCGCCCGCCCCACATCGTGTTTCCGCCCGCCCTTCGCGAACAGGTTGCCACCCTGATCGGACGGGAAACCAACGCCCTGATCAAAGCGCAAATAATTTTCCGCTGGGTCAGCGAACACATCCCTTGGAACGCCGAGGATGAGTATGGCATCATCCCCTCGTTCACGCTCAAGGGCTTCACCGCGCGGCGCGGCGACTGCGGCGTGATCAGCTCGGTCTTCATCAGCATGTGCCGCATCGCGGGCATCCCGGCGCGTTGGCAGAGCGGGTTTGCCACCCGCCCCGGAGAAAATCCAGGAATGCATGATTGGGTGGAGTTTTACCTTCCCCCCTGGGGATGGTTGCCGGCGGACACCTCGTATGGCGTGCAGGCGTCGGCGGACCCGCGCATCGCGGATTTCTACTGCGGCCACCAGGACAGTTACCGGCTCATCGTCAACCGGGATTGGGGGCGGGAACTTTTTCCCCCGAAACACGCCCTCCGCTCCGAGCCGGCGGATTTCCAGCGCGGCGAAGTGGAGGTGGATGGCCAAAACCTGTATTTCGACGCCTGGACCACCCGGACGGAAGTCGTGCGGGAACCGCTTTAAGAGGCAGCGCGCCCCGTGCGGCGGATGCAGCGGCGCCGCCCGTTGGGGGGTGGGCCCTGCGCTATCTGCCATCAACTCAAAGAACCGCCGAGACTTAACGCGGCTAAGCCGCAACCAAAGGAGCGCGGAATTTATTCCGCGGGTTTCAAGGTCAGCGGGCCACTCGCGGAATAAATTCCGCGCTCCGGTAAAATCTTTGCAGAACGCGATGATGTTTAGAGATAGCACTGCGGGGACGCCGAGGCGCGGCGCGTCCATCCGCAAGCCGGTCAACGGTGATGGGGACACCTACGCGCCCCGCGGGTGTGGACGGACGCCGCGTCCGCCCGGAACGGCGACCATTTGCATCGGAAGAATAAAAACCATCAATCGAAAGGTTTGATCCAAGGAAAACCTTGCCGCCGGCACCGGTTTCCCCATAGCTTGATCCGCGTTTGATGGAGGGCGTTGCTTGGGCCGCGCCCGTCCCTAACAGCGTAACCCTGATCGGAATTGGATCGTCTTATGAAGCATATTCGACAACATGATGAGAATCCCCAAAGTTGGTTGACCTTTGCCCGCGGCATCCGTGGGTTCACCTTGGGAATAATGGCGGGCGGGATGGGTTTGATCGCTTCCACCGTCGCCGCCAACGATGCCTCCTTTCAATCCATTGCGGCTGGAAACTGGCATACGGTCGCCATCCAGGCCGATGGCAGCCTTTGGGCGTGGGGGCGAAACGATGTTGGTCAGTTGGGGATTGGCCCTACCGCTGCCCAGTCCTCCCCGGTACAAGTGGGCACTGGCCAAAATTGGCGCGCCGTAGCGGCGGGCTACCAACATACGGTAGCGGTGAAAACCGATGGCACTCTCTGGGCGTGGGGGTATAACGGCTGGGGCCAGTTGGGGATTGGCTCTTACACGACCACGAACCAGCCGGTGCAAGTGGGCACCGACCAAGATTGGCGGTCGGTAGCCGCGGGCGGCGATCACACGGTCGCCTTGAAAACCGATGGCACCCTCTGGGCGTGGGGGGGGAACTCTTATGGTCAGTTGGGGATTGGCTCTTACACGACCACGAACCAGCCGGTGCAAGTGGGCGCTGGCCAGGATTGGCAAGCCGTAGCGGCAGGCGGCTATCACACGGTAGCGGTGAAAACCGATGGCACCCTCTGGGCGTGGGGAGGGAACGATTATGGCCAGTTGGGGATTGGCCCTACCGCTGACCAGTCCTCCCCGGTACAAGTGGGCACTGGTCAAGATTGGCGGGCCGCAGTTGCGGGTGGGGGGCACACGGTAGCATTGAAGGCCGATGGCTCCCTCTGGGCTTGGGGGAAGAACGGGGTGGGCCAGTTGGGCATTGGGACCATTGAAAACCAAACCAGCCCGGTGCAAGTGGGCACCGACCAAAATTGGCGGGCCGTAGTTGCGGGTAGGGAGCACACGGTAGCATTGAAGGCCGATGGCGGCCTCTGGGCGTGGGGTGTTAACTCCTCTGGCCAGTTGGGGATTGGCTTTTACACGACCACGAACCAGCCGGTGCAAGTGGGCACCGACCAAGATTGGCGGTCGGTAGCCGCGGGCGGCGATCACACGGTCGCCTTGAAAACCGATGGCAGCCTCTGGACGTGGGGATGGAATCGGTTTGGCCAGGTGGGAAATGGAACAACGGAAACCCAGTATAGCCCAACCCCAATATGGCCTGCCCAATTACCCAAGTTTACTAGTATTACGCGTCAGCCCAATGGGCAGATCCTATTAAACGTGGAAGGTCCGACTAATGTCGTTTACTGGGTACTGGGATCGACCAACCTCTTGAATTGGCACGAAATCGGGAGCCTGACCAATGCAACGGGGAGCGCTTCATGGCGAGATACGACCGCGCCCAATTTGCACCGACGTTTCTACCGGTTGGAGCAGCAGCCATAAAAGCGCGGCGCACGGGGGCGCCGGGTCAACGGTGATTGGGGCGCATCCGCACCCCGCGGGTGCGGGCGGACGCCGCATCCGCCGGAAACGGCGACCCCTCAAACGTATCCTGCGATTCACCCTGCAAGCCCGAGCCAGCGTTCGACGCGAGGCGCGTCGAACCGCACCCGGGGCGGGGGCGCTCCCCTACTCTGCCCGACGTTGCTTGCAGAAAGCGGCAGAAGACTGCCGCACTCCAAGACGCTTCGCGTTTGTCCGTGCGCCAGATCCATGCGCCAGCTTTTGGACTGCGCCTGTCCTCTGGCGCTTTCGATAACCAGAAACAGCCTTGTCCAGGACAATGCCCGGGTCCCGCCAGCGCTTGATGATGCCCCCACTCGCCAAAGCGAAGGCCCAGCCCCGTCAGGGGCGGCATCGTTGTAGCACCAGCCGTAAACAATTGCCCAGCTCCATCAGGAGCGGCATCGTCCGGCCTCGCAACCCAATCGTCGTTGCCTCCAATTTTCGCTTCGGCGCCAAAGGAGGGTAGATGCCGCCCCTAACGGGGCTCTAAATGTTAGGAGCTGCGGTTTCTACAAAGAGGCCGCGCCATGCGTTGTCAATACCCTGAACCGCACCCGGATGCCCCAAAGCCGCAACGGCTTCACTGGGACTGGGGAGCATACGCGCCCCGCGTGTGCGGGCGGACGCCTCGTCCGCCAAAAAGACCGACAATGCGAGCATATCCTACGCTTTGCTCCACTCACGCGAGTCAGCGTTCGACGCGAGGCGCGTCGAACCGCACCCGGGGCGGGGGCGCTCCCCTACTCTGCCCGACGTTGCTTGCAGAAAGCGGCAGAAGACTGCCGCACTCCAAGA
>Ga0255346_1005447_pt1 | contig 13129 bp, 12 predicted proteins | sample wastewater_treat_FD_194410 | JGI IMG/M metagenome (GOLD analysis project Ga0255346, IMG submission 194410) | Wastewater microbial communities from Lulu Island WWTP, Vancouver, Canada - plant22 | ecosystem: Engineered > WWTP > Wastewater > Unclassified | place: Canada: Vancouver, British Columbia... | reverse complement strand
CATCTGTTAGCTTACTTCCTCTTGACATAAAATAACCCCCTTACAGCTTTCACACGCTTTTGTTTTTTCGTGTGTCTACTTTAAGGGGATTATATCATTAACTGTCAGGGGCAAATTTTTGCTGATGGCATCAGCGGTGATGACTGCCGCCGCCGTGGTGGCCGCTGTGGGAGTGGTGACTGCCGCCGCTGCTTCTATGGCTTCCGCCGCCTCCGCTGCTTTCGCTGCTTATGCGAGTTCTGGATGTGTCTTTACGTATGAATATATCTTGTTTTTCCGTGAATTTTGTCTGATTGTTTGCCACGTAGATCTTAGGATCGACAGTGCCTTTGAACTTATATCTGCTTTTTGTTATGAGATATATTATCAGTGAGATGATGAAACTTGCAAGCAATGACTTGCAGAAAGGTCTGAAATACACTACAAGCGGCTTGTGATCCGATACTACGTATTGGCCGTGTTTGAAGTAAGCATAGGTATCTTTGAACTCATCGTAGTGGACGTCAAATACCGAAGGATCAGTGTCTGCATATCTTGAAAGACAGTTTGTATATTCTACCACTGCATTTGCGATATCATCAGGTATGATCTCTGAACCCGATGCCGGAAGATAGTAGTCAAGCTTTGAGAATATCTCATCAGTGCTGTCATCATAATAGAATACAGCTTTGCCCGATGTGGATATACGGTCGGTAGCAGGCGAGTAGCCTGACAGGTCGAGGTAATAGAAAACTCCGTCGGTATCCTCACCGAATATCTCATCGTAGGAATCGTCTGCGAAGATTATGGTATCTTCTTCGCTTCTGTGTTTGCCTGCAAGGAAAACTATAAGGTTAAGGCCGAGTTCATCGCCTTTTTTCTTTATCAGGCTGTCGAGCTGTTCAAAAGTGGTCGTGTCATTGCTGTAAAGTCCCAGTTCGTCGATAAGGCCTGATTCTGCGGGATATCCCGTCAGCATTTCTGCATTGACGTTCATAGACGGGAGCATTATGATAACGAGGAACATTGCTGATATAAATGATGCTATACGTTTTATCATGCCATCATACCTCCGCCGATAGTGCCTAATATGGTGATTATACCTCCGATAGCCGCACAGAAGGCTGCCAGCTTTCCTTTGCTGAGCGGAGGTGTGCCTGCCAGCTTGCCGGTCTGACCGTTTATGGCGAATTCATATATTTTTCCCTTATATTTGTAGGACATGAACCATACAGGGAGAAGAATATAGTGCCAGTCGGTGCTGCGGAAGTTGATGTTGTTTCCGCCCGGTGCGGTTGCGGAATAGCCGGAGATGCTTTCCTTGATTATATCAAGGCAGGCTTGTGAGGCACGTTCCCTTATCCTCGGGAATACAGCTGCTTTGTCAACATCGTACTTATCAGCGAAGAATCCGCTGAGGTAAGACATTGAGAAATCTTTCAGCTCGTTGTAGTCGTAGGGTTCGATGGCTTCCATGAGTGCATCTTCAATTTTGCTTTCGCCGTCGGCAGGGATACCCTGAGTAACGACAGTACCGCTTCTGATAAGACGGTAGATGCTTGTTTCGGTGTATCTGTAATCACCTGAGGTCCAGCTTCGGGATTTTCTTCCCTCGTTGCGGTAGTCGATGTCGATATTGCAGTCAGCCAGCCAGAAAGGAACGTAAAGTCCTGTTATTTTTTCTATCTGCTGCTGTGACTTGAAATCCGTTGGGACGAACTTTCTGCCCTTTATCCATTTTTTGAAAGCGTTCTCTGCGTTTTCACGGGTAAGCCTGAATCCTATGATTTTGCTTGGCTTGTATGAACCTGACATTTTTCCTGAGAGGATAACGGGATTATGACAGTAATAGCAGAAAGTTGCGGTCTGCTGGTCGTCAGCCATTATCTCCGCACCGCAGCTTTTGCAGTGGTAGAGGTTGGTGTGCGCCTCGAAATCCTGCTGTGCCTGCACCACATGGGGAGGGATGCTGTTTTCTGCGGCGGCGCATATCTGTTTTATTTCATCGATAGTAAAAGCGCTTTCGCAGTATTCACACTCCAGCTTCTGTGTAGCAGGTGAGAATTTCAGGTCGGCGTTACAATTGGGACATTTGTATTCTACTGAATCCATTTATCTATCAACTCCTTCTATGCTATATATAATAACATACTTTTACTCATTTGGCAATAGTAATATTGCAGCGGCACATATCTGCAATCTGTCCGATAGTGCTTTTAAAATGACATATCGTATCTTTTGCGGCATTTCGCATTGACTGTAAAAAAATCATATGCTACAATGAATTTGTAAAGAAAAACCATATCTGCGGAATAGGCATCCGCAGACATTATTACGGAGGATAAAAAACATGAAAAAGATAAACAAGACTTTAGCAGGTCTTTGCGCAGTCTGCATCGGAGTATCAGCTTCTCCTGTAGCAGGCGGAATGATGGAGAGAAGTATGACAGTATCAGCGGCAGAAGATATTTCTTCAAGCATGGAGTGGGATACACTCAGAATGGGCGGTGCCGGATTCGTTTCGGGTATCGTGACAGGCCAGAAGGAAATGTATCTGCGTACCGACGTCGGCGGTGCTTACAGATACGACTATGACCAGAAAAGATGGGTACAGCTTTTCGGCTTCATCAACGAAGATGACCGTGGACTCCTCAGCTGTAAGGGTATCGCTATCGATCCTACAGATGATATGACAGCTTATTTCCTTTGCGGATGTGCTTATTTCTCAGACGCAAAAACTGTTATCTTCAAGACTACAGACGGCGGCAAGACATTTACTTCCGTTGATGTAACAGACCAGATACAGGTACACGGCAACGGCGACGGACGTGAGTGTATCGAGCCTATCGCTGTTGACCCCGACAATACCAATACTATCTACGCAGGCGGCGACGTTACAGGCGGCAAGTCGGCACTTATCAAGTCAACCGACGGCGGCAAGACATGGAATCCTGTTGAGGGCTACGATGCTCTCGGTCTTTTCTCAGGCGAGCTGAAGTATCCTTCATGGACAGACCACATGGTAAGAGGTACCGAGCCTGCAAAGCTTTACAATGAGCAGAACGGTATCGGCTGTATCTATATCGAAGGCGGCAAGGTATACGTTGGTACTTCCGTAAAGGGCGAGCCCAATGTTCACGTTGCAAGCGTAAAGGACGACAAGTTCGAGGCTGTAAAGGCACTCCCCAACGACAATTATCCGCTTTCTATCACAAGTGACCACAACGGAAACCTCTTCTTCACATACATCGGCGGTCTTGCATTCGCAGGCGCATCAGGCGGCGCTTACAAGTACAACATCGCATCAGGAAAGGTTGAAAAGCTTTCAGTATCCGATAACTCCATCGGTATGATCGAAGTTGACAAGAAGGACCCCAACAAGATGTTCGCACGTACCTGCGGTATGTGGTCAGATCAGTGGTGCGGTACCGAGTGGGTGCAGGATGACCCGACAACTCCCGAAAACGAAGGCACTATCGCATGGGGCGATCACTTCTTCCGCTCATCAGACGGCGGTAAGACATGGGAGGATATCACTCCCGGTGCAGGCGAGACAGACTACTCCACAGGCACAGGTGTAAAGAAATTCAAGTCACTTCCTCTCGATACAAACGGCTATGACTGGATCTACGGCAAGGCTTGCCACTGGGGAAGCGGAATCCTCATCGATCCGAGAGATCCCGAGGGCGACAGAATACTCCTCACATCAGGAAACGGCGTTTTTGCCTGCGACAATGCATGGGCTGAAAAGGATATCCAGTTCTACTTCCAGCCTGACGGCGTTGAGGAATGCGTAAGCCTTGACTTCGTAAGCACAGCTGACGGTCTTGATCTTTCAGCTATCGGCGACTACGACGGATTCGTTCACGAGGATGCAAATACCATCCCACAGCAGTACAAGCCTAATATGGGTTCAACTTCCGCTATCACAGTTTGCCCTCAGAATACTGATGTATGGGCAAGAACAGCAGAAGGCGATGCAAATAACAACGGAAGCGGCTTCTATACCCTCGACAGAGGCAAGACATGGAAGACCTTCAAGCCTGCCTGCACAGGTGGTAAGCTTGCTATCACAGAACTTTCAGGCGGCAAGTACAGAGTTATAAATACAAGCTCAAAGGGCGCAGCTTCCTACTCAGATGACTGGGGCGCAACATGGAAGAAGTGCGACGGCATCCAGGCTACAAAGGGTGTTTATCCGCTGGTTGATCCCGAAGATGCAAGCATTGTTTACGCAGTAGGTGCTCAGTACAACGAATACTGGTCATCTGATATGTCCAAGAAAGAACCTACTTACGACGAGGCTCATTACTCTATCTTTATAAGCGAAGACTACGGCGCAACATTCAAGGAAACACGTATCTGCCCATACAACTGGGAACTTACATGGAAGTTCGAGAATACAGGCGACCTCGCATACATCTCAAAGGGCAAGGTAGCTATGGCAGGCGCTAACCACGGTGTATACATCATCTCCGACAAGGGTGCAACAGTAACTCAGCTTGACACAGTCAAGTATGCTAAGTGCATCGGCTACGGCGCACCTGAAAAGGCAGGCGGTCCTAATACACTCTTTATCTACGGACAGCCTACAGAGAAGGACCCCGAGGGCGTATACCGTTCAACTGACGAAGGCAAGACATGGGTATGCATCAATACTGCTCACCTCTACGGCGGTACAGGAAACGGCAACTACCTTGTTGGTGATATGAATGAATTCGGCAAAGTCTATATGTCAACAGTAGGCTGCGGTATCGTTTACGGAAAGATCGCAGGCAGCAGCGAAAAGCCTCCTGTAACTACATCCAAGACAACTGCAACTACAACCAAGACAACAGTTACAACTACAGTAACAACAGTTTCTTCATCCGCTACAAAGAAGGATGACAAGACTACAACATCTGCTCCTAAGAACGTTTTATGGGGCGATGCTAACTGCAACGGCGATGTTGACCTTTCAGACGCAGTCCTCATCATGCAGTATCTCTCAAATCCCAGCAAGTACGGTGAAAAGGGCAGCGATAAGGGTCACATGACAGCACAGGGCAAGATCAACGCAGACGTTGCAGGCAAGGGCGACGGTGTGACAAATCTTGATGCTCTGGCAATCCAGCGCTATCAGCTCAAGCTTATCGATGAGCTTCCTACAGACTGATAAAACCAATATAATAGAAACAGCGATAGGGAATAACTTCCTTATCGCTGTTTTTGTATCATATGGAGTCCATCAGGTCGTTTTTCTGATCGGGGAGCGGTACGATAGGATCGGTGATCTCCTCAAGTTCGTCCATTTTCCCCTTTTTCTCTTCGGGGACGGTGATGTTTGCGTATTTCCTCTTTATCTTGCCTTCAAGGGCTTTTCTGTTCTTTTCGAGTTCCTCATCGAGAATTGCCTTGAAGTGGGGGAAACCTTCCTGTTTCGAGAGGTAAATGTACTCTCTGTTGAGTAAAATAACAGAAGGCAGCAGTCCTGCTATGAGGGCGAGGACAAGAAATCCCCATACTATCAGCATTGACATTATGTTCAGAACGGCAATATTGAATATAATGCCGAAAAGGCAGGTGAAACCGCCCATGACAGCAAAGACGGTCTTCTTCTCATAAATAGCATACCATGTCATTGCAAGGGCTATGGTCACTGCTCCGTAGAGTATGAAGTCAACAGTGAACAAAGCAACAATAAACAGCGCAATGTGAACGGCGGAAGCTATTATCAGCGCAAAACCTGTTCGCTGGTATTTATCCATATAGTCGTTGAATCTGTCATTGTTTATAGCCATAGCAGAGGCTCTTTTCAGCTGTTCGGCCTTGAATGTTCCTTCGTTGAATGAGTCTATGGTCTTTCTGTAACTTTTTTTGCGGTACAGAAGGATATCCTTCAGCCGCATATTGAATGTGTCAGCCATTGTTATTCCTCTTTTCATTTTGCGTAATTTGCCTCGACACCTTTAAGGTACATCCTGCATGATATCCTGTAGGAAATAAAATATAACACAGGTGCGGCTATGCATGAGATGTTTAATATTTTTTGCAGGATTATGAAGCTTTCCGGCACTGAATTACCTGTTTCGCCAAGTATATCTTTGTAGAACAGCATCAGCTTTTCTGTGAGTTTTTCGATGGAAAAAGCTTTGCTGTAAAGAACAAGGATACAGAAGATTATCAGCGCCAGCAGAATTGCTCCCACTCTCAGATATAAGCCTGTCTTATGCCCGAATCGCAGAGTTATTGGAAATTGTATGGATAGTATCATCAGCTGTATCGCTGCCGCATATATTACGGGCATCGTGAATAATGGTATCTCTGTCCATATAACGGAGAGTATCAGATTCACCAGTGTCAGCAGAAGAAACAGCCCCGTAGTCAGAGCGAATACGATCATATATCTTGCGGCTATCTCTCCCTTTTCGGTCTGAGGAGTGGACTTGATGAAATACGCCCATACCTTTTTATCGTCTGATTCAATGAAGCCTGATTCAAAAACACCGAGGATCATATATGAGATAATGCAGAAAAACAGTCCGAAAAGTATAGCAGCGACAGGGTCGGGAAAAGAATTGGCTTTGCTGTAATGCGAGACTCCGAAGACCAGCGTTGGCGTAATGATGAAGAATAAAAGAAGCATTATCAGAGGAAAACGGTTGATCTTCAGCTCCTTGTATATAAGTCCCGTCATCACATCGCCCTCCTTTTCAGTTCGCTGACTGTCCATTTGTAGCTGATGAAAATGAGTGCTAAGGCTGTCGGGATGAATACTATTTTCAGTACCGTTGAAGCGGTATCGATGTAGGGCTGTAAAACTTCGATAACGAACTTTATGGGATCTATGCCAAGCGATTCAAAAGTAGCGGCGGGATCTTTTTCTCTTGCGGCATCGAGTATTTCGGCGGCCCTTGCATTGAATACAGGCTCAAATTTTTGGGTGATAATAAATTCTGCCAGGAAGAGCAGACCTATGATACCGATACCGATAGCATAAAGAATTTTTATGTCTTTAAAATGGAGTATTGCGGGAATTTCAAGAATTGCTATATGCATCCATAGCGCCAGAGCCATAATGAGAAATATCATATTGTGATGGATGTCTGTACCCGATATTGCGGCGACGAAAACTTCTCCGAGTATTGAAAGCAGAGCGCCGGCATAGGTAAGAATAAGGCGTACAGCCATTTTTGCCCCTGCGATCTTCTCTTCCGAAACGGGGAGAGTATACGAGAATTTCTGCCAGCCCGATCTCAGATCGGCAGTTGTCTGCTTGTTTTGTCCGATCAGTGAAGCACTCATGGCGATGGCTGCGATAATGATAGGAGTGTATATCCTTGTCATTTCAAAGTAGCCGTTTCTTTCAAAATCAGGCATATCGGCAAGATTTCCGTAACGGTAGGAAAGAAGCCATAATGCGGAAGCGGCAAGAGCAAGGATATAAAGAACGGCACTGATGATGAGAGTTCTTTTCATGAGAATGAATTCACGGCGGATAAGTCCTTTCATTATCTCCACTCCTTTTTCTTACGGTTGACGTAGAACAGCATAATATCGTCAAGGTTTGCCTTGTCCATGACGATATCGGGATATCTGCGTCTGCATCCGTCAGCGTCCGAAACCATTACATCAATGCTGAAATCGCTGATCCTTGCGCTGACGATATCGCTTTTGTCAATGGATTCGTAAGCTGACTTTGAGCATCTGAGAATAGCGTGGCTTTCGAGGATATCGTCCTTGTAGCCGCTGATGAGAAGTTTTCCCTTATCTATAAAGGTAACGCTGTCGGCTATCTTTTCCAGGTCGGAAGTGATATGTGAGGACATAAGGATGCTGTGTTCCTCGTCCTGTAAAAACTCAAAGAAAATATCCAGTATCTCATTCCGCACAACAGGGTCAAGACCTGTGGTCGCCTCGTCCATGATGAGAAGCTTTGCGTTGTGGGAGAGTGCGGCGGCTATCTGCATTTTCATTTTCATTCCCTTTGAGAATTTGCCGAACTTCTTTTTCTTTGGAAGCTGGAAGCGTTCGAGGAATGCGAAGAACTTTTCGCTGTCCCACTGATCGTAGATCTCACGCATTATAATGTTGATATCATTGGCGGTGAGTCTGTCGTCAAAGGGGAGTTCATCGAAAACAGCGGCGATATACTTTTTTATCTCTTTTTCGTCCTTGATATGGTCGAGGCTGAAAACGTTGACAGTGCCCGAGTCGGGCTTTACTATATTAAGTATAGTGTTGATAGTGGTGGTCTTGCCTGCGCCGTTCTGACCGATAAAGCCCATGATACTTCCGCCGGGCACATTGAAGCTTATATTATCAAGGGTGAAGCCGTCATATTTCTTGGTCAGCCCCTTGACTTCGATAGCGTTATGTGTGTCATTCATTGCCTTCTCCTCCGTAGATCAGTTCGAGCATTTCTTTCAGTTCGTCAAGGGAGAGGTCGCACTGCCTTGCTTTTGCGCATACCTGCCCGAGAAGGTCCTCGGTCTGGCGGAGGTATTCCTCACGCAGAAGTTCGGCATTCTGACCTTTGACGAAACTGCCTTTGCCCGTGTAGGATTCGATGAATCCGTCTCTTTCCAGTTCCTCGTAGGCACGTTTTGTGGTGATAACGCTTATACGAAGATTCTGAGCAAGCTGGCGCATTGAAGGAAGGGCGTCCCCGGCTTTCAGTGTGCCGTTGAGAATGAGAGCCTTGATCTGAGAAGATATCTGCTGATAGATAGGCTCGCCTGATGAGTTGCTGATGATTATATCCATGGTTCACCTCATAATGTATATATACGTTATACACATTATATCATTTGCGTATGCGTATGTCAATACTCTTGCGTAAAAATTATTTTCAGAAGGACTTTTTTGAAATTCTATCAGATCGCAAGAAAATCTCAAAAAAATTTCATTTCAGGATAACGGTATATAGCCGAATTCTGACTTTTTCAAAAAAATCTGAAATTTTTTTCAAAAAACGCTTGACAAATGAGAAAAGAAGTGATATAATTAATATCGTCGTCAGGGACAAGACGGCAAAACGAAATCGAAAAAATGGCAATTTGTGGGGGGTTAGCTCAGCTGGGAGAGCATCTGCCTTACAAGCAGAGGGTCACAGGTTCGAGCCCTGTAGTCCCCACCACATGGCCTCGTAGTTCAGTTGGTTAGAACGCCTGCCTGTCACGCAGGAGGTCGACAGTTCGAGTCTGTTCGGGGTCGCCATTATGCTTCTGTAGCTCAGTCGGTAGAGCAGGGGACTGAAAATCCCCGTGTCGTTGGTTCGATTCCGACCGGAAGCACCATATAGAACACGAAAGTGTTCTATATATTATGCGGATTTAGCTCATCTGGTAGAGCGCCACCTTGCCAAGGTGGAGGTAGCGAGTTCGAGCCTCGTAATCCGCTCCATAGTATCGGGGTAATAATCTCGGTATTAAACGAATCCTGAAACAATAGTTTCGGGATTTTTTATTTCGACTGCTCATTGTCAAAAATAGAGAGGAATCTGTCTATCATTTGTACAATTTGCCAGTATACAAATCAGAAAAAATATGTTATAATAAGGTATACTCTTTAAAGGATATGCGGATTTAGCTCATCTGGTAGAGCGCCACCTTGCCAAGGTGGAGGTAGCGAGTTCGAGCCTCGTAATCCGCTCCATAGTACCGGGGTAATAATCTCGGTATTAAGCTTGATCCCGAAGCAACAGCTTCGGGATTTTTTCTGTTATTGCGACTCTCATTCCGCACAAATGGCAACCGCTGTCTTTGTGCGGATTTACTATATACAAATTGCGGAAAAAATGCTATAAAAATGCTATAATAAAGTGTATAGACTTTTTGGTGCTGCGGAGGTGAGCGTATGCAGATGGAACTTTTTGAAAGAGTGCGCAGCAAACGTGTACGCTATGTGCCTCAGGACGGCGATATCCTTGTACTGCATACAAAAGATATCCCCTATGATTTCCATTTCAAGGTCATCAGGGATTACATCAGAAGCAGTACACTTTATATTGACGGCGCTACTCTTATGTATGTGTATGTTCCTTATAAGAAGGGCGGATCTGTCATGCATACCCGTTCGGCTTTTTACAGCGTGGTGGTGTTCCATTTTGACGGGATGCTGCCGTGCCAGTTTGAGTATATCGGCTCGGAACCCGTTTTCGACTGGGAGAGATCGGTGGATGTGGGATTTTCACGCTGGGCGGAAACTGTGGAAATAACTGAATACGAAAGAGAACTTTACTCTACGGATCATGATATTATAACTTCGGACAGCGGAGGACTTCTTGCTGTTCCTTTCTTTGATACTGATGATGACCGCATAGACCATGTGCCGAAACTGAAAATGAACGGCGAAGGTTATGCTACTCTGCGTGGTCTGCTGTGTGTGGCAGAGGAGTGGCTGCGGGACAATGATATCATTTAGCTGGCTTCAGCTTTACAGAGGTGGATTATGGAAAAAGAAATGCGATATGCCGTGCTTATCGATGCTGATAATGTTGCGGCTAAGTACACAAAGTATATCCTCGATGAGGTGTCCAACTACGGTGTAGTCACTTACAAGCGAGTTTACGGCGACTGGACAAGACCAAATCTGGCAGGATGGAAGAATATGGCGCTGGATAATGCCATTACTCCTATCCAGCAGTACAGCTACACAACAGGCAAGAACGCTACCGACTCCGCTATGATAATCGACGCTATGGATATACTCTATTCCCATAATGTTGACGGTTTCTGTATCGTTTCAAGCGACAGCGATTTTACAAGACTGGCTATACGTCTGCGTGAGTCGGGTATCCATGTTATCGGCATGGGCGAGAGAAAGACTCCCAAGCCTTTCAGCACTGCCTGTAATGCTTTCAAGTATCTGGAAATACTTGCGGAGGAAGAAGTACAGGGTGCGGGCGAGACGGAAAAGGTGGAGCTGAAAACTCTGGAATCGGCTATTATACGTATTATTGCCGAGAATGCCAATCTTCAGGAGGAGATCAATATAGGCGAACTGGGAAGCAGACTTCTCAACCGCTATCCTGATTTCGACGTCAGAAATTACGGATATTCCAAGTTCTCACAGTTCCTGAAGGACTTTGACTGCCTCAGCTTCAGACAGGTTGGCAGCAGCATTCTTGTATCACAGAAATCAGATATGACGGACCTTGAACGTGTTGAGGCATCTCTTACAGCTATCGTAAAGACGAACGGAACAAAGGGCTACAATCTGGGCGAACTGAAAAAACAGCTTTGCGCAAAGATACCCGAATTTGATGTAAAGACATACGGCTACTCGAAATTCAGCCGTTTTGTGGAAAATCTCCCGACATTCAAGATAAAGAACAACACGGTCATGATAGTGGAAAAGTGACTTGAAAACGAGAAAAGGAGCAATGAATGGGCAAAAAATTCAGTGCGATAATACTTGCGATATGCAGCGTGGCGGGAATAGCTGCTCTGGCCAAATACTGCGAATCATATGGGATCTTTAAAAAACTGCCCGAAGCTTCTTACCTGACAGAAGAGGAGGAAGCGTACAGACCTGCCTACAGACAGCTGAGCGACAAGGAAAAAGCTGTCTATGAGGCTTTGTACAGGGGAATATCCGACAAGAAGGAATTCATCCTTCTGCCTTATGAGATAGACGGCGATACATATTCGAGAGTGTACTGTATGCTTGAAAAGCAGGAAGGACAGTTCTTCTATCTCGGTTCGTCCTATTATACTGCCGACAAACTGAGAGAAGCACAGATAGTTTACCGTGACGGAATAGACAGGGCGGATGAAAAAATAGCCGAACTTGAAAATGCCGAAAAAGAAGCTGTCAGCTATGTGGACAATTACAGCGGCGACTACGAAAAAGTTATGGCGATAAACGATTATATAGTAAAGAACTGCGAATACGTATCGGGTGCGGATATGGAATACAGTCCGACCGCTTACGGATGCCTTGTTGAAAAAGCTGCGAACTGCGAAGGCTATGCAAAGGCGTTCGATATGATAGCCGCCGACGCAGGAATAGAAAGTCAGCTTATAACAGGAATTACCGATAAGGGCGAGAACCATGCTTGGAATCAGGTGAAGGTGGACGGCGAATGGTACAATATAGACGTAACGTGGGCCGATACCGATGACGGAGACGAAGTCAGACGTGCGTATTTCCTTTGCGATGATGCGGATTTTCTGAAGACTCATACGGCGGATGATAAGTACATAAAGCCGATGAAATGCGATTCCCAAAAGCATAATTATTATATAAAGAATGATCTTTATGTAGAATCGCTGGACGATGCAGAGGACGCAATACTGGAAAAGGTGAACGCAGGCGAGGATGTAGTGGAACTGAAGTTTGCGGATGAGTCGCTATATGCGGATTTCAAGCAGAAATTCATAAAGGATCAGTATATATTCCAGCTTCTGACGGATAACGGCAGAGCTTTCGAGAGTGATATGACAGTTTCTATCACTGAAGGCGAAGGAGACCGCTGTATAACGCTGTTTTTAAGCTGAAAATAAGGCTAGCGTGAAAAGTGCACAGTTTATGGTGAGATTACAAGGGCAAACATTGTGAGTATTTTCCTGTTGACATTTCAGCTGTGCTATGATATAATAATAAAGCTGTCGGACGAGAGCACGACCGGTAAGCCTGCTGGCGCAGCACGGGAGGGCTTTAGGAAGACAGAGGAAAATATCACGAAAAAAATCAAAAGAAAATTTTGAAAAAGCACTTGACAAGATCGAGTGAAAGTGATATAATATTAAAGCTGCTCTACGGAGCGGAGGTCACTGAAAAAAGTTTTTTGAAAAACTTTGAGAAAAAGCTTGACAAACGACTTTGAAAGTGATATAATATTAAAGCTGTCTCAGAGAGACAGGCCGCGGAAAAGAAAATTTTGAAAAACTTCTGAAAAGGGTTGACAAAATAAAGGATCTGTGGTATAATAAAAAAGCTCATCACCAAAAAATGAGCGAACAGCATCTTGAAAATTAAACAATGCAAAGAAAGTATAACGACCCTTGAGATTCTGATGAGTAAATCAGAAGGTCAAGCAAAGACTTTAAAACGCAGTAATAACGCAAGCGTTATTGAACAGGATTGATATTTTAGAACAATAGTTCTGATATATACTATTTTATAAAGAGTTTGATCCTGGCTCAGGACGAACGCTGGCGGCACG
>Ga0255346_1005445_pt1 | contig 13131 bp, 8 predicted proteins | sample wastewater_treat_FD_194410 | JGI IMG/M metagenome (GOLD analysis project Ga0255346, IMG submission 194410) | Wastewater microbial communities from Lulu Island WWTP, Vancouver, Canada - plant22 | ecosystem: Engineered > WWTP > Wastewater > Unclassified | place: Canada: Vancouver, British Columbia... | reverse complement strand
CCGATTTTGCCGCAGGTTGCGGCATTTTTACCGGGGAACTTATTTTTGCCGCAGGCTGCGGCAAAAATGCGGACGGATCGGGATACTCCCGGTAAAAAGCAATCATCCGCCCGATATTGCGCTCCGAAAAACCCTTCAGTTCGGGCATCTCGTTTTTCAGCTCCCGTGCCAGCCGTGGAATGACTGCCGCACCCCAGCCTTCGAGCTTCTGGCGCGCGCCAATGATGCGGCCGATGTCCCAATACAGGTGGACCAACTCTGAGTTGACGGCCAGAACGGCCTGGGTCTGGGCGAGCTGAATGCGTTGTTTCACTTCAGTGAGAAGTAACGCAAAGTCGTTGGTTTTCGCCAGCTTCTTATCCGCCATAGCCGATGTCCTCCAGGTTGGCCCAGATGATCTGGTCGAGCTTCTCGGCCTGTGCGCTCTGCTCCCGCAGGGCGGACGTCAGGCGGGCCATCTTTTCTTCAAACGGCTCGCCGTCGTCTTCCACCTCGGCCGCGCCGACATAGCGGCCGGGCGTGAGGATGTGGTTGTGATGGCGAATATCATCGAGCGTGGCGCTTTTGCAGAAGCCGGGTATATCTTCATAATTCCCAGCAGACTTATCTCCCCGCCAGGCGTGGTAGGTGTCCGAGATCCTCTGGATGTCCTCCTCGGTCAGTTCACGGTGAACGCGGTCAATCATACTGCCCAACTTGCGGGCATCGATGAAGAGCGTCTCGCCGGTACGCTTGCGGAAACGCCCGTTGCTCTTGTTGCGCGTGAGGAACCAGAGGCAGACGGGGATTTGCGTCGAGTAGAATAGCTGGCCGGGCATCGACACCATGCAATCTACCAGATCGTCCTCGACGATGGCCTTACGTATTTCCCCCTCGCCGGACTGGTTGGAAGACATCGAGCCGTTGGCCAGGACGAAGCCCGCCAGGCCGGTCCGGGCCAGATGATGAATGAAGTGTTGAACCCAGGCGAAGTTGGCGTTCCCGGCGGGCGGTGTGCCGAATTCCCATCGCTTGTCGTCTTTAAGCAGTTCTCCGCGCCAGTCGGAATCGTTGAAGGGCGGGTTGGCGATGACATAGTCGGCCTTGAGGTCGGGGTGTAGGTCGCTGTGAAAGCTGTCGGCGTGCTTCTTGCCGAGGTTTCCAGCGATGCCGCGAATGGCCAAGTTCATCTTCGCCAGCCGCCAGGTGGTGTGGTTGGATTCCTGGCCATAGATGCTGATGTCGTCGATCTTGCCACCGTGGGCCTCGACAAACTTTTCCGACTGGACGAACATGCCGCCGGAACCGCAGGCGGGGTCATAGACGCGGCCCTTGTAGGGGGCGAGCATCTCGACCAGTAATTGCACGACGCAGCGGGGCGTGTAGAACTGGCCGCCTTTCTTGCCCTCGGCACTGGCGAACTGGGACAGGAAGTATTCGTAAACCCGGCCGAGGATATCCTTGGATCGGTTGGCCTTGTCGCCCAGGCCGATGTTGCCAATGAGGTCAATGAGCTGTCCAAGGCGCTGTTTGTCGAGGCGCGGGTGGGAGTAATCCTTCGGCAGCACGCCTTTGAGGGACGGATTGTCGCGCTCGATGGCGAGCATGGCGTCGTCCACGACCTTGCCGATGGCCGGTTGCTTGGCGTTGGCCTTGAGGTTCGACCAGCGAGCTTCCCGGGGTACCCAGAAGATTTTCTGGGCAATATACTCATCGCGATCTTCCGGGTCGGCACCCTTGGCGCGGTCGGCATCGAGCTTGGCGTGCTGCTCTTCGAAGGCGTCTGAGATGTACTTCAGGAAGATCAGGCCGAGGACAACGTGCTTGTACTCGGCCGCGTCCATGTTGGAACGCATCGCGTCAGCCGCCCGCCAAAGTTTGCACTCGAATCCCAGGTTTGCGCCCTGGTTGGTTGTTTCAGTCATCACATCTGCTCCGCAATTCGTGTTGGTTCCAGCGCTGAGTCCGGGCCACCCGTGCCAAGCCGCAGTCAACCGTCCCCGCAGGCGATTGTTAACCTTTGGCACAATCTTTCGAAGACGGGTGGAATGCTATCAGTTGGGGTAAAAGCGCGCAAGCAGAACCAGGCTGCTCCGGGGCAATCTGATCACTAGCTGCGTTCCGGATCGTTGCGCCGACGGGCTGGAACCGGCAGGCGGCAGGATTCCCGCTCCACAGTCACCTGGCGGCGTGGCCAAACCAGGCGTTTGGGACGGGCGCCGGGCGGATCTCTGGCGTGTTCAGGTTGGCGGACCGGGTCGAATCCGGGCTTTACGCTTCGGCGAACAGGTATTCCAGATCTGTTTGGGAGAGGCTGCGGGCGAAGCCTTCTTCGCCGAGCACGTCGGCGATGGTCCGGGCTTTGCGCTGTTGCAGCTCCCAAATCTTTTCTTCGACGGTGCCGGGGGAGATCAGGCGGTAGGCGTTGACGGTGCGGGTTTGGCCGATGCGGTGGGAGCGATCAATGGCTTGGGCTTCGACCGCCGGGTTCCACCAGGGATCGTAGAGCACGACGTAGCTGGCCGTGGTCAGGTTCAGGCCGGTGCCCGCCGCTCGCAGGCTGAGCAGAAACACCGCCGGGCGGGGGTCGTTTTGGAATGCGCTCACGACAGCGGCCCGGTCCCGGGTTTGGCCGGTGAGGCTATGGGTGGGAATCTGGCGCTGGCGGCATTCCGCTTCGAGCAGGTGCAGCATCTGCACAAACTGGCTGAACAGCAGCACCTTCTGGCCTTCGGCGGAGAGCGCGTCGAGCAGTTCAAACAGGGTTTCGGTCTTGCCGGAGGCGGCGTCGTTGCCCACCAGCCGGGGGTGGCAGCAAATCTGGCGCAGCCGGGTGAGGGCGGCCAGCACATGGATTTTGCTTTTGTTGAGGCCCTGCTCGGCCACGGTTTTCAGCACCAGCTCGCGGCTGCGGCGCAGTTCGGCCAGGTAAAGCTTGCGCTGCGCGTCGCCCAGTTGGCAGTCGCGACGCTGCTCGATGCGTTCAGGCAGGTCTTTCGCCACCTGCTGTTTGAGCCGGCGCAGCAGCAACGGGCGCAGCCGGGCCGACAACCGGCGCCGCGCGATGCGTTGCGCCGCCTCGGACTCCTCGCCGCGCGGCTCGTAGGTTTCGGTGAAGCGGTCCTGGCGGCCGAGGTAGCCCGGCTGGATGAAGTCCACGATGCTCCACAGGTCCAGCAGGCGATTCTCCAGCGGCGTGCCGGTCAGCGCCAGGCGATGGGCGGCTTTTAATTGCTTCACGGACTGGGTGACCTGGGCTTCCGGGTTTTTGATGAATTGCGCTTCGTCCAGGACAATGGCCCGGAAGGCGAACTTTTGCAGCTCCTCGAGGTCGCGGCGCAGCAGGGCGTAGTTGGTGACGATGAGGTCGTATTGGGGGACTTGCCGGCGCAAGTTATGGCGGGCGGCGCCGCTTTCGAGCACCAGCACCCGGAGTTGCGGGGTGAAGCGTTCCGCCTCGCGCCGCCAGTTATGCAGCACCGAGGCGGGGCAGATCACCAGCGCCGGCTGGGGGTCTTTCCGATGCTGGTCTTTGAGCCACGCCAGCCACGCCAGCGTTTGCAGCGTCTTGCCCAGGCCCATGTCGTCCGCGAGGATGCCGCCCAGCCGGAGCCGGGTAAGGTGGCAGAGGAAATCAAAGCCCGCTTTCTGATACGGCCGCAGTTCCGCCCGCACCGCGGCGGGCAGCGGCATGGCGGGCAGCCCGGTGAAGTTCCGGATGCGCTCGCGCAAGGCCCGGGCCGCGGCGGAATCACAGAAGCGCCGCCAGCCGTCTTCGCCCAGGTGCGCCGCCTGCTCCAGGCCGAGGCGCTGGGGCGCCGCCGCCAGCCCTTCCACGCCCAGGTCGGCCATGGCCTCGTGCGCCGAATGCACCGCGTCCGCGTCCAGTTCGACCCAGCCGGCGTCGGGCAGTTTTACGAAGCGTCCGGTGGCCGCCTGGAGCCGCTGCAAGTCGGCGGCGGTGAGTTTCAGCCCCTCCTGTTCCCATTCGGCGGAGACCTCCAGCCAGTCAATGCCGCTGCCTTTGACCACGAGCCGCGGGCGCAGTTGGCGCGGCGCCAGGAACAGGCGGGAGAAACCGGGATTGCCCAGGTAATCGGCCTCCGCCGGGCGGTCGGCCCAGGCGCGGGCCAGCAGGCCCAGGAAGGTCTCATTGGCGTCGCCGACCCAGAGGCCCGGTTCGGGCGTGAACCAATCCAGCCGCCGCAGCCATTGCGTCGCGGGTTCCAGCCGCGGGTCATCCAGCAGTTCCGGCCGGGCGCCGTCCGGGCGCGGGGGATTCGAGGCGTGCCGTTTCCATTCGTGGCCGTTCCAGAACCAGAGGCTTTGGTCGCGCTGGCTTCGGGCGCGCAACTGCAGGCGCACGGTTTCGGCGAGCAGTTCGAACAGGAATTGCGGTTTGGCCGCGTGGCTGAGGCAGAGTTGCTCCCAGTCCACGCCCTGGCGGGACTGGGTTTTGCGCAGGTGCAGCAGCAGGCGGTGGCTCAGCTTTGCCAGGGGCAGCGCCGGCTGGGTATTCCAGAGCTCGAACACGGGCGGCGGCGGCGCGGAGCGCAGCAGGTAGAAGGTTCTCCCCGCCAGCGCCAGGGTTGGGTGGCGGTTGAAGAACCGCACTTCGCTCAGCGGATAAATCCCCCCGCCGGGCACGGTCAGCCGGTGGGTAAAGGCCAGGCCCGCTCCGCCGTTTTCCAGGTGCGGCGTCAGCTCGGCGACGGCGCCCTGGAATTCGAGCGGCTGCGGCGGTTCCTTGCCGAGAGCCAGTTCGAGCCGGGCGGTGTGGCCCCAGCGCGCCAGCCAGTGCAACAGTTCAAGGTCTGACAGCACCAGGGGCGTTTCGCCGTTCCGGCGATGGGAATGGGTTTCTGCCAGCCACCGGATGAATTCCCAGTCGCCGGGCGGGAACAGCTCCTGCTCGTGCGCGGCGCGCGTGGTCAGTTCCAGGATTTCGCCCAGCGTCCGGACCTTCTCGCCGGTGCGCGGGCGCGCCAGGCGCAATTCCACCGCCAGCCGGCAGCACGCGGGCTGCTCCGGGTCGGGTTGCGGATGGCAGATCGCCCGCACAAAGGCCCGCGGCGCGTCGAAGTGCGCCGGGGGCTCCGGGAAAAGCCAGGTCTCCAGGTGGCGGACCAACTGTTGCTCCCGCGCCGCCTGCTCGAGGCGCTCGAACCGGTCGCGGTTGGCGTAGACACTCAATTCCGTGGGCACCGGCCGCCGCGCGCGCAGAAACAGGAACGCCAGCTCCTCCAGGCGCGCCGTCCCTTGCACCGCCAGCAAGCGCGGCCACCAGTCGGAGTTGGGGAAATCCTTGCGCGACAGGCGGAGCTTTTCGAAGTAATCCTCGAGCAGGAGCCACGCCCGTTGCGAATCCGCGCAGCCGGCGAAGACCCGCAGCAATTTCTCCCGTTCGGCGACCACCGCGCTTGAATCGCCCAGCTCGCGCCGCAGGTCCGCCAGCGCGCCATAAGTCTTTGTCAGCGCCGTGTTTTGCGCGTCGTACTTCGATACCTGTGACGCGCGCGACCCGTTTCCGTTTCTCGGCAAAGCTTTAGCCATCTTCTGCACTGACCCTTTTCGGGGTCTTTCATCTGCGCATAGAACCAGATGGGGGTCAATCTCAAACGCCAAAATTTCGGCCGGCCGGGCGCAGTTCCGCTGGGAAAGTAGCCGCTTGCCGCGCCCCGCGCCTAGCAAATGCGGGGCAATTGCTCGCCGCTGGACATGTCGAGGATGCGCCGGGCGCCGATGGCGCTTTGCAGGAGAACGCGGGCGGTGGATTGGGGGGAGGCCTGGCCAATCCGGGCTGCCCCGGCGCTGACGGGATGCGCGCGCAGGATTTCCAGCGCGCGCGCGGCGTCGCGTTCCGGCACAAAAACGGCAAAGCGGCCTTCGCAGGCGACTTGCAGCGGGTCGAGCCCGAGAATCTCACAGGCGGCGCGGACGTCTTCGCGGACGGGAATGAGCTTTTCCTCGACCTGGAGGGTGAGGCGGGCGGCTTCGGCGATTTCATTGAGCACACTGGTGAGACCGCCGCGGGTGAGGTCGCGCAGGCAATGAATTTCGAGGCCGGCCTGAATGAGTTGCAGGACGGCCTCGGCGACCGGGGCGGAGTCGCTGCGGATGGCGCTCTCGAACTCCAGTCCCTCGCGCACGGCCATGATTGCCATGCCGTGCCGGCCGACGTCGCCGCTGACGAGGATGGCGTCGCCGGGCTGGACGCTCTGGGGCGCGATACGGAGCGAATGCTCCAGGATGCCAATCCCGGCGGTATTGATAAAGAGGCCATCGCCCTTGCCTTTATCCACAACCTTGGTATCGCCGGTGATGATCTGGACCCCGGCAGCCTGGGCGGCCTGCTGCATGGAGGCGGTGATTTTCCACAGGGTCTCCATCGGCAGCCCCTCTTCGATGATGAAAGCGGCGCTGAGGTAGCGCGGGCGCGCGCCGGCCATGGCGAGGTCGTTCACCGTGCCATGCACCGCGAGCGAGCCGAGGTCGCCGCCGGGAAAGAAAAGGGGGCGCACGACATAGGAATCGGTGGTGAAGGCGATGCGCTGGCCGGCGAGGTCGAACACGCTGGCGTCATGCTGCGCTTCGAGCAGGGAGTTGCGAAAGGCGGGCACGAAGAGCTTGCCGATGAGCTGGTGCATGAGCTTGCCGCCGCCGCCGTGCGCCAGCAGCACGCGCGGATAGTCCTGGATGGGAAACGGGCAGGCGGGCGTGAACTTCGCCGGGGTGGTCATGGTTCGCGGCGGTAGCGGTAGTAGGCGGCGCAGGCGCCTTCGGAGGAGACCATGGTCGCGCCGAGAGGATGTTCGGGGGTGCAGCGGGTGCCAAAGGCGGGGCATTCGTGGGGCTTGATTTTGCCTTGCAGCACCAACCCGCTCTGACATTCGGCGGGTTCGGCCACGCCGCGGCCCGCCAGGCCGAACTTGCGCTCGGCGTCGAAGGCGGCGTAAGCGTCGCGCAGGCCCAGGCCGCTGCGGGGGATTTCCCCAATGCCGCGCCATTTGCGCGGGGTGACCTGGAAGACTTCGCGGATGAGCTGCTGCGCCGGGGAGTTGCCGGCCTGGCGCACGGCGCGGCGGTATTGGTTTTCGACCTCGGCCCGCCCGCTCTCGAGCTGCCGCACGCACATCAGCACGCCTTGCAGAATATCGAGCGGCTCGAAGCCGGTGACTACGATGGGCACCTGATACTTTGCGGCGAGGGGGAGGTATTCCTCCCAGCCCATGACGGCGCAGACATGGCCGGCGGCGAGAAACCCCTGCACGCGGCGGTCGGGCGCGTCCAGGATGGCCTCGATGGCGGGCGGCACCAGCACGTGCGAGACGAGCAGGGAGAAATTCCGAAGGCCCTGGCGGGCCGCCTGGTAAACCGCCATGGCCGTGGTGGGGGCGGTGGTCTCGAAGCCGACGGCAAAGAAGACAACCTCCCGGGCGGGGTTTTGCCCGGCCAGCTTTACGGCATCGAGCGGGGAATAGACGATTCGCACATCGCCGCCCGCGGCTTTGACGGCCAGCAGGTCGGTGGTGCTGCCGGGCACGCGCAGCATGTCGCCGAACGAACAGAAAATAACGTCAGGCCGGGCGGCCAGTTCGAGGGCGCTATCAATCAATTCGAGCGGGGTGACGCAGACCGGGCAGCCGGGGCCGTGCAGGAGCGTGACCTGCCGGGGCAGCAGCTCGTCCAGGCCGAACTTGACGATTGCATGGGTCTGGCCGCCGCAAACCTCCATGAGCAGCCAGGGGCGCGTCGTGATGCGGGCCAATTCGCGCGCCAACTGGTGCGTGCCGCCGGCCTCGCGGTATTCATCGAGGTATTTCATGGCGGCGATGGCCCCGGCGCCGGGGCCGGCGCGGCGCCCGCCCCGGCTTCCTGCAGGTCGCCCAGTTCCTGCATCTCGCGCAGGTATTCGAAGATTTGTTTGGCCTCCGCCTCGTCCACCCGGCTGAGCGCAAAGCCGACGTGGACGATGACGTAATCGCCGATCACGGCTTCGGGCACGTAGGCCAGGTTGACTTCTTTGAGAATGCCGCCGAAGTCCACTTTGCCGGTGCGCAGCAGCGGGTCTTCGCCGCTGATGCTGGTAATTTTACCTGGAATAGCCAGACACATTATCCTCCAACCTACACCGGGGGCGGCAATCCGGCAATGTCGCGCGGAGCGGGGCGCTGAATTCGGCCGGGTCAGGACGGCAGCAGGCGGGCGTTCGGGCTCAGGGCGGCCACGATCTGGCCCAGCGCGAGGCCGCCGTCGTTGGGCGGGACGCGCTGATGCCAATAGGGACGGAAGCCCGCCTCCCGCAAACGGCGCACGGCGTGTTCGGTCAGGCAGCGGTTCTGGAAACAGCCGCCGGAGAGAACCACGCGCGGCTGACCGAGCCGCCGGGCAACGGCAATGATGGCCTCGACCAGCCCCTGATGGAAGCGGGCGGAGATTTGGCTCACGGGAACGCCGCGGGCCAGGTCGGCCAATATAGCTTCAAGCATGGGAGCCCAGTCGAGGATGAGCGGCGCGCGCGAGGAGGAGCGGGCCTCGGGTTCCGAGCGGATGGGCAGTTCGTAGGCTTCGTCCGCGGAAGCGGTGTCGGGGAGGGCGAATTCCAGTTCCATGGCCGCCTGGCCCTCGTAGTGCGCCCGTTGGCGGCCGCCGGTGAGCGCTGCCACCGCGTCGAACAAGCGCCCGACGCTCGAGGTCAGCGGCGAGTTGATTCGACGGGCGAGCATGGTTTTGAGCGGGGCCAGTTCGGCGGGGGTGAAAGCCCGCAGCGGGGCCAGGTGGGTCTGCGCAAAGGCGGCTTCGCCGAGCGCCTCATACAGCAGGCCCAGGGCCGCGCGCCGCGGTTCCCGAGCCGCGGAATCGCCGCCGGGCAGGCGGAAGGGGCGGAGATGCGCGGCGCGCGCGCAGGCGGTTTCCGTGACGAGGAAAAACTCGCCGCCCCAGACGGTGCCGTCGAGGCCGTAGCCGGTGCCGTCCCAGGAAACCCCGAGCACCGGCGGCGCGAGTTCATTTTCCGCCAGGCAGGAAAATACATGGGCGAGGTGATGCTGAACGGTGAGGAGTTGAGGGGGCGGGGTTTGGGCCTCCTCGCCGTGGCGGCCCCGGGCGGCGAGTTCGTGCGCGAACTGGGTGGAAAGATAATCGGGGTGGGCGTCGGCGGCGATGATGGATGGGCGCGCGTCGTAAAGGGTCTGGAAGTCGGCGATTACGCGGCGAAAGGCCGCAAAGGCCAGGTCGGTTTCCAGGTCGCCGATATGCTGGCCGATGAAGACCTGCGGCCCGACGGACAGGGCGATGGCGTTCTTGAGATGCGCGCCGACCGCCAGCACGGAATGGCCCGGAGCCGATCGCGGACCGCCCAGGGAGACCGGGAGTTGAATGGGCAGCGGGGCATAGCCGCGGGCGCGGCGCAGAACCAGTTCGCGCCCCGACATCAGGCGCACGATGGAATCGTCCACATGCCGGACGATGGGGCGGTTATGGACCAGAAAGAGATCGGCGATGCCGCCAAGGCGGTCCAGGGCCTCGTATTCGTCGGTGCAGATGGGCTCATCGCTCAGGTTGCCGCTGGTGGCCACGACGGGAAAGCCGAGGGCGGCAAGCAGCAGATGATACTGCGGGGCGTAGGGGAGCATTACGCCGAGATTGGGATTGTGGGGGGCGAGCGAGGGGGCGAGGGGAAGGGCGGAAGGCGCGGGGCGGGGAGCGCGGGCGCGGCGGAGCAGGACGATGGGGGCTTCGGGAGATTGCAGGAGCCGTTCCTCGAGCGGTGAGACCTCGCACTCCGCCCGGATGGCCGCCAGCGACGGGAACATAAGCGCGAAAGGCTTTTCCTCACGGTGCTTCAATGCCCGCAGGCGGCAAACGGCGTCTTCATTGTGCGCCGCGACCATCAGCAGAAAGCCGCCGAGGCCCTTGACGGCGACGATTCGGCCCTGGCGCAAGGCCTCCGCCGCCGCGGCGATGGGCGCGCCCGCGGGCGCGGTTGCGGCGGGCAGCGGTTTTCCGCTCCGGTCCCACAATTCGAGCCGCGGGCCGCAGGCGGGGCAGGCGTTGGGCTGGGCGTGGAACCGGCGGTCGCGCGGATCGTCGTATTCGGCCTGGCATTGCGGGCACATGACGAACGCCTTCATGGAGGTATTCGGGCGGTCGTACGGCAGCGATTCGAGGATGCTGAACCGCGGGCCGCAATGGGTGCAGTTGGTGAAGGGGTAGCCATAGCGGCGGTTGCGCGGGTCAAAGATTTCAGCCCGGCAATCAGCGCAGGTGGCAATGTCCGGGAGCACCAGCGCCGTCCGGGCGCCGCCGGGGTCGCTGGGGCGGATGGCAAACCCGGCATAGCCGGCCGGGTCAAGCCAGGCCGCCTCGAGACTTTGGATTGAACTGCGCGGCGGCTTTTCCGCCGGGAGACGCAACCGGAACTTCTCCAACGCGGCGCGGGGGCCCTCGACTTCAATGAACACGCCCTGGGCTGAGTTGCTGACCCAGCCGGCCAGGCCGCTCTCCACGGCCAGCCGGTAGATGAACGGCCGGAAGCCGACGCCCTGCACCGCGCCGCGCACGACAATCCTCAGCCGGACGCTCGAGCCCATCTCACGCATGATTCCAGTTCCCGCCGGGCGCCGCCGATTCCCCCTGCCCAACCCATGCTTTCTGGCGGTTCATACTCGCGGGCGTTCAATCGTCGCGGCCGGCTTCGTGAACGCGGATGAAGCGTTGGAACACGAACAGGCCCACGGGAGCAATCAGGGTGCTCAAGCCAATGATGAGCCAGAGCGTTCCCGAGTGGCGGGGGCCGGTGGCCGGGCAGAACCGGTCGAGCAATACGCCGGAGAGCGGCCCCACCCCGATTTTCGCCAGGAAAAACGGCAGCGAGGACATGGCCATGTAGGAGGCTTCCTGACCCTTGGGCGCGATGGCCGCGGTGTATTCATAAAGCCGCGGCGAGTAGAAGGACTCGCCGATGGAGAGGAACAGGACAAAGAGGAAAATCATCACGTAGTAGGGGTTGACCGTGCCGCTCAGGCCCAGCCAAACATGGGCGATGCCGTGGCCGAACCAGCCGTCGGCCAGCGGCCGGAACCATTGGGGCGGGACGGCCATGATGAAAACCGACGCCGCCGCAATGAAGCTGCCGAAAATAACCATGCGATAGGCCGAGATCCGCTGCGTGAGCACCCCCACCAACGGCGCCAGAAACACAATCAGGATATTGTTCAGCCCGTAGAGATGCCCGACGGGCGCGCCCTCGCCCAGTTCGCGAATGCCGAAGGTCGGGTAGGTGTAATCCATATGCACGAAAATCATCTTGATAAACACGGCCAGCGACAGAAAGGCCAGGAACTTGTAAAAGCCGGTCTGCCGCCACAGGCCGGCGAAGATGCGGGCCGTATCGCGCGCGGTATCGCCGATCGTCAACCGGAGCACCCGCAAGGCATTCTGGCCGGGATATTTCACCTGCTCCGGCGTGATGACAACCCCTTGATCCGTGGCTTCGACCCCTTCACGGAGCCAGAAGTAGATGATCAGGAAGCTGGGGATGGACAGCGCCAGGCTGGCCAGCAGAATGGCGCGGTAGGTGCTGAGCTGCATGCCGAGCCCGGGCAAAGTGAAGCCGTCATGCTCCCCCAGCTTCGCGCGCAGGGCATCGAAAATCAGGACGCCGATGAGGAATCCCGCGTTCATAATGGCGTAGAAGATGGAGAAGGCGATGGAACGTTGCGCCGTGGTGGTGTAGCGCCGCAGGGCGGCGATGGTCACCGGCGCGCCCATGCCCTCCCCGAGCGCCAGCACGGTCAGGCCGACCCCCAGCGCCAGCCACTTGACCGTGGTAAACGTGATGAAGACGCGCGAGATGATGCAAAGCGCGAAACCGAGCAGGAACGTCTTGCGCAACCCCAGCGCGTCGGTCAGCGATCCGACCAGCACGATGCAGAGCGTCAGCCCCGCCGACCACAGCAGCACCACCAGGCCCGACTGGACGTCGTTGTAGCCCAGGTCCGAGGAGAGCCAAAGCCGCAAGGTGAAGTTCACCACCCGGTAGGCCAGGTTGCTGAACAGCACGATGGCAAACACGATCCATAACTCGCGCACCGCGCCAAAGAGCACGGTGAACTTGCCCAGAAAGCTCCGCAGCGGGCCGGGGGACGGCGGGTTGTTCGGGTCAGGCATGGGGAAGCGGGGGGACGCGCCGGCTCAGGGCGGGGATGCGGGCGCGGAAAGAGGATTTTCCCGCCGGAATTTTAGTATGGACTGCAGGCATGACGCAGTGTAGGCTTGGGAACCGAATTGCAGCAAGCGTATGACTGGAATTCTTTACGGCCCGCAGTCCGGCGGCTTCCGGAAGCAGCCGGTGGCCTCACCGCCCGGCTTTCGCCGGGAGGGGGGGCGGGCGTTTACGCTGATCGAGCTGCTGGTCGTTCTGGCAATCATTGGCCTCCTGGCCAGCCTGCTCCTGCCGGCATTGGCCCGGGCCCGGGAGGCGTCCCTGCGCGTCAAATGCGCCAATCATCTCAAACAACTGGGATATGCCATCCGGATGTATGCCGACGACAGCAACGGCCGTTACCCCATGCGCGCGCTGGCCGGCTACTGGCCCGCGGCATTGCTCGAATACTACCAGTCCACCAACATCCTGCTCTGCCTGTCCGACCGGCGCCGCGGGCCGCCGCAGACGGATTTTGCGGCGCAGTTGGCGGCGGACCGGGCCAACCGCAGCTACCTCATCAATGGGTGGAATGATTACTTCGGCACCGCGTTAAATGCCGCCAGCGCCATGCGCGAGGCCGCCGTGATTTACCCCGCGGAAACGATTGTCTTCGGCGAAAAGAAGAATTCCGTGGCGCACTACTTCATGGACCTTTGCGAAGACCACGGCAATGACCTCGACTCCGTCGAGCAGGCCTGCCACTCCGCCAGCCAAAAGAGCGTCTATTCCGGGGGCGCCAACTTCACTTACGCGGATGGCAGCGTGCGCTATATGAAGTATGGAACGACGGTCTGGCCCCTGAACCTCTGGGCCGTAAGCACCACCAACCGCCTTCTCTTCGCCTGGCAACGGTAGCGCCCGCGCTGCCCGGCAGGGTCAGTGGAAGCGCGCCGCGGCAGACCCCATACCCTCCCGCGGCTTTCCACCCCCCGCAACCCACCCGC
>Ga0255346_1005438_pt1 | contig 13143 bp, 9 predicted proteins | sample wastewater_treat_FD_194410 | JGI IMG/M metagenome (GOLD analysis project Ga0255346, IMG submission 194410) | Wastewater microbial communities from Lulu Island WWTP, Vancouver, Canada - plant22 | ecosystem: Engineered > WWTP > Wastewater > Unclassified | place: Canada: Vancouver, British Columbia... | reverse complement strand
TTGATGATAATAAGATGTATTGCGGGCTGACCTACAGTGCCCATCCCATGGGCTGCGCTGTTGCTATTGCAGCTATCGATGCCTACAAAGAGGATAAAGTCTTCGAGAATGTCCTAAAGGTCGGCAAGGTGCTGGGCGAAGGACTTGAGGCTTTAAAAGCAAAACATGCCTGCGTGGGTGACGTCCGCTATATCGGCCTTTTCTCAATAGTAGAGTTTGTTAAAGACAAGGCCACCAGAGAACCCATCGTTCCATTTGGCAAAGATCCTGAAGGCATTATGCCTAAGATCCTCGGAATGCTCAGGGCGGAAGGTTTCTACACTTATGCCCATGAGAACATGATCCACGTTTCTCCGCCTCTGATCATCACTGAGCAGGAAATGAAGGAAGCTCTTCAGATGCTGGATAAAGTCATGGATTCCATCGACAATATGATAAAATAGCATCCGCCTGAAATTTGATCAAGATTAACTTCTTGCAGAGAATTTGATTTATGAAAGCGAAAACCGCTCCTTTTCGGAGTGGTTTTCTTTTTTAGATCGGCAAAACAGATACGTAGTTTAAAACAAGAACGGGTGTTTACATTTTGTTCTCACTATGCTATACTGTGAAAAACGTACATATATCAGCGAATTTATGGAGGATTGATGATGAAACTGTTAAAAGAGCGTGAAAAACAAATTCTGGAATACATGCTGGCAGAGATCAGAAAAAAAGGCTATCCGCCTACGGTTCGGGAAATGTGCAGTTCGCTCGGCATCAAATCCACATCCACAGCTCACAAAGATATCTCAAATCTGGAACAAAAGGGTTACATACGAAAAGACCCGGCAAAGCCCAGAGCAATAGAGATCCTTTACCCCGATATAGTAAAACCGGATGTTTATTCCCTTAAAGCAGAAAAATTAAACTATGGATCCGTTAATGGCAGCAACGAAAGCGCCGAAGTGATAGATATACCCCTGGTCGGGCAGATTGCCGCAGGCACTCCCATTTTGGCTGAGGAAAACATAGAAGACAGCATTCCGGTCCCCTCCCGTTTTGTGAGCAATGGAAATCATTTCATGCTTACGGTCAAGGGCGACAGCATGATAGATGCCGGTATCTTCAACGGTGATTATATTCTGGTACGGCAGCAGCAGACAGCAACCAACGGCGATATCGTTGTCGCCATGGTGGACGGTTTTGAAAGCGAAGCCACGGTGAAAACCTTTTATAAAGAAAACGGCCATATACGCCTTCAGCCTGAAAACCAGAATATGAGTGCAATAATCGTTAAAGATGTCCGTATTCTCGGTTTGGTCAAAGGCGTTTTCCGCTACCTGTCATAAGATCATCCTCTTATTAATAAAAGCAGGCGATTTTAGTTGCCTGCTTTTTTTTATAAACAAAACACTATCTCGAGTTTTTTACACAGCTGCTGCCTGACCGGTGTATACTGTTTTAACGTTCTGCCCAGGAATTCAGCGCATTAATTATCCCTCTTGCCGCAGCTACAGCATAGGCTTCTTTAAATTCATCTGTAAGCATGACTTGAAGATCGTCCGGATTAGAAAGGAAACCACCCTCTATAATGACAGCCGGCATCAGACTTTTGTTAAGTACCGCCAAATGTGGGCAGTTTATAATGCCTCTGTCTTTTAAACCCGTTTCTAAAACCAGCTCTTTCTGCATGAATGCCGCCACTTCCTTGCTTGTGATCCCATAGGACTCTGTTCCCACCTTATCATAATACAGCACCTCTGTCCCATTTGGCGTGGCCGTTTCAGCGGAGTTGTTATGCACGCTTATCAGCAAATCCGCATTCAACGCATTTGCAGCTTCCGGTCGCGAGTATAAAGACATTGTGATATCACTGTCCCGCAGCAGGACAGTGCTGGCCCCGGCACTGCTCAACAGCTGGTTCAGCCTCAGTGCAATGGCTAGATTCAGATCCCTTTCCACGATGACCTCTCGGCCGTTTATTTTACCCGCTGCCCCCGGATCTTTACCTCCATGCCCTGCATCGATGGCGATCAGCTTTCCCGTCGCTCTCCAATCCAGTTCGGGCAATATAGCAGCATCGTCTTTATCTTCGTCAGGGAGCTCCTTCCAATTGATAGGATCGTTAGAATCGTCATCCCTTCGTTCTCCCCTGTTGATCGCAGTAACAGCTTTCTCAAAATCAATGAAAACTGTCGCCCTGTCATCTGAAAGTCTTACCCTGCCTGCAACCTTATCATTAAGATCAACAACTATGCGAACAGTATCGTCATTAAACTGGGAGTAGCGGATACTGTTGAATACTTCATTATCCGTGAGTATGGTTCCGACTTTATCCGGAAATACTGCATTGAAAATATCAATACCATATCTTTCGGGCTCTTTATATGCAAAGGCCCTTGTGCTTTTGAAAACATCCGATCCGCTTGCAATTATATGATAGCCGCTTTCGGTTTCTTCGTACTCGATTTTCGTGACTTCGGTCGGGCCTTCATTTTGGGGAGATGTTATAATAACTGTTCGGGAATCATTATTCCAGTTTACGTCACATTTCAAATTCTCCAGCACAAACCGCAAAGGTATCATTGTCCTGCCATCAATGATCCTGGGCGGGACATCCATCTCTTTGATGCTGCCGTTTACGAAAGCCGTGGCATTGTTGATCGTTACCTGAACGCGGTGGCTCCCAAGTATAGCTGTGGCCATCTCTGCCTTACTCTCCCAGAAAACCTCGGCTCCCATAGATTCAAGCAATGCTCTGTATGGCACCAAAGTCCTCCCGTTTTCAATAATGGGTGCAACATCCGTATTTACGGTCTGCCCATCTAACTGCAGACTGATGGGACCATCCGCAAAGGCGGTCCATGCGGCGCAGAATATTAAAATGATTACCGCAGCTGCTATTCTGATTATTGCTTTCATTTTATTGTCCTTTGGGTGAATCAATCAATCGAGGCTTCTTCCCCCCGTTTTGATCCTCTTTAGTACCGGCCCTTTAATATCGATTCTTTGTCATATTTCGTCGAATTATCTTATTATAATACAAATAAACACTTTAGGGGAGAGGCTTCATGCAATGTAACAAAGATTTAAAGAATACGTAAAATAGCTAAAAAAGATGTCAACTGCCATGACTGATGAATGGAAGTCTCCAAACGGGCAAAGGCAACGGAATACCGCTTTTCAGTCAAGTCAGCATCCTGCTAAATCTGCACTCATTGATTAAAAATGAAATGACCAAAATCTGTATCTAAACAAATATACGCAAAACGATGCTGTTGTCTGTCAATATGCCAGGGCATTCCTCCAGAGAAAACTATGTTGATTTTTTTATTTCCCTCGTTTATAATAGTGCACAGTGGTTATGGGCGGTTAGCTCAGTTGGTTAGAGCGCCTGCTCGACAAGCAGGAGGTCGTCGGTTCGAGTCCAATACTGCCCACCACGGAGGGATCTCCGCCCCTTCAAAAAACCCCGAATTTATTAAGCTTCGGGGTTTTTCTTTGTACTCTGCTGCTCCTTCTCTTCCCCGCGAAACTTCAATTCAGCTTCAATTCGCAGAGGCTCTAAAAGCACTGTTTTTATTGACAATCGGCATTAATTCCTATATGATTTATTTCGCGGGTTTTCTATGACCCATGTTATGTGCCCGTAGCTCAGCTGGATAGAGTATCAGACTCCGACTCTGAGGGTCGTGCGTTCGAATCGCATCGGGCATACCAGAATACGAAGTTCGCCTTATAAGCGGACTTCGTATTTATAACAAGCAACAAATACTCTTTCTTCTTGGTAAAAATCATGATATAAATAATTTAACAAGACTGAAAAGTTTAATACGGAAGGGGATAATACAATGACCGATATAAGCAAGCTTATTGATGGGCTGAAGCATACGGACGACAATTATGCCTATCAGTGTTTGAAACAACTTCAATCCTTGAGTGCAGAGTCAAACGCCGTCTATTCTTATTTTGATGCTTTTGCGGAAATGATATATGACCCTAAATCATACATCCGAACCAGGGGCTTGCTTTTGATAGCAGCAAATGCCAAATGGGATAAGGATAACAAAATCGATGAGATAATCGATGAGTATCTGAAACATATCATGGATGACAAACCAATAACGTCAAGACAGTGCATTAAAGTTCTGCCAGAAATTGCAAGGCATAAACCCGAGCTGAGAGATTCTATCCTAAGCGCCCTCAGAAAAGCAAATCCAATGATTTATAACAGCAATATGCAAAATCTGATTTACAAGGATATTCAAGACGCATCGAAAAGTATCGAGAGGTTTTAACCGGCCTTCTGTTCAACTACATTTCACGCAGCCTTTTGATCCGCTCTTCAATAGGAGGATGCGTTGCAAAAAGCCTGGATACCTTCTTTGCTAAAGGCTGGCTGATGCAGAGTGCGTGGACTGATTGATTTACAAAAGCGGTTTGATGGCTTTCAAGATACCGCCGGTTGTAATCATCAATTTTTTCCAGCGCAGAGGCCAGACCTAACGGATAACCGATTATTACGGCTCCCGAAGCATCCGCCAGGAACTCCCTCTGCTTTGATACGGCGCTTTGCATAGCCTTTGCGATCAGAGGTCCCAGCACAATGGCGATAATCGATGCCGCCATGATTATTAAAAGAATAATTGCATTGCCGCTTCCGGATCTGCTTGAATCTGATCTCCTCCCCCGCCCGGAAAAGCGCATCCCCCTGCCAAAGACATGCAAAATCATCAGCAATGCTGCCGAAAGAGCAGCTGCCAGTGATACAAATTTGATATCATCATTTTTCAAATGAGCTATCTCATGAGCTATGACCCCTTCCAGCTCTTCTCTGTCCAATACTTCCAAGAGGCCTCGTGTTACGGCTACCATAGATTTGCCTCCGCCGGATCCTGTGGCAAAGGCATTCAATTCTCCCGATTCAATAATATAAACCTTCGGCGGCATTATCTGTGCCCCGGAGGCAATAGCATCGACCGTCTCATAAAGATACGGGCTTTCCTCCCTGCTTACCTCTCTCGCATCGGCCGCCTTTGCAAGTATCCTCCCGCTCCTTCTGTAAGATACAACAGATATGATCAGCGAAATCAGGATCCCCAGCATCGCGCCGGCTATAGTCGTAAAAAGCAAATCGTATAAATCGCTGTAATAGAGAGATTGTCCGTACAATAATCCGATCAGTGCAAAGATAACTGCAAAAAACAGAATAAACCCTATCACGACAGCAATTGAGTTCCTCCTGCTGTGATTTACACGATCATAGGTGCTGACATAATTTTTAGCCATTCTCTTCCTCCGGTGACCTACCTAAAATTGACTTCCACTGATTCTCGCATTTCGTCTTCCTCTGCTTCGAAGAACTCCTTTATACGAAAAGAAAACAACCCAGCGATCAAAAGACCGGGGAAGGTCTGAACTGCTGTATTGTAGTTCATTACGGCTTGGTTATAGTTATTTCGGCTATAGGCGATCCTGTTTTCCGTCCCTGCCAGAGCCTCCTGCAGCATAAGGAAATTTTGGCTGGCTTTCAGATCCGGATAGTTTTCCGCAACAGCAAAAAGCTGTTTCACGGCCATATTCATCTGTTGATCTATTGCACCGATCTCTTTTGGCGAAGAAGCTTTATCAAAGGATGCTCTAAGAGTTGCAATCCTTACAAAAACATCCTTTTCATGCTGAGCATAAGCCTTGACACTTTCAACCAGATTAGGGATCAAGTCAAACCTTCGTTTTAACTGCACATCGATGTTAGACCAGGCTGATTCAGCTGTATTGCGTTTGCGTACCAGTCCATTAAATACTACAATAATGGATATAGCTAAAATAGCAATAACCGCAATCAGCGCTGTCAATCCTTTACCCATCTGCCAATCACCTCAAAACATTGAATCGCTCTTTCTAACTGTTGTCATAATAATATATAATATCACAATATCGTTGACTCAATCATTTTTTTGCATCTTGATCAGCTACAACTGCCGGTTTTTTTGTCTATGCAACCAGAATCGAACTTCAAAATCGAAAATAGTTGTCTTATTAAAATCCGAGACAACTATTTTATGATTATGGCCGGGGATTTGGTTGCTTTCCCCTCCCCGGCCATAACCTTATCGCATCCCTGTCACACAAGTACCATTACTATTTTAGAACCAAGGATCCGACTTTTTCATAGCTGTTGTAATCAAAGGCATTGATGATGCCGTCCTGGATGTAGTATAAGATGTCATTGATATACACAGTCCTTCGCCCGTAAGGAATATATTTACCATATACCTCCGGTTCCTCGTATTTCAGCAAACCCTTTTGGGTCACGCTTCTCCCCTTATAACTGACCACCAATGCTCCCTGCTCAGAAGTCCAGTTTTTATCCTTAACGATATAAGCATCAAATGCGATCTGCTGCGAATCAGGGTCTACCATTACCGCTTTATGGTTGTAAAGAGCTTCGCTATAGCTCCCGTTTTCACCTATTATTAAATTGGTGATTTCTTTTGGTTTCCCCATATCGGAAACATCAAAGAGGGATATCTTTAAGCCGCCCTGGCGGAAGCCTACCGGTGTTTCCCTGCCGTCAGCATTCCTTTCAAAGAGCTCCCTGGTCTCCATTCCGATCCCCAGGATCAGATCCTCGCCCACAGGATGCAGATAATTACTGAAACCCGGGATTTTCAATTCTCCCGTAACCTTTGGATTTTGGGGGTCCGACAGATCAAAGACAAAGAGCGGATCCATGTTGCGGAAAGTCACTATATAGCCCTTATCTCCCATAAATCTAACGGAATATATCCTCTCGCCTTTTGCCAGATCTGTTACGGAGCCGATGACATTGAGGGAGTCGTCAAGAATAAAGAGGTTGTTCCCGTCCTCCCAAATGGTCGTAGCGACTCTAAGGTTCCCATCGAATTCATCCATTGAGAACTGATTCAACAGACTGCCTTTTACACTTCCTGATCCGGCATAACCGATATTCATGCCATCTATTTCGAATTTAGTAATACTTGTGGTTCCATTATAATTTTCCGCGGCTAAATACAGGGCCGATTCACTCATATATACGGTGGCGCCAAAGGCGGTGACAGCCTCCACTTCGGTTTTACTGTCATCAGTGATATCAATCGCCGAAAGTATGATATACCCCGGCTCTGTTGGTTTAGGCATGACCATGATATCGGAAAGAGCGATAGGCACTGCCTCTTCCCCCCGTACCGTATCCCTCATCAGCGGAAGAATGATTCCTCCATAGCAGTTCGTATTAGTAATAAGATACAGGTTGCTGCCGGATTTTCTGCTGGAAAGATAATATCCTTCCATCTCATGGCTTTTAAGCAAAGAAGGTTTGCCCGGGTTTTCAATATTATAGATATCCGCAAATGCAAAGGTTTTATGATATCCGGGATAGATCATCCTTGTATCCTGTGCTATGCCCTGTGCCGTATCGGTCATCGGCGTATCCGGCTCGCCTTTCACGGAATAACCATTTTTTGAGTATTCGTTACGATTGCCAAGAAGAACCAGCCGGTCATTATCTACATATATTTCCTGAATATATTTTTCGTCCGGAACTTTGATTGTATAAACCTCGGTAAGCTTCGGTCCGTCGACTTTTATTATGCGAACGGCGTTGCTTCCGGCATAGTACAGGTATTTGCCGTCTGTTTTAATGATGTCGGCCTCGTCTATCCCTTCTACCTGTGTGTTTGTGGAAGAATGCTTTGTATTCCCCGAATCGGCTACGGCACCCCTATTCTCCGCCGGTACTGCTTCTTCGGTAACAACTTGCACTGTGGTATCGAAAGAACTGCCTCTGCCGCTGGCTGCTGCCTTTTCATTCTCGGCCGTATCTCCGGCATAACGAGCTTCATTGTTGCGCATCAGCCTGCTCAGCTGTTCCTTTGATTGTGCTTTTGTAGCAGTCCCTATCTTTGATTTTACTGCATCGACAAGTCCCGCTTGCTTGGAAAGTTCGGCTGCTTCACCTGAGATCATGATTACCCCATCTTTATAATCAACATTCTTTTTAAGCAGCTGCTCCGCAATGACCCGTATGGGAACCATTGTGCGGCCGTTTAAAATTAAGGCCTCTGTATCCATCGCCACGGTTTCCTTGCCATTTTTCTTCATCGCAGAGTATTCCGCTTTGCCGATAGGGAAAACGAATTGCTGCTCTCCGAAGGAGATAAGGGCTTCGCGGTTTTTCTCGTCGTAGGAGACAGTTGCTCCGAAATACTCCGCCACAGCCCTGAGAGGCACCAGAGTGCGCTTCTTGTGAATTGCAGCAGCTACATCGAAATTCTTGGAATCGAGGAATGCTATATCCTCTCCCGAAAGGATAAGAGGGCTGCCCACATGCATGAAAACAGTCTTGTCTTTGTAGTTCTTTAAATCGACACCATGATATTGCTGCTCTGCACTCACCGCTTGCGCACAGCTTGTCACAACGAGCGCAGATATCAGCACTATAACTAACATCAAGGTCGATCTTCCGGACTTTATACCCTTAATACTCATCACTTCTTTGATACCTCCCTTATTACTGATTCTCTAACTTTACCTTTGGTTTATATTATCCTTCGTTATCGGCGGCCCGGCCTTACCGTCCTGTTACGCCAACCCGCAGCCTTTGAAATGTCCTACGGCGGGTGTTATTGAATCTGACGCAAGGTAATTGGATAAAGTTCCTTAGAATAAGCAATCAGAATTGTATACTATTCGACAATGCAAAAAACAAAGAGGCCGATTACTCTTCTTTTCTATAAATCTCTTCGATGCTTATTAAATAGTAATTACTTTTTTTTGTCTTCAAGAAGATCGCTGAAACCCACACCGGAACCCCAAACGGTTTCGACCCGAACGACTGTAACAAATGCGTTTTTATCTTCCTTGGCAATGAATTGCTTGATCAGCATGCTCTCACGCGGTGAACATAAAGTAATGATTTTAGATCTCTTTGTATTAGTGTAAGCTCCTGTTATCTCCACATTGGATACGCCTCTTCCAATCTCGTGAAGGATAAATTCAGCCGCCTCATCATGCTTATCGGTGATTATCTCAAGCTGAACCACTTTGGAGTCAAAGCCGTACATGACATAGTCCACCACTCTGGAGAAGATTATCTGAGTTACCAGCGCATAAAGTGCAATATTCCTGCCGAAAAAAACCCCGGAGCCCATTATAATGATCGCATCGATGACAAGCAGGATTTTTGAGATGCTCACATGGGGCATCCATTTTGATTTAATGATTTTAGCTATCGTATCCGTCCCGCCGAAGGAATAACCTCTTGTGAAGATCAGCCCGCTGCATACCCCTCCGAACACACCGCAATAAATAGCAGCCAGTATAACATCCTTTTCCTCCAGCAGGTTTATGTTGAATTGTTCAAATAAAAGAAGGAATCCCGGATACAAAACAGTCATCAGCACTATTTTCCTTGCTTCTCCGATCCCTAAAAGTAAGCCGCAGATCACTAAAATCAGAAAAGCAAAAGCATAATACAGAACAGAAAAATCGATACCCGTAGGCCCCTGCAGGATACGGCATATCCCGGTTATGCCTCCGCTTGAAAGCCCGTTGGGGATAAGGATGCAGATGCTTGAAAAGGCACCTAATGCGCAGCCCGTAATAATGAAGAGCCCATCTATGCTCCACTCCTTCAACTTTTCTTTTGATATTATACTTTTCCAACGACTCATAACTGTCCTCATCTTGTTTCATTGTTTATCAGGCCCGGCAGCTGTTAATCCTAAACAGACTCCCGCTACCGCTATCTATTCAATAATATACTATACTAATTACTAATAAACAAAAGAATTATTCCTAAGGTCAAAATTGCTTAAAACCCGTGCCCTGATACTCACACATTTATATTTCTGCATTGAGGATACCGACGTTTCCAAAAATATCCACTACTTTTATTAAAACAGGCCCAAAAGATGACCCGATAGATTCATAAAGGGCTTTAATGCCGTCACTGTCCTTACAAAAATAAGCATCCGGTCTATTGATATTACCGTCGAAATGGCAGTCGACACTCCAGTAGGCTACAAGCTGCAAAGGATCCTTTGCCATTATTCTTTTTATGACCGGGAAATATTTCTCGTCTATGGGCAGCAGATCGAGAGAATGCGGTCGATATCCCGTGAGCTCGATCTTAAGCAGCAGCTTATCCGAAATGGGGTCAGGTTTAAGTGAAATATCAGCTTCTACACTTCCCTTTTCTTCCTCTGCAGGTTTTTCACATGCCTCGTCATAAAGGGAATAAACCGCACCTGCGCCGATCAGCCTCTTATGAGAACTGATGGCAGCAAGCTTGCCTATATCGCAGGAGATCCACCTCCTGCCCATCCTGTCTGCAGCTGCCGCCATAGTACCGGATCCTCCGAAGAAGTCTGCGCAAAGATCCCCGTCTTCACTGCAGCTTTCAAGTATGCGTTCGATAAGGGTTTCAGGTTTCTGCGTCACATAGCCTGTTCGCTCTGCAGAAGTCCTCCCTACCATATCGAGCTGCCACACGTCTTTTCGGTTCACCATCGTGTACCAGCCTAATTCGTCACGGTACTCCCTAACTCCTTTAAAGCGGTAGGGTTTATACCCTCTGTTATAAGATTTTTCCTGCCTCGGCACGAAGTAATATTTGTCGGTCTTGCTGTAGAACAGCAGCGTATCATGTTTCCTTGCAAAATGCCTTTTACTGACACCGCCGGATTTATAGTGCCAGATAATTTCATTAATAAAATTTTTTTCTCCGAAAATTTCATCCATCAGTATCTTGACATAATGAACGGCATGCCAGTCCAGATGAACAAAAATGCTGCCGTCATCCGCTAAAAGGTCCTTCATCAGCATAAGGCGAACAGCCAGCATTTTTAAATAATCTTCCATTCCCTGTTCCCAAGTGTCGCTGTAGGCTTTTTGTTTTATGACGGGAATGGTTTGGACCTTATCGGAACGAAGCTTTATTTCTGATCCATATTGTGTTTTTGTAAAAAACGGCGGATCTATATAGATGAGCTTAATCTTACCGTCAAGACCTTTGTCGCTCATCAGGAACTTCATAAAACTCAGATTGTCTCCTCTTGCCAGGATGTTTGAGGAACGCTCCGGAGTTTCACTGCTTTTCCCGGCCAGTTCTTTCAATATGTAGCGGCCGGAATCCTCTGCAGCCATTATCCCTTCGTAAGATTTTCTGCTTTCGTCCATAATTCCCGGTAGCTTCATAATCAAACTCATGATATACTCCTTTCTTTATCTGCTTCCCTTGTCATAAGGCACTGCAACGGCCCTCGGAGCCTGGGAGGATTTGGAACTAAATGCCAGGACGATCAGGGTCGCAATAAAAGGTATCATTTTATACACATCGCTGGGTATCTGTGCCGTGGATAATATCGGTATTACCGAATAGGCTGAAGCGATAGTCTTCATAAGTCCGAAGAAAAAGGCCGCCAAGAGCACTCTCATCGGCTTCCACTGGCCGAATATCATGACAGCCAAAGCCAGGAATCCGTAGCCTGATACGGTGGCATTAAACTGAGTGGAGGTGGGGATCACAAAAACCAGCCCTCCGAGACCGGCCAGGCCCCCTGATATGACGACCCCGGCGTAGCGCATCCTGTACACATTGATTCCTACGGAGTCCGCAGCATGAGGGTGTTCGCCGCAGGCTCTGAGCCGCAGCCCGAATCGGGTTTTATAAAGAACTATGACGGAGATGACCAATATAGCAAGTCCGATATAAGTCGTGATATAAGCGTTTCTGAAAAGAAGCCCTCCCAATATCGGTATGTCTCCTAAAATGGGGACGGAAGATATGCGGAAGGTATTGCTGAAGGTGATCTGCTGTACCCCGTTTTCCTGAATCATACGGGCGACATAAATGGCGAAGGCCGGAGCAAACATGTTCAAAGCGGTACCGCTGATGATCTGATCCGATTTCATATTCACCGATGCATAGGCATGTAGCAGAGAGAAAACCATCCCCGTAACGACCGCAATGACAATGGCAATCAGCAGCAAAGCTTGTCCGCTCATGGATCCCTGCACTTTATTGATAAAAAGAATGCTGGTAAAAGCTCCCATTATCATCATGCCGTCAAGGGCTATGTTTGTAACGCCGCCCCTTTCTGTAAATACACCGCCTAAGGCTACGATAAGAAGGGGTATGGAGAAAAACATGGTCTGCTGGACCACCAGATAAAGGATGCTCATTATTCATCACCCCTTTCCTGCCCGGCATGAGGCGTTCCGACAGCCTGTGAAGGCTGCTGCCCGCTGTTTCTTTCGGCGATACCTGTTCTCCATTTCAATAACCTCGGTAAAATATTTCTGAATAGAAGGGCAAAGGCACTGAAGTAGATTATACATGCGATTATGATGTCGATTATTTCCGGGACAAAGTCCAAGGTCTGCAGATAATTGCCGCCTAAAGTTATATAGGAAATAAATATTGCCGAGAAAATAATACCTATAGGGTTGGACAGTCCCAGCAAAGCGACGGGGATACCGTTAAAACCCTCTGCCGCCAGTACATCCACCGCCTTGATATGACGCCCGCTGGCGCCGGAAAGGTAAAGGAGTCCTCCGCCAAGGCCTGATAAAGCGCCGGCTATTACCATGGAAAGAACTATGCTTCTCTTTTCGTTGATACCCGCATATTTGCTGGCATTACGGTTGAATCCGCAAGCTTTGAGCTCATAACCGAAGGTGGTTTTATTAAGCACGATGTACATGATCACGGCAACACCCACTGCGATATAGATGCCGCAATTTACCGTAGAAAGATCCACCGCTCCCGATGAGCCGATAGGATTATAGAAAACCTTGTCAAGACCGGCTTTTGGAAGTACCGCAGACTCCGCGACATTCATTGAAAGGGCTTTTTTCGAATCATAAACCGTAGCCTTCACCATAAAATTAGCAAAATACATCCCTATATAGTTCATCATAATTGTTGAAATGACTTCGTGGACATTCAGATAAGCCTTCAGCACACCGGGTATCAGCGCCCAAAGCCCCCCAACGACGGCGGCAGCTAAAAGGGCGGCCATCCAATGGAATGGCGCAGGGATAAAAGCACATTTGACTCCGATGTATACTGCGGCAAAAGCACCCATAATAAACTGTCCTGCGGCGCCAATGTTGAACAGTCCGGTTTTGAAAGCA
>Ga0255346_1005436_pt1 | contig 13144 bp, 13 predicted proteins | sample wastewater_treat_FD_194410 | JGI IMG/M metagenome (GOLD analysis project Ga0255346, IMG submission 194410) | Wastewater microbial communities from Lulu Island WWTP, Vancouver, Canada - plant22 | ecosystem: Engineered > WWTP > Wastewater > Unclassified | place: Canada: Vancouver, British Columbia... | reverse complement strand
GCACCGATGATCGCCAGAACATACAGAACCTTGATGATCTTGGTGGTGACGAACTCGCTGAATGAAAAATCAAACAGAAGTTCAAAGAATCCCTTTTCTTGCATGGCCTTCTCCTTGTTTTATGCGTTGCCGTCGTGGCGAACCACGTCCACACCGTAGCGCATCTTGCGGTGTCCCGCAAATTCAGGTCGGCCACGGCCACACAAGGTGCATGAGCAGCGCCATGCCGTTCCCCTCGCTCTTCCTAAACTCAGACAACACCGGGGAAGTACTCTATACTCATATCGCACAGCACTGAGTGGAGCACGTGCGGCAAGTCTGCCGTTCCCGGTCATGCGGTTATTGCAAGAGCGACAACACCCATGTTGAGCAAAAGAACGGAGCCAGAGCGCGCACGTTGTCCGGCCATGGCCGGATCGTAGTTCCCGGACTGATTGACCTCTTGAATGAGATCAATGCCTTGGATGGTTTCATCAAAACTCTCTACATTCCTAGTGTACGCCTTGTGTCCAAAGAGCTCGAGGGGACCACTAGAAAATTGGCAACCGCCCCCGCGTGGACGGGTTCAGAAAGGGCTCAAGCTGACAGGGGCGGCAAGAGGAGTAAGAAACGTGACCCTTCTCACGAATCTACCCCTGCGGCGTATATTTCGATGTCGTTTTCATTTGACGCAACGAGGTAGTCGGAATTATCCCGATGTCGGCGTGACGGCAGCCGTGGCAGGTGCCTGTGCAGCGGGCGGCGGCGGTGCTTCGTCAGCAATAGGCGCCAGCACCAACCGTAGACCATTTACCGCCCCCCGTGCGTTGCCCAGGAAGCCGTAGGTCACTTCGCAGCCCATCCGCGAAGGGAGGTGATCATCCCACCCCCCCCCCTGCCAGCCGCCAAACTCCTTGCCGCCCGGCACCTTGGATGTGGTTTCCCACACGTTGCCCCCGGCGCCAAAGAGCCCCATGGCATTTTCGCCGCTGGCCTCGACCGGTGCAGTCACCGCAAAGCCGTCGGTATATTCCGCCACGTACTGCAAATCGCGGAATGTGGCCGCAAGGGTTTCGTCGCCATAGTTGCCGCGTCGCGGCGGCCAGCCATCGCCCCATGGGTAAGCCCCCGCCATTCCCGCACGCGTATAGGCGATGGCTTCCGTGCGCGAAGGCAGGCGGTAGCGCCAGCCTTCCGGCAACTTGCCGGCCGCTTGCTCCTGCTCAGTGAGCCAGGCGGCATACTCCACGCAATCCTCAAAATTAATGCGCACCACCGGCTGGCGGGGCCCCGTCAACGGCAATTCGCGGAAATCGCCGCTGTCATGTTCGGGGTCCTTGAGTTTGTATTGGTCGTTGGTCACTTCAAAGCGCCCCACCCACATGCTTAATCCCGGCACCCACACAAACTCCATGTTGCCGGTTTGCGTGGCCCACGGCTGGCCTGGCGTCGGCATCTCCGTGGTGATGACCAGCGGCGGCACGCGCGGAACAGTCGGGCCGGCCGGTTCGGCTTTCTTGGCCGGCAAAGGGGCGGGTGCGGATAGTTTGATGGGCGCGGGCTCCGGCTTGGGCCGCTTCATGACTTCCACGGTAATGTAACCAATCACTCCCAGTACCGCGGCCATGGCCACGGTCGAGGCGGACAGAATCAAATGGTTCTTGATGCGTTGCCATTCGGCTGCGCTGCGTCCGCGCCGCCGCGCAATTCGTTCGCCACCCAGCGCGCGCACAAAATCATCGCACGAGGCAAAGCGGTTGCGCGGCTTCCTGGACAATGCCCGGGCCAACGCGGCGCGGGCCGTGGCCGGCAAGTCGCCCGGCACCAGCTTGGTAGGATTAAGTTCCGGCCCGCCGAGCATTTCGCAGGCCAACACGGCCAGCGCATACTGGTCACTGCCCGCATCGGGCTCGTCGTCGGCCGTTCGAATTTCTGGGGCCAAATACGCGCCGGTAGAGCCGGTCCGCTGGATTTCGCCGCGTACAAAAACTAGGTGCCCGCGCGGGGTCAGCCCGAAATCCGTAATCCGCACCACGCCATCCGGCCCAAGGAACACATTGCTTGGCTTGAGGTTTCCATGCACCACGCGCTGCTGGTGTACAAAATCGAGCCCTGCCGCGATCTGCCCCAGTATCGGCAACGCTTCTGTCAACGTGCGCCGGCCATCGGTGCCCGCGCGACTCCACATTCCGATGTCCATCCCCGGCGCGTAATCACCCACCACATAGGTCTGCTCGCCCACGTGCATCAAACGCCGAATCACCGCAATGTTGTCGTGCGTTTTGTCCGAAAGCCGGCGAATGCCCTCATGGATGGCATTCAAAAGCCGCTTGGAACGCTGCAAGTCTGTCGGCAGCCAGCGGATGGCCACATGGCGCGACTCATGGCGGTCAAAGCACTGCCACACTTCTCCCAACTGACTCGACCCGAGCACCGCCAGAACTTCGTAGCGATCCAGCAGCATCGTGCCCACCCGCATCACGCGCGGCTGCTGTTCTGCGGCCAGAGAGGGCTCCCGTTCCGGAACAATCCTGGTCGTCTGTGTGGTCATGATCAGCCCAATACTGTCATTTTCCCGCGCTGCGGACAATCAAATCCGTAAAATACGGTCCATTTTGTCATGGCTGGGCGGCTGGCTGCACCCAGATATCCGGCCATTGGTCATTGCCAGTGTGGAAGGATACCCGGGCCGCTTGCTCCGGCAGCGCGCCCAGCGGCCACAGGAAAATCTCATAATCGGCCGTGTCGTGTTCGTGATCGCCGCGCGACGCACCAAAAACGAGCAGCCCGCCATCGTTGGATACGCGCGGGAAGTATTCGTGGCTCCACTCCCCGGGCATATCCAGCAGCGTCTGTACGTTGCGACCGTCGCGGTCCACCCGGCAAATCCGGTTTTTCAATCGCCCGCCATCTTCCACCAACACCAGCCATTCGCCACCCGGCACAAACGCCAGTTGGCACCCCCCCGCCACACGTGTTTCATGGCCATCCGGCACACTGAAGAGCGATGTGCCGCGACGCCCGCCGCGCACTGTCACGGCTACCCGTCCGCCCCGCGGGTCCATTGACGGCCCGGTCCATTGTAATTTGCCTTGCGGGGCGAGCAGCACAGCCTCTTTGCCGGTTTGCAAATCCACTTGCAACACGCTCTGCCCTCCGCGCTGAAACACCACCGCCCGCCCATCCCCCGTCCAACTGGGCTCCACGCCAAACTCAGCCACCCGGTGCTCCTTGCCACTGGCCAAATCCAACACCCAGATATCCCAGTCCGTAAAATTGCGGCACGACACCCACTCCCGGCGCGACCGCGCAAAAACCACTCGCCGGCCGTCCGGCGAAATCTTGGGAGTACTGTCCACCACCCCGTTTTGCGTCAGCCGCGTGATTTGGCCCGACGGCCAATCCAACCGCACCAACTCATGATTGCCGAACATCGTCGAACTCCACACAATGAAACCCGTCCGCCCGCCCCACGCCCGTTCCAATGCTGCCCGCGCCTCCGGCTCCATGGGGAGCACCTCCCCCGCCGGTGGAGCCTCTCGCGCGCCTGCCTTCTGCTGAGCACGCCACTTCACCGCCCCGCCGGCCGCCAACACCAAAAGCAGCAGCGCGATTCCCGCCGCCCACGCCACTCGCTTTCGCCCGCCCCAAAGCAGCCCCAGCAAACCCAGCCCGCCCAACGCATAATCCACCACTTGGCTTGCCACGTGGGTTCCCAGCAGCACAAGCGCCGCATCCGCAGCCGACACCCCCGTCAACCGCAACGCGCCCGCGCCCGCCGCTTCATAGCTCCCCATGCTCAGGAAAGTGGGCACCGGCAGCGCCGCCCCCCCCTCCCCGCTAATCAATCCCACCAACACCTGCCACACTGGCAGCCCGGCCAACGCCGGACGCAATATGCCCGCCACCCCCACAAACGCCGCCAGCAAGCCGAGGTATTTCACCACGCGAATTCCCACCGACAGCCCCGCCGCCCGCCAAAGCACCCCCGACCGCCCCACCTGCCGGAATGAATCGGTCAGTTTATCCATGAACTCCTCCACCCATGCCACCGCCCGCCACTGCTGCCAACGCGCTGGCAGCCGGCGGAATACCGCGGCCGCCCACGCTGGCCCTATGCTCAACGCCACCGCCCCCACCAGCACCACCAGCAGCACGCCCCCCATGCTCCAGACCAAGATACCGCGCCCGCCCGTCGTCGCCAACGGCGCCACCAAAACTCCCGCCAACACCAGCGCCAACGCCACAAAATCAAACAGCACGCTGATGGTCATGGATGACACACAAGCCTCGTTGCGCACCCCCTCGCCGCGATTCAGCAACGCCCAGTACATCAGTTCGCCCGCGCGCGCCGGCAACATGTCCACAAACATATTGCGCGCCAACGCCACACCAAACATCCGGGCCGCACCTGGCGGCTCCACCCCCGCCCCCCCCAGCAACAAGCGATACCGTACCGCCCGCAACCACCCCTGCCCTAGTTGCGCGGCAATATACAGCCCCCACGTCACCAGCCCCAGATTCGCCACCGCCAGCAAAACTTCGCCCGCGGATGTGCCCGCCGCGCGCAACACCAAAATCACAATGCCGGCGGATACGCCTACCGACACCAACGCTCGCACCCATTTTTTCATGGCGCCATCATAATACAACCCGCCATTTATGCTACCCCGTAAATCCTGCACGTCACTGCTTACTCCCCGCGCCGATACAAATAGCCTTCCCCTCGCCCATTTTTTCGGGAAACATGCCGGCATGAAAATCTCATTGCGCACCATTCGCCGCTCCGTGCACCTCCTCCTGCTGCTCGCCGGCTTCGCCGCGTTGCTCGCTGCGGCCGTTGAATTCACCGACCTGCCCTGGCGCGCCTACAAGCACCTTTCCAGCGCACCCGGCTTGAGCGCCGAACCACCCGCCCTCATTCTGGTGATGGGCGGCAGCGGCATCCCCGGCGACTCCGGTCTCATGCGCACCTTCTACGCCGCCGAAGCCGCGCACCAATTCCCTGCCGCCCAAGTGCTCATCGCCATGCCGTTGGATGCCCCCCAGTCCCCCGCATCACAGGCTTATATGGATGAATTGCGCTTGCGCGGTGTTGCCCCTGATCGGTTGCATATTCTGCCCGATGGCCGCAATACCCGCGAACAAGCCATCCGGCTGGCCGACTATCTCCGCGACCACCCGGACCAACGCCATGTGCTCATCGTCAGCAGCCCCGAACACATCCGCCGCACCGTCGCCGCCATGCGCCAAGCATTTGCCACCGCCCAACTCGACGTCACCCTCGGCGCCCTCCCCGCCTTCCCCTTATCCCTCGAAGACCCCCTCCCGTGGCGCGCCCGCGACCTCGACACCCCCGCCACCGCCCCCTTGGTTCACGCCGCCGTCCCCGACCTCGGCTCCGCCCTCCACTTGCGCTATCAACTATGGAGCAACCTGCGCTACACCCTCGACTCCCTGCGCGAAGCCACCGCCCTCCTCTACTACCGCCTCCGCTCCTGGGCCTGACTTGCCCCCCCCTTCCCCTTCGACCTTGACCCGTCATCTGCCCTGCTTATAGACTTTCGCACCAATGACCGCTTCCCCAACATCCGTTCTCTCCGCACTGCGGCACTCGTCGTGGATGCAGCAGTGTGCGTCTGGACTCAATTGGTTTCGCGCGATGCGCCATGCAGCCAAATTCAGCCACCAGGGGCCTGTGTTCGCCGGTTCCAATCTAAAGATCCGCAAGCGGTTTGCCCAAATCGAGCTGGGCAACGGGGTCAAATTCGGACATCATGTCGGAATCGGCGTGTTTGGACAAAGTCCGGACAATCCGGCCTCCCTGCAAATCGGCGCCCACACCATCATCGGCGACCGAACCCACATCAACTGCCAAACATCCATTTCGATCGGCATGCACTGCGCCATCTCCTGGGATGTCGAAATCTTGGACTCCGATATGCACACGATCGTGGGAGAGGATGGCCAGCCCTTGCCCAACCGACTTTCTGTCACCATCGAAGATCGGGTCTGGATCGGCACTCGCGCGCTGATTTTAAAGGGCGTCACCATCGGCCACGACTCCATCGTAGCCGCAGGCGCAGTGGTCGCCAGCTCCATTCCGCCCCACAGCATTTGCGCCGGCAACCCGGCAAAAGTCATCCGGCAACTCCACGGTTGGAGGCATTGACGCCATGGACTCCGCACTCATCAAAGTCGGGATGCTGATTGCCTACGACTACCAGTACGCCTATCATTCAATACCTTTGATTTACGACCACGCCGACCAGATTACACTGGCTGTGGATGAACACCTGCAAAGCTGGGCGGGGTCGCGATATTCAATAGAGGATGCTTTCTGGGGCTGGATCCGGAAAATAGACGTGCAGAATAAAATTAAGATATACCGCGATAATTTTTATTTGCCTGAATTGGACACGATACAAAATGACACCCGCGAGCGTAATATGCTTGCGAAATATATGGGCGCAGGTGGCTGGCACCTGCAAATTGATACAGACGAATATTTCCCAAATTTCGCCCGAGTGGCACAGTTTCTACGTTCAAAAAAACATTGGCTCTCCCCAAATTCCAACCCTATCGACATTGGCGCCTTTTTGGTGCCTATGTATAAACGAACGCCTGAAGGTTTTATCTTCATCAAAAATGCTTTTGAGAGCTTTCCATTCGCCACCAATTGTCCGGATTATCAGAGTGCGAGAGGAAGCCGCCATCGCATATACCTTGTCCCGTTCACCTGCTTCCACCAAACCTGGGCGCGAAGTGAAGAGGAAATCGCCTTCAAACTAAAGAACTGGGGCCATTCTTCAGACTTCAACACAGAGAGTTATTTCAACCTCTGGAAAGCCGTTGATCAACATACCTATTTCTACCTGCAAAATCTTCATCCATACCCGCCGGTTAGACAGGCCTGGCCTTCGCTAGAATACTGCCCCGGGAAAACCATCGATGCTTTCATCGAAAACTACCAAAAACAATTCCCCATCACAGTGCCCACCCGCCTACTGTGGCGCCGCCGCCTCGGACAAATCAAAAAGTCTTGGATGCAACAGCTTAAAAGATAATTCTATTCTGTTGGGGAATTGCGATAAACGATCAGCATGAAAGCAGTGGAGTTATTTCATTCCCAATTTTATCCGATAATTCCACAGCCATTTCCAAAAAGCATCAGGTAAGAATTGTTTGATACTCTGCTTGATTACATATTTTTGCAAATAATTAGAATTGATAGTGGAATATTTTCTTAAATATTCATCTTCATCAACAAGCTGAGGGTCAAAGAATATTGCGTAAATACCACCTTCTAATTTGACTCCGGCAAAAGATATTCTTTGCCTTTGAAGGGTCTTGGATATTCTCCAAATAGTTGGGTAAATCACATGAAAGTCGTGAAATGCTATCAACCCTTTATGGTGTAGCACCTTATGGCACAAGTCCCAATCTTGTTTTGCCGCACGGTTTGTGTGCTCGCCATCAATGAATGCCATATGCGGTTTTTGTAGGATTTCACTTGAATCAATCTCGGCCGTGGTCGTCTCCATGCATTCGATTTTCGATATATTCCCCCCCTCTATCTGGCTCAGTAAGTCTAGCATTCTTTGAGAAGAATTATCTTCGTAGTGCACAACAGCCCCCGGAGCACTATCATCCGGCTGTTGCAATGGCCGCGGATCAACGGAATATATTTTCAAGCATCGCTCATCCACACAGTGTGGCTGAAGCGTCCCGCCCAAATGAGAACCAATCTCCAAATAACAATACTTTTCATACTTCCGAGCAACCGCTCGTTGAATAGCAAGCAATGATCGTCGATCCCCATCATTTGTCTGGGATGGAATCGCATTAAATATGCTGATATCGAGCTGGTCTATTAACTGTGCATATTGGTTCATTGCAATTGTCCTTCCTCACTACGACAATTATAATATGTTACAATACTTATAGGATAAGATATTGTTAATATTAAGAAATCATCTAATAAATCAATGTTCATAGTAAAGAGCCTGTCTTATTCATTTTGATCATCATTAATTGTAAGGCGAATAACTCCAAACCCACCGTTGGAATCATCTTCAAAATACCCTTCGGTTTCCTCTGGAGGATCAAGGGCCCACCCCAAACGTTTTAAGATAATATCTAAAAAACCAGCTGTTTTTGGGGTCACTCGACAACCTATCCCCTTAAATCTGAACAACCTACTTAAATAGCATCTAAAAGGCTGAATACCCGTGCAATAGGACCAATAAAAAGGAGAATGAATACAGGACTGAAATTCAAACTTAAATGGTTTACATCCCCCTGAATATTGCAAATCTATGAGAACAGGACGAGCGCAAACAGACTCAATCTTAGAAAGAAATAGATAACTTCCAAACCAAGTCGACTGTGTAAGACCACTCCATATTAATGGCGTCACATTGGCTTTTGCATACACGCTATTCCCGAATCGAAATTGAAGCATACTGATGTCCCTATAAAATCGAAACTGATGGACATCAATCATACTCCTTTCCGCATTATTCATTTTTTTAACTTGTAAAAATACAAATCGATGATCCACAATTTGTCTAGCTTGAATGCGTTTAACAATAAATAAGATGTCACCTAATTCTGTTTTGCTTTTATTACAAATAGAAGAAGGAGTCACAAAGAAAACATATGGTTTCTGATGAACAAATTGTGTCTCTATCTTAATGTGATTGTTCTGGGATATATTTCCAGCATTTGTGACAAATCGTTTTACAACAGTTGGTTCCGTTCCGTCAGCAGCTATTGACTGTTGAAGTGCAGATGACAGGTGATTTGCTATATTCAATAACATTACTTCCCTCGTGCGAAATAGTACGATCGTTCTACATTCATTCTCATTTTATAGATATGAATATAGAAACAGGCATAGCCATTTTGAAGGCAATAATTCCATACGCAGCGATTGCCGAAAAGCAAAGCTACCCTTTTCATAATTTCCTAGGGTGGATGCTGAATAATACCGCTCTGGATGTCAAGACAAAAGGTGGCAGACAAAAGGTGGCATATTTCGCGGGAGATTTTCTCCGCGTATTCAAATCGCTTCGAAAAGTGGTTCAGACCTGGGCTGGTGTCACCTTTTCCAACACATTCTCCAGAATCATCTTTGAACATTCAGTCACGCAACTAAGGGAGATCGAAACGTCTGGTTAAGACAATACCCCTTTATGTCGCTGACAGAGCCATTGGAATGTATTAATGATGTATCTGGAATATCGGGTTACCTCCACGACTCCCGTACGAGTCAGCCTGCCTTTTGTATATGCCCCCCACAATTTATAAACCTTTTCGAAATCTCCGATTGGTACCCGTTGAGCATTGAGTGCAGTCTTGCTGTGAAAAGTGACATGCTTCGGACCAAGTTCCAGCACGGTCACAGCCTCCCCGAAACAACCTCGAAATACGGTCCAGTTTGGCAGTTTTGTTTTGGTTGGAATTTTTTGGATCTCTGCCCATGTGTTTTTAAACGCCATCATATGCCTCCGTGTGTTCAGCTCAATCCTCCTTCTACGATCAATCCTCTATTTTGTCCATGACAATTTCGGCAAATACGAACATGGCCCTGCAATTTGAGTCGTGATATCGTTGGTACGTTGGGACGCTTTGATTGTTCAGTGATTCACGTTGTTCAGATAAAGTGAACAAGCATTATTTATGAACACCGTTGGGGATTGGAATTGTATTCCTATTGGGGTCCGTGCCCGTCCGTACTGCTCTTCATCAATTTGGTTGTTTTGTGCGCGTTCTAAAAATAATGTATGCATTACTAACTTTGCACCAAAATATTACATGATCAAATCGTATCTGCTTTGTTTTTACCCCGTTTTTCCAACTTCCTTGGCGATCTCTGCGTCTTGGCGAGAGAAAACAGAACCTCAAAATCCACACCGACGAGGGCGTCCCGCCATAGGCGGGCAGACAAGCGCTCCTGCGCGGAATAGTTTTTTTATTATCAGGCAGCTCGGCGAGCCGTTCCTCCGTAGGGGGACAGGCTCCTACCAACATTCGCGTCCATTTGTGTCCATTCGCGGTTCAAATCATCTGAGAAATATGCGCAATCTGCGGACGAAAATTGGCTGTGAATTTGTGGCATTGGTTAGAGGAATTTGGACAAAATGGCGGTGTAGGAGATGGAGTTGAGGTGGGTTTGGTTGTCGGTTTGGGCGGATTGGGCGATTTGGGCGGAAATATGGGGGTTTTCGAGGAGTTTTTGGAGTTTTGGGGGTTCTTCGTAGAATTTTATGGTAAATCGGGATTTGACCCTTCCGGTCATTAGACCCCCTTTTTCATTTCGCCTCAAGGCATCCCAGCCGCCGATGATTCCGAGAAAACCCTTGCACCGCTTGATCATTTGGCTTGCCCCGCCCTCCGCTCCGCGAGAATGGGCACCCCACAGCTCGTCGGAGCGGAGTGGAGGGCGGGCGGCGGTTTTGGAGAAGAAAGCATAAAATTCTAAGAAGAACCATTTTTCCTTAAGTCGATTCTGAAACGTACTGCACCTTCCGGCCACTGGGCATGCGTCGAGGGCGTTTTCTCACCCTATTTTGGCAGATTTTTTCGGAAATTGGGTTGACATTAGCCCCAAAGCCGATATATTTGCGCACAGATATATCGGTGGTCACCGATCATACAGAAGCATATCGAGAAATTGATGAAGGCGAGTCAACGATATCTAATTGAACAGGTCTCTGAAATCCTTCGTGATCGGGGGGGCGTTTCGTTGTCGTCCCCTGATGATTGGAACCAAGATTTCCCTGCAGGCATGATGCGTTGTGGCTCTGAGGAACTCAAAATCGAGTATAAGGAGTTCCGGTTTTACCGCCAATCGGATTTTTGCCCCGCCATCGGTGATGCCATTCTTCGATTCCAACACGAGCGGAAGAAGGGACGCCATTCTAGCGATCGCCTATTTCTGGCCTTCCTTCTCCAGCGAAGGGGTCGTAAGGCTGTCGAGAATCTGATCCGGTATTCGGCCGAGTACTTGCCCAATCTTGACTGGCTTGTTTTGTCGCATGATGGCTTCGCTATGTTGCGATTAAACGGACGCGATGAAGAAATGCAAGTTCCCCCGTTCAAGGATGCCCACATTGAAATGCGCGATGTCAACAGGGGCAGCCTTTTCACTCCCAAACACCAATGGCTTTTCAAGCTGCTGCTGCTTCCGGGACTAGACGCCGGATATTGGGGGGGGCCGGCAAGTGTTCCGTCGAGCATTAATGCGCTTGCGATGAAATCCGGCGTGTCACAATCGGTTGTTTCTTCTTTCATCAGCCGGGCGGAACGGGAAGGGTTTATTAAACGATCCGGCAACGGCTTTCATGTCCAGCGCCATCGCGAGCTGATTGAAGACTGGGGCTATGCTCTAAAACACGGCCGTAGCAGGGAAATTGGGGTTCAATCGCTCTATGGCGATAATTCCGAAGCAACGCTGTTGAACAAAATACAAACTTACGTGAAGAACCATCCCGGCCGGGCATCTCTCGTGCTTGGGGGACACTTGGCCTGCCACCTGCTGTCGCTGGGGCGCTCCAATGTACGATCAGCCCACCTCTATGTGAATGGTTCTATGGCGATGATATTGCAAGAACTGGATCTGGTCGTTCATGAATCCGATGCACCGCCTCTTCGTCTGATATCCGTGCCGGGGGACGAAGCCATTTTCAATTGCTCTGTAAATGCGGATGGGGTTCCCGTTTCGGATGTCCTGCAGTGTTACTTCGACGTTCGATTCTCGTATGCGCGGGGATTGGAGCAGGCGGACTACATCTACGAGCGGGTTCTTGCACCGCACTTTGTGAGGAGGTTCTGATGTTTGGGAACCCCCGCTTCGATACCTTTTTTATGAAGGCCGTCGAGGCACTGAGGCCGTACCTTGGCGATTTGATTTGCATCGGCGGATGCGCCAATGCGCTTTACCGTTATCACCCAAATGCCTCCACCACCATCCCCGTCCCCTATTTAGGCACAATAGATACGGATTGGATGACGCCAGTGCGCCTTTCAGAAAGGGGCCGGTTGCCCATCGCCCTTCTCATGAAGCAGGCGGGTTTTGTGGAAGAAGCCATTGGAGCCGACGAACGACCGGCTGTAAAATATCGGTTGCGCAACTCTGATTTTCCGGCAGAGATAGAATTCCTGTGTAAGCGATCTGGCATTCCCGGCGGAAGGGAGCCGAAAGAAATTACATCGCACCCCGTACAGGAGGGATTGCTGGCACAGCCGCTCCGCTATTTGGACATCCTTGAGCACGGCACATGGGAATTAGACCTTGGGCGCGTGCCTGAGTTTGAATGTTTAAGTGGAACGGTCATCCGGTTGCCCAATCCAATGGCTTATGTGGCACAAAAAATATTAATCAACGCCCGGCGACAAGAATCTGTGTCAAAAGCAAAAGATTTCTATTATATTTACGAGATATCGGTCATCTTTCGCGACTATCTGGATGCGCTGGCGACGGATTGCCGGAACCTTGAGAGAACGTTCCGAACACAGATTCGGGATTTTAAAAGGAAAGCCGCTATTTGTTTTGCCAGCAGCTCGGCTGAAGGTCCAACATTGGCGCTGGAGGTGTGCCGGGGAAACAAGAGCCATGCAACAGAAAATCAAGTTAAATTGACCGCAGAAATGATTTACCGCTCTGTTTCAAAGCTGCTTGGAGCCCTGTAGTCAGTTGCTCGACCGGTGCCGCGGGGGGGCAAACTGGAGATCATGCATCTGATTGAATGAAAACGGGCGCGGGGTTACACTCCGATATTCTACACATGGGGGGCTGAGTCAAAGTGGTCGCACACGAATTTCCGCCCGATTAAAGAAAATCTGACAACATAGCGGTGTAGGAGATGGAGTTGAGGTGGGTTTGGATGTCGGATTGGGCGGATTGGGCGATTTGGGCGGAAAAATCGGGATTTTCGAGGAGTTTTTGGAGTTTTTGGGCGAAATCGGCGTCGTTTTGGGCGATTAGTGTGTTTTTTTCGTCCCGGAGGAGGGTTTCAAAGCCTTTGGCGGCGAATTTTGTGATGACGCTGGGGCGCCCCATTTGCATGGCTTCAAGCACTTTGATGTAAGCCTGGATAATTCATCAACATGGATGAAGAAGTCAGAACTTGTTGCGGTGAGGTTTGATGTAGAAGGTCGA
>Ga0255346_1005433_pt1 | contig 13154 bp, 9 predicted proteins | sample wastewater_treat_FD_194410 | JGI IMG/M metagenome (GOLD analysis project Ga0255346, IMG submission 194410) | Wastewater microbial communities from Lulu Island WWTP, Vancouver, Canada - plant22 | ecosystem: Engineered > WWTP > Wastewater > Unclassified | place: Canada: Vancouver, British Columbia... | reverse complement strand
GCAAAATTCTATTAAAAGTCTTTGGAAAGGGGGTACGGGGGGAAGAACCTTTCCTCAGAAAGGTTTTCCCCCGATAAATGCGTATAAAGCTTTTATATGAGTATCACGGTTAACTACACGGAGGTTTCTGTTATTTTTCATATTTCCGTCACACACAGAGAATGTGCTTACTTTTTCTCAAGTTTTGTGTAGTTCCAGTCGGGATAAAGCATATTCCCGTCATTTGGAGTACCTGCATAAATACGATAACTGTTGTTATGCGGAAGCACACCTATGAATATTGAATCACCGTTTGAAAGCTTCCACCGGAAATCTTCTCCGAGATCTTCACGCAGTTTCTTGAAAAACTCGTCATCCTTCTGATACATGAGCCCGAGTTCATAGACATTCCACTGTCCGCCTGTACCGCCTTTAGAGAGCATTGAAGAGTTTTTCAGCGATTCCATCTCCTTATGTACAGCTTCGATAGTCTCATAGTCAGACTTAGTCTTGTCAACAGGTGAGGACGATTTGCCTTTGAAGAGAGATACTCCGCAGACTATCAGAACAACCGCAGCGATACACATACATATCTTTTTAAAATCCATATAAACAACCTCCTTAAAAATGCGGCAATATGCCATAATTCCCGCTCTGCGTTCATGCAGCGGATTTATAATACATTATATCATAAGGTAAGACATAATGCAATAGAAAATAAAATATTTATCTGATATCTGAACGAAATACACTGAATACGAATAACGGGCAGTACCGCTGAAGCAATACTGCCCGTTTTAATTACGAAACGATTATTGTTTTTTCAGTAATTCCCCTTTCATAAGGCAAAGATCCATAACATCAAGCTGTCCGTCACGATATATATCTGCTCTGTTCCAGTCAGATAATGCGGTATCGGGTACTGCGAGAAGCCATTTCTGAACCAGAACAACATCCGAGACATTCAGTTCGCCGTCCGAATTGACATCGCCTTTCACAACGGGTGCGCCGTAGGTGATCCTGAAAGATGCGGAATTTCCGATATTCTCATCCTTTAAGCTGACACTGATCTGACATATTCCGCTTCCCGGTACATCGTCTTTCGTCTCGGCTTTCACGTCGTATTTTTCCCTTGCTTCTTCAATCGTTACATTTTCAAGTTGAGAGGTTACTTTTCCATTGCCGTCCGTTTCCGTGACCGTCATTCTAAGTCCGCAGAGATCGGGGCCGCTCTCACCGTGAATGACCGTATCATAAGGCTTGCTCGTTATCTGAACATCCAGCTTTTTTTCCTCTGCTGAAACGACAGGTACGGATTCAAGTTCAATTGTTTTTGATACGTGATCTATCATACTCACCCTTATTTCACCGTCTCCGATATATTTGCCATAGTATTCCGGCAGAAATACAGGATGTATCAATCTGACCGATTTTTTCGCACTTTTTATATAGTAGTCATAGCAAAGAAGATGGGTGTTCCTGTCTATCACATCACCAACATTAAGAGTCCGGCCGTCGAGATAAGTGATCCCCTCGATATCGGGTGCAATGTATAACACTATCCCTGCATCGATACCGACGATCTCTGCGTCAAATGGCAGGATATAGTCTTTTTCATTCAGAAACGCAACGTCATAGCTTCCCTTGGTATTTACGATGTTTGCAATATCTCTCTTGCCGTCATAATGCAGTGTATCATACTTTTTGACCTTATCCCCCAACGAAAGCTCAGAGGTGTTGTAAACGACACTTTTCTCCGCTTCGCCTGAGACTGAAATATCAATGGTTTTTTTGACTTTTCCTTCCGAATGTGACACTGTGATCGTTGCAGTTCCGTCGGATACACCCGTAACAAGTCCGTCCTGATCGACAGCTGCAACTTTCTCATCGCTTGAGGTAAATGTGACCTCGGGATGTGCTCCGTTGCTCCATGTCAGTTCCAGCTGTGCAGTCTCACCGATCGCAAGAGTATCCTTGAAAACAGAAACTTCTCTTAATGATGCTATCAGCTGACTGTATGCACACACAGTATCAGCTGCGGTACAAAAAGCGGTAAGCGGTGTTGTACAGATGCAGGCAGCCATAAGCATTGCCTTTACAGTTTTTCTCATTATTATTCCTCCAAAAATAAATATCCGGTCTGTTTCCATTAAGAACCTCATATGGGTTTATTATATCATCTGAAAAATTAATTGTCAACTGATTTATCAAAGTGTATTATTCATACTATTGTATACATTTAGTATATTTCCACTTGCATTTTTATCTTAAACGATAGTTTTTGACCTGTCCTCTCCGGAACACGAAAAACATTTACAAGCAGTCAGAAAAATGGTATAATTAAAGCAATACCGCACAAAACCCGCCTGACGGCTTTGCTCTGAATCTGCTTACATCTTCAGCACAAGCTTTGTGTGGTGTTATAAACCGAAAGGAGACCGCCATGCGAATTACACAAAGCTGTGCTGACTGCTTGTATCAGCGTCAGAAAAACAGAACAGATAATGCTGAATATCTTGCCGAGATAAAATCCATCCTCGATAACCGCAAAGAGACTGACACCAGCCCCTATATGGTATATCTTTTCAATAAGGTACAGATGCGTTATTTCGGCGAAACTTCTGATTACAGCGCCATAAAAAAGCAGTATAACGATCTTGTCCTCTCCATGGAAACTGCTCTGCGAAAAGAAATAACCTCTGCTGATGATCCGCTTGCAAAGGCTCTTATTATGGCACGTATCGGCAATTACATCGACTTCGGCGCAATGGACAGCATCGACCGAAGTGAATTTCTTGCGCTGTTCAGTGACACTGATATGCGTGATGACGATGCGGCAACTTATGCCTCTTTTCTTCGTGAGTGTGCAGACGCAGAAACGTTTCTGCTCATCTGTGACAACTGCGGAGAGATCGTTCTCGACAAGCTTATGCTTGAACAGCTGAAAATAAGATTTCCTCAGCTCACCATAAAAGCAATGGTGAGAGGCGGTAATGTGCTGAATGACGCTAATGCGGATGATGCACATTATGTAGGTCTTGACACCGTGGCAGAAGTTATCTCAAACGGCAGGGCTGTCGGCGGAACGATATACGAAATGCTCACGGATGAAGCTAAAACATCACTCGACAGTTCTGACGTAATACTTGCAAAAGGTCAGGGCAATTATGAGTCTATGTCAGGACAAGGCAGACACGTTTTCTATGAATTTCTCTGCAAATGCGACCTTTTCACCAAACGTTTCAATGTTCCCAGACTTACGGGAATGTTTATCGAAGAAACTGAATAAGACATAAAAACTCCGCCGTTCAGCCGGTACATTACCGAAACTGAACGGCGGAGCATTTTCATTGTATTGCCGTATTATTATTCTGGAAGCTTAGGAATAAGCTGAAGCATATACTTCTGGATAGAAAGGGCATCCTTATTGGTGATTCCGTCGCCGTTGTTGTTAACGTCGCCGTTTATCTTGCCCTGTTCGGTTATGTGAGTCTTATCAGTTCCTGTTGCACCGAATTTGCTCGGATTTGACAGTGACTGCATTATCAGTACAGCGTCTGAAAGGTCAACATTTCTGTCTAAGTTTGCATCTCCGTAAAGAAGGTCTTTGTTTTCTCTTATCTCGGCAATAACTGAGCCATAGAGCGTCATCTTCTGATTACTGATGCCTATCAGATCCTGTGCAGCGGTAAATGTCTTACGATCGCTCAGCACTTCATTTGTAAGAACATATCCGCCTCCGCCGCTGTTGCCCCATGTATCGCCTATGAACAGAACTTCCGCATCATTAGCTGCCGTAGAGAAAATACAGCCGTAAGCAATATGCTTTCCGTCATCCTTCAGTTCGTATATCGAAGCATCATTTATATCTCTATCTGTGAGCGCATATGATTGCTGAAGCGCTTTAGCGATAGACTTTAAAATATCAGAATGCTTGCTTAGACTCATATCGAAATTTCCATAAGCTGAAACGTATTCAAGTGTCCATTTTCCGCTTGCCGTAGTTCCGAATTTCTCAAAATCAACAAGTGGATTTGAGATCTTGAATAAGTTGGTATTTTCTCCCTTTGCCGGGTATGCCGGTTCTCTGCTGCAATTATAGCAGTATGGGAAAGCATAATTTTTTCTGCCTTGTTTTGGATTAAGAATAGCATAGTCGTCATTAGCGCCGTAATAGTTTTCGTCGCCGATAATCATATAATCAATAGAATATGTGCCGACTTCTGTACCTGTTGGAATTTTCTCATAGTATCCGTTTAACATTCCATTTCTATAGACAATAGTACCGCCTGTAGTCTGACCGGGTACAATAAGTTCCTGTGGTTTGCCTGTATACTCAAGCACTTTGCCCTTAGGAGGAATGATATTCGGAATTGCCTTTCCTGTTGTTGTGGTTTCAGTAGACTTTGTGGTAGTTGCAGGCTTTGTTGTGGTTGTAGTAGGTTTCTTTGTAGTTGTTGTTGTGGGCTTTGCAGTGGTTGTAGTGGTCGGCTTCTTTGTAGTTGTTGTGGGCTTTGCAGTAGTTGTGGTAGTCTTAGTTGTGGTAGTAGTTGTTGTCTTGTGAATTGTAGTTGATGTGGTATATGTATCAGGTTTGGGGTCATCTGTAAGCTGCTTGATAACTACTTCAAAATAGTTCTTGTTAGCTGTATGAGGTGCCATCTTTCCGTATGGAGACTCGGAATTATAATCTCTTGTTGTAATGGTGCATACATACTCAACGTTTCCGAGCTTGAACTTATGCTCACCGTCACCGCCGAAAACAGCCTCTCCCTTAGAGTTGGAAATGCGGTATTCATGGTAAATATTCGGTTCGACGTATAAATTAAGACCTGCGCCGAGAGGATTTATCTCACCGCACTTGGTGTGTGGGAGTTCTTCAAGGTAGAATGTTGAGCCTGTTACAGGATAAGAAGTGAAGTTGATATACTTGTCCTTGCTGTTATTCTTATCATATAATTCAATATTTATAGGTGTTTTTGTTTCGTCACGGAGATAAATCTGACTAACGCCTTCCGAGAAAATATTTTTAGCTTTGGCGATCTTTATATCATGGTTTGAATCGATAGTATCCTGATCTGTTGCATAAAGGCCGTATACATAGCCGTCCATGATCTCATCATATTCACCAACGGCTTTTCCCTGACCCTGCATGAAAACACTGCCTGTATTATCTACAAGATAGTAACCGCTGTTATCGTCGCTGCGCTTGGGTCTGACTGCATTGAGTGCATGACCCGGTACGCTTACGCACTGAACATCCGCAGCCTTGTCAACGATATCGTTGCCCATAGCTGCTCTTGCCATCATCTCAAAGCTGTGAGCATAGCCTCCGCAAACACCTGTGTGGAAACCTATGATCGACAATGCAGTAGAAGCAAGTCTCTCACATTTCTGCTCCTCTTTGATAGTCTCAGCGTAGGGGAACAGGAAGCTGTATCTTGTATGACCGTTAATGTAATTGCTGATCTTGTCGCTCTTCTGGAGCACTGACAGCTTATCGCTGTCAATTCCGTACTTCTTAACTGCCTCCTGTGCGTACATATATCCTACTTTTCGTGTATAAGTAGAATTAGAAACAGCATTGATAAATTCCAGCTGGCCGTTAACATTAGGATTTTTTCATACTCTTCCTTGCTTATCATGAACCAGTCGAGCTTGTCCTTGATCTCCTCAAATTTCAGTCCCTCGATACTAACAAGCTCTCTGTATTTGTCAATATCTTCAGATGTGGGATAGAATGCCTTGTCAGCCTTATCGTAAACGTAAATTTCGGAAATAGCTGAAAGATAGCCAAAAGCGCCTTCACTGACAGATTCAAGGTTATTGATATCTACGTAGAGTGTCTGGAGAAGCGGAAGACTTGAATCCAGCATAGCATTTTTATGGATATTCTTGATAGAATGAGGCAGCTTGATAGTTGTAACATGAACAGAATCAGCATTCTTCGACTGCATTATGCTCTTGTCATCACTTCCTAATGTGGTTACAGTGTAATTGCCTATCTTTTCGGGGATAGAAACGGTATCGTGCTTGGTGACCTGCTTGTTTGCGTCATCGTAAATAAGCTGTAAGGTACACTCATTTTTGCTTGGTGAATCGGGAACGTACACATAGGTAAGTCCATCGATCACAGCTTCTTTTGCCGCATCCGCAGCATAAACCGCAGGGGCAGGTGCAAGTGCAGTGAATTGCATAAGCAGCATTGCCGAAACAGAAAGCGCAGATGCTTTTTTCATGATCTTCATAATAAACCCTCCTTAGTTATATGGATTTTATATAATCCGCATATGTGTATATTATATATCATCATGGATAATTTGTCAAGACAAATTATGTTTTTTCTCAATTTCTGATACTTACAATAAAAGCCGTGACAGTTGATCCAACGGTCACGGCTATATGTTTTTACTAATACTCCCCCTGTTTTCTTAGTCCTGTCTCTTGTAAATGCGCCTACATTTCAGTTTATTTTCACAAATCTGCTGTAAAGCTTTTCGGGAAGAAAGCTTCTGTACAGCCCTGCATAATGTTCTCTTGTATCGTTTTCGCTGTGTTTCCGTCCCGTATCAAGTTCCAGAAGCACATATCTCACACCGAAGATCTCAGCTGTAACTCCTGTGTCAATGAAATGATTGCGAAGATAAAACGCAATGCGGCGCTGTCTGATATCAAGTTCATCACCGGAAGTTCCTGTCGGGTCTTCTGATTCGCAAATGACCATCTCGGCATTTTTCAGTTCGTCACGCAGAAGATGAAGAAACTCCGAACCTATCCCCTGTCCTCTCAGATCGCTGAGGGTTGCGAAATAATCAAGGAGACAATACTGCTTTTCATCCACAATAACCGACACAAAGCAGGCATATCCGCACAGCTTGTCTCCGCTGAAGATACCATAGCAAAAATACTCATCCTTATCCAGCGATTTTTTTATCATCGAAAGCGGCTTTAATTCGTCACTCGGGAAGTCGTGCTTCATGTATGAATCGTACACCAAAGCTGTCTCCTCCCATGTAAGTATACGGCAGTTGTACATTTTTATCTCCTTCTTTGCTCAGTTTTCCTGTGAGCGGAATTCTGTGGGTGTCATTCCCGTTACATTCTTGAACTGCTTCATGAAATAGCTTTCAGTGGAATATCCGCACCTTTCTGTTATTTCGGTCAGCGACAGTGTTGTATCTTTAAGCAGACGTTTTGCAAGTTCAACACGGAACTGTATAAGCTCCTCGAAAATACTTTTTCCGAAACAGGATTTGTAATGTTTCTGTATGGTACTTCTTCCCATGCCTATCGTTCTGCTCATTTTATCGACAGTCCACGGAAGTTCGGGTTCATTCATAAGATTCTGCCGCAGCTCGTTCATTTTCTGTTTTATCTCTTTCTGCCGCAGAGTATGGGATGTTTCTTCTGTAAAGCGGTTTTCGGAATAAAGCTGACGGTCCAGTGCTATCTCAGTGTTTGCGATAAACCTCAGATAATTCTCGTCATACAGCCTGTCGCACTCAGCAAAGGACACCGATACCATGCCAAATGAACGCTTGCCGAAATGCAGAGGTGAAAGGAATATTATTTCGGTGCCTTCGCTGTTTCCGAGAAATCCTGTTACATCGTCAAGCGGAAATGCTTTTCCCGTAACCTCAGCTCCGTTTTCAAGCGAAGCCTTACAGCTTAGGCTGTTATTTCCGTCATCCTGATATATCCTCAGCTCCTCCAGCTTATACAGCTTCTTTGAGTGGTAAATCGCCTTATGAAGCACCTCGGTTACGTTTTTGGCCTGCGCAAGGTCAAACGCAAGATCATCGCAGAACATCTTCTCCCGCCACTCCTCGGGAATTATCTCGCTCTGACTCTCTATCAGCTGTCTCGCAGGAACACTGCTGCATCCGCATGAATTGCCGATAATGAATCCGTTTTCGGGGCGATTGACTTTATTACAAAGTACGCCCGTCATATTGCGGTATAATCTCCGCACAGAATCTGCGCCAAGCTGATAATGATTACGGTCATATGTCGTTAGTGAGACCTTCATATCCGCTATCCTGAAACCGTCATAACCTGTGACAGCAATATCCTCGGGGACTCTTATACCTGCGTTCATAAGTTCATTTATAAGTGCGGCAGCCATTGCGTCGTTTCCGCATACTACAGCCTCGGGGCGTGAAAGCTGACCTGAGACTATTTTTTCTGCATATGCAATTGCACAGTCGATCCAGAAAGTACCGTAGCTGTAATAGCTTTCATCAAAATAAAGCCCGTGTTCTGTCATCTGATCCTGATACGCTTTAAGACGGGTCTGCGCCTGAAACAGAAACTCAGGACCTGTCAGACAATATATTTTCCTGTAGCCGTGAACTTCGATAAGGTGTCGGACAACTTTGCTGAAGTCGTCATAATCGTCGTACTGCGTACTGTCAAAAACGGGATGTTCGCGCTCATCCACTGTCATAACGTACTTGTTTGAAAGAAGCAGAAGCGACTCCACCTCGGCAGTTACTTCATCCCCCATCGTTGTGTCGTCCTTGACGTAAAGGAATCCGTCAAATGCCCCGGACTGGATAAGACGGTAGATGCTGCGTTCGGATGCTGCATGATCGGCGGCACACTGCGTAAAATGGCACAGAGGCGCAAGTACGATGCAGTCACATCCGCAGGCATTTATCTGGGCAAGCGCACCACGGACTATACTGCGTATATGATCTCTTGCAAGAATAGGCGTAACAATGCCTATAAGCGGTTTTTTCTTCATACTGCACCTCCGATAATTTTTATAATACTATTATAACACGATCGTCTCACATTTGCAAGACAATATTACAATTGCAGGCGATTTTGCCGTAAAATTATGTATTGAAAAATACGCTATATTCAATTGATTTTTCACTTTACAGATTGTACAATATAGATAGAAAAATACATATCCTATTCGGGTAAGAAGGAGGATCACTTATGATAAACCGTAACAGAGTCGGCGCATTTCTGCTTGCATCTGCACTGTGCCTCACTCCCCTTTCATCACAGTCAGCCGTTCACTTTCATATGAACAATACGATCACGGCTTCGGCTGAGAGTATCAGCGATATGCCTGCGGATTTTCAGTATGCCGCTGACTGGATATGGCAGAACCGCATTGACCGTGAAAAATCAACTGTCCGCCGCAACACCATTTTCGATCAGATAGTCGCAGGAAAAGGAACTATCAACTACGTGGTTAAGTGGCAGTCCTACCGCACTGTCACCTATGAACAGCGTCAGAAGTTTGAAAAAATGCTGTCAGACTGCATCAACGCATGGAATGACTGGCTTGCAGGCTACGAAAACTGGCCATACGATCACATCGATGTAAAGATCGTCGGCTGGGCAGTTCTCGATAAGAACTCTCTCCTCGATCTCCATGATGACGAGGTCGTTTACACTGATACCAAATACTACGACGCACAGTACGACACATCAAACGGAAGGGACACTATTCCCGATAAAGAGCCGTTTGCGCCGTCTGAGCTTTCACGCTTTGACCATTTCACCGAGAAGAATTATCAGTACCCCGGCGGACTTGATAACCGCTTTGATATGTATATGTGGGCTACTCAGGGATTCCCCGATATCGGCGGCTGCGGAGGCGACTGGGGACAGCGTCTCTCTGATACTGCTTATCTTGGAATGATCCAGCATGGCAGTCTGCACGTTCTCGAACATGAGATCGGTCACGGATTCAGAATGACCGATTTCTACGGCGGCGAAGGCGAACCCGACGGCTTCCCTCCCGGAGGTTTCCCAGGTGGTGAAAACTCCATCATGATGGCAGGTTCAGCTGCGAAGATCACTGATTTTGACGGTTGGATGCTCCGCTATATGTGGACGAAGATAAAAGATGACAAGGACAGATTTGACCTTGCAAATGCACAGCCCGAACCACAACAGCCCGAAACGACCGAAACTCAGCAGCCTGTCACTACTCAGCTGCAGAAAGACGAAACTTTCATTATGGGTGACGTAAACGCAAGCGGAAAGGTGGATATCGCCGATCTTGTGCTTCTGCAAAAATGGCTTCTTTCTGTTCCCGATACATATCTCCCAAACTGGAAAGCAGGCGATCTCTGTCAGGACGAGAAACTGGACGTATTCGACCTCTGTGCCCTCAGACGTTTGCTGTTGTCAGATAACTCCCCTGCTATAGAAGACGAACCGCAGAATCAGGCGGAATTCATAACTGCAAATCTTGCAAAGCACGGCGCATCTCCCCCAACACAGGGCGATGCAAAACTTGTCGTATTCTATGTGGACTTCCCCGACTGCCGCTACGACTATGAACCAACGGCCGAACAGCTGAACCGTATAACCTTCGGTGAGGCTGATGAGAAAAATGTATGCTATCCATTTGAGAGCATTTCCGCATTTTACGGCAGGGCTTCCAAGGGCAGCATGAATTTCAGCGGACAGGTTTTCCGCTACACCACAAAGGAAAAGCAGTCAGCCTACGATACCGATAAAGTAAAGATAGCTGAGGAGTGCTATGAGGCTTTCAAGGATAAGGTGGACTTTTCACAGTTTGACGGCAATGGCGACGGAAGAATAGATGCAACTCTGTTCACCACTCCCACAAAAGCAGGCGAAACTAACTGGTGGCCGTGTTCGGGCGCTTTCGGTGACCCGAAATACCGTGTTGACGGTGTCAGCATCGGTCACATCATCACAGGAAATGCACAGGTAGAGTCTACCGAAAACTACGTCAACTACATCAGCACCTATTGCCACGAACTGGGACACTGCACGGGACTTCCCGACTACTACCTTTTCACCACAAATGACAGCGAGGGTATGCACGGTACCGCAGGCGCTGAACTTATGGATACTGATGCAGGATCGGATTTCGGTGCATTTTCAAAATTAGTTGAGGGCTGGTACACTAAAGATCAGGTTCAGGTGTGGTATCCCGATCAGGGCACAAAAGCCTTTACTCTCAACAACGCACAGACAAACGCAGGAAACTGCCTGATAATCCCCAACGGTAAGCTTGCTGACGATTACTTCTCGGAATACTTTATCGTGGAATACGCTTCAAAAGACGGCAATAACAGCGGTATCGGCAAAAATACAGCATGGTGGCTCAAATCAGGCGAAGGTGTGAGGATCTATCACATCGATGCAACCACTGAATACGGCTGGAACAACTATTTCCGCTACGCAAGCGGAAGCGAATTCACCAATAAGGATAAGGGCAGACGTCTTATCCGCATAATCAACGACAGAGAGACCGATAATTTCTACCACACAGGCGATATCATAAACGGCAATATCTCGGGATTCCACTGGTATGACGCAAACGGCGGACAGACTGTTGATACAGGATTCTCCATCGAGATAGGCGAGAACAAAAACGGTTCTTACTCAGTCACTGTCAGAAAATAAGCAACGATACGGAATGTCTTTTTCCGCTTCTTATAGGCAACACCGCACAAAGCACGCCTGACGGCTTTGTGCGGTGTTGCCTTAATAATTTTTGGAAACAGATTTGAGAAGCTCCTTTTTTTATCTGATAATGTCTGAAAAAATGTACATCACATATGTTATTATAAAAATGCAAAATACTCATAATATATTGAATTTCCTCTCATTCCGTGATATAATGAAGAAAAAAACAAAGGAGAGCATATGAATCTTTCATTTACAGTTACTCAGGACGAATTATCGGATATTCTGCTGAACCTCTCACCTGTCCGTCCCGTATTCATTTGGGGAGCTCCGGGAATCGGCAAATCCGCTCTTGTACAGAAATTTGCAGACGATGTGGGACTGCCTTGCGTTTCGCTTTTAGGAAGTCAGCTTGCTCCCGAAGATATTATCGGTATTCCTCAGATAAAAGGCGAAACATCGGAGTTTATGCCGCCTAAAATGATAGCTCGCAAAGAGCCGTATGTCCTCTTTCTTGACGAGCTGAACGCCTGCTCACAGGAGGTACAGAAGGCCTTTTACAGCCTTATACACGAAAAGCGTATCGGTGAATATCATCTCCCGAAAGGAAGCGTTGTTATAGGTGCAGGAAACCGCTCACAGGACAGCGCTATCGTTAAAACCATGTCATCTGCACTTATAAACCGTATGTTCCACGTTCAGCTTGTTGCAGACCCTCAGCAGTGGATAAACTGGGCTTATGAAAACGATCTGCATTCATGGGTCATTGACTACATAACTCAGCGTCCCGACCATCTTTTCTCTGAGCCTCCCAAAACAGAAGAACCATATTCAACTCCACGCTCATGGCATATGCTCAGCGATGCGCTGAAAGCTTACGGTGCAGGCGGAAAGGACGTTCCCGAAAGTATTCTCAGAGTTCTTACATTCGGCTCAGTCTCGGCAAATCATGCAGGGCTTTTCCTCGCATTTGTGAAAAATCTCAGCAATAAGAATCTCCTGAGTCAGATAATCAAAGGCGATGCAAGATTCCCTTCAGACCCGAAAGACAGGGATGTTCTCTACTTTGTGGCTCAGAGTTTCCGTGCGAAACTTCTAATGGAACTTCCCGACGACAAGCAGAAAATGGACAAGAACACCCAGTTTCTCACTCACCGTGCAAAGGCTCTTATCAAGGACTTGTCACATATAAATCTCGAACTTGCACAGATGATAGTTTCGGCCGATGAAGGAAAAGTTCTGCCTGAATGGTTCATGGTGGAGATAGTCCGTGACCTGCCGAGACTTATCAAAAACGACAAATGATATGGCTAAGAAAAAGGACGAGACAAAGATCTCGAAAAATGAACAGCAGCTGCTTGACGGGATCGATATCATCGATCAGCATCCGCTTTTCGGCAGGCTTCATATAAGAAACAGCATTCTTTCAAAAAGCAAAATGGGCAAAAATGTTCCTGCACAGGTTTCATCATCGGGCACTGTGTATCTCAACAAGGACTGTGACCGAACGCCCAAAGAATGGGCATATATGATCGCTCACTGTATGCTCCACCTTGCTTTCGGGCATTTTGATGCCGAACGTATGCCGGGATACCGGCAGCAGATATCCGATAAAAAGCAGACATGGGTAAACGACTATATCCCCGATCTCTGGAATATGGCCTGTGATATTTTCATCGCCCGTTTTCTTTCGGATATCAAATTCGGAAAGACCGACATCGACATCAACAGGCTCGCTGTATACGGTTCATCAACAAGCGAACTGA
>Ga0255346_1005432_pt1 | contig 13154 bp, 9 predicted proteins | sample wastewater_treat_FD_194410 | JGI IMG/M metagenome (GOLD analysis project Ga0255346, IMG submission 194410) | Wastewater microbial communities from Lulu Island WWTP, Vancouver, Canada - plant22 | ecosystem: Engineered > WWTP > Wastewater > Unclassified | place: Canada: Vancouver, British Columbia... | reverse complement strand
ACGATTCGAAGATGTCGTCCGCCGCCGCGGCGGCAGTGTTCAACTCGTGGAAGGCTACGGCCTCACCGAGGCAGTGACCGGCATCATGACCACCCCCGCCGATTCGTACCGCGAAGGCAGTGTAGGCATCCCCTGTCCGGACATGGAAGCAAAAATCGTCGCTCCCGGGACCCAGGACACGGTGCCGGTAGGCGAGGAAGGAGAGCTGTGTCTCAGCGGTCCGGCCGTGATGCTGGGCTATCTGGAAGCGCCGGAGGAAACGGCGCAAACCCTGCAGAGGCATGCCGATGGCAAGATCTGGCTGCACACTGGTGACATTTTCTCCATGAGTGAGGAGGGTTTTTTCTATTTCAAACTGCGCCTCAAGCGAATGATAAAATCATCCGGCATGAATGTTTACCCGGCACAGGTGGAGGCGGTCCTCTACCGCCACCCGGCTGTGCGCGACGCGTGCGTGATCGGCGTGCCGGATGAGGCACAGGTCGAGCGGGTCAAGGCTTTCGTCGTCTTAAAAGACCAGACGCAAAAAAGCCCCGCGATGGCCGATGAGCTCATCAGCCACTGCCGCGAGCATCTGATCAAGTGGTCATGTCCTCGCGAGGTGGAGTTCCGCGACAGCCTGCCACTGACACGTGTGGGGAAAATTGCCTTCACAGTCCTGGAACAGGAAGAAATAGAAAAATTGAAAGCAGAGGGTAAATTCGCGGGCAGGAGCTGAAGCCGCCTGGAGTGCAATCATACCGGTATCGGGTCGTGCAGGGCCGGGCGGCTCGGCACGACCCGATACGCCGCAGTCGCTAAATCACAGTATCGGCCGGATGCCGCTCAAGGCGGTGACCGATTTTTCCGGTATCAGAAGAAAGCGTTCGCTGATGGCGACACCGATTTGGTCCATCCTGAGCGCATCATAGATGAGTTTTTGATTTTCCAGCGCAAAGTCGCCGTAGCCGGCGGAAAAGCGCCGTTCAAGCATCGTCTTCCCCTCGCGGCGAATCTGTCGGTTGATAAAGCCTGTGATCCAGTCGAGCGCCGCATCCGCCATTTCGCTGGCGGTCGCATCATAGACGACCGCCGCGGTCATCTCCTGGCGATTGGTTTTCTCACGGATCGCCTCCATGATGGCATTTCCTGCGGTCGCCCCCATGAGTATCGCCTCGCGGCTTGTACCCAGGAAGGTCGCGAGTTTTGCCGAGCTGAATGACAGGCCTCCCTCCAGGATGATGGTTTGTCCGTCGTTACCGGAAACGGCAAGGCGAAGATAAAGCCCTTTAAGTGCAATCAGTGAGCTGGCCTCTTCAATATGGCGGTCCGTTTCCTTTCGTGCGGCATCGCTTATCTGCGTGGCTTTTTTTCTGAAACCCAGGCGCTGGTAAATGGCGCCCATCGGCGGGGCGATGATGATCCTATCCAAAATTTTTACTGATTCGTACATGACGGCTCCGCGAAAAAGCCCTGATGAGTATCGCCGGCTGCGTCATCTGGTAAATGCGCCTCTGGCGGCGCCTCGCCGCATATTCGGCCGAAGCTGACACATGACCATCCGGCTGTTGCCTCCCTCAGGCAACCACTCCGTCCATGAGCGCGGGGATTACAGACTGAAGAGGCCCGGACAAAACCGCTCCTTATCGTCTTTGATATTATGCCTGAATGTTATTGTAGCGCCTCTTCCAGCGTTCCAGCTTTTTGAAGGCATCTTCTACAACGGCAAGCATGAAGTCCATATCGAGAGGTTTTTCGAAGTAGTCGTCAAAACCCGCCTCACGACACTCCTCAATTTCAAAAAGAGGGGCCCAGCCGGTGATTGCGAAAATGATCGACACTGGCTTTGTTACGCGAATCTGACGACAAAGATCAATGCCGTTCATGCCGAAGAGCTTCAAATCCAGAAAGATGACATCAATATTGTCTTGTTTGAGAATATCCAGCGCCCGGTTGCCGTCCTCGGCGGCAATGACTTCATAACCCTCTTTGCCGAAGACATCGGAGAATAGTTCCCGGGCCGAGGCCTCGTCGTCAACAATCAGTATTTTCCCTTTCAAAGCCGCAAACTCCTGTTCATGTTAACGGTTCAGGGCAGAAGCTTCCGGATGAGCGCCTCCCCCATTTCTTTTGTGCCTACAGTCCGCCCTCCCGCCGTTTGGATGTCGGAAGTCCTCAACCCCTCCTGCAATACTCCTGTCACCGCTCTTTCCACGGCAAGCGCCGCATCCGGTGCTCCCAGGGAGTGGCGCAGCATCATGGCCACAGACAAAATCATGGCCAGCGGGTTGGCGATACCTTTCCCGGCAATGTCCGGGGCGGATCCGTGAATCGGCTCGTACAGGGCACGGTCCCGGCCCAGGCTGGCCGACGGGAGCATGCCGATGGAGCCGGTGATCATGGCCGCCTCGTCGCTTAATATGTCGCCGAAGAGATTCGTAGTCACGATCACGTCAAATTGCGACGGGTTGCGGACAAGCTGCATCGCACAGTTGTCCACATACATGTGACCGAGCTCCACATCGGGATAATCCCTGCCAGCCTCGGTGACCACGTCGCGCCACAGCTCTGTCGTCTCCAGCACATTGGCCTTGTCCACCGACATGAGCTTTTTTCTCCGCGCACGCGCCAGCTCGAATGCCCTCACGGCTATCCGGTGAACTTCCCCCTCGGTGTAAACCATCGTGTTGACACCGGTGCGGCGGTTTTGCTCATCCCGCGTCACACCGCGGGGACGGCCGAAATATACATCGCCGGTCAGCTCCCGCACGATCATGATGTCAACGCCTTTGACCACTTCCTTTTTCAGCGGTGATGCATCAATCAATTCGTCAAAGACCACCACCGGCCGTAAATTAGCGAAAAGCCCCAGTTTTTCCCTTAGTCCCAAAAGGGCGCGCTCCGGTCGGACACTGTAGTCCAGCCCTTCCCATTTCGGGCCGCCGACCGCCCCCAGAAGCACCGCGTCACTGGCCAGTGCCAGCTTGAGGCTTTCCTCCGGCAGGGGGGTGCCGAAGGCATCGTAGGCGCTGCCGCCGATGAGCCCCTGCTCCCACTTAACATCAATATGGAAGTTATCGGCGATAACATCCAAAACCTTTAGGGCTTCGTTCATAATTTCCGGCCCCACTCCGTCTCCGGGAAAAACGGCAATCTGAAACTGTTTGTTGGTCATCTTATTCTCATTTCCGCGTCAGGTGCTTCATCAGGCCGCCGTCGGCGATAAGTTTTTCCATAAACGGAGGAATCGGGCTGATGGCGAAAGTCCTATCCGACCCCGATACGGTGATCAGGCCCCTGGCGCCGTCGATTTCAATTTCTCCTCCCTCGCCAACCGCATCCGCCAGTTCCTTCGACTCGAAAATCGGCAGTCCCATATTGAAAGAATTGCGATAAAAAATGCGCGCGAAGCTCTTCGCCACGACACAGGGGACACCCGCCGCCTTGATAGCGATGGGAGCGTGTTCACGCGATGAGCCGCAACCGAAATTTTCCCCTCCGACAATGATGTCGCCGGGCTTCATTTTACTCATAAATGCCGGATCAGCATCCTCCATGCAGTGTTTGGCCAGCTCGGCCGGGTCCGACGTGTTTAAATAGCGAGCCGGTATGATGGCGTCGGTATCGATGTTGTCTCCGAATTTCCAGACTTTCCCTTTAAAGATCATTTTGCATCCTCGTTTCTTATAATTCTTCGGGCGAACCCAGACGGCCCAGCACGGCGGACGCGGCAGCTACGGCGGGGCTTGCCAGATAAACCTCGCTTCGGGGATGCCCCATGCGTCCCACGAAGTTGCGGTTGGTCGTCGCCACCGCCCGTTCGCCATCGGCCAGAATACCAAGATGCCCCCCGAGGCAGGCGCCGCACGACGGCGGGCTGATAATCGCCTGGGCTTCCATGAAGATATCCAGAAGTCCTTCTTCCAGGGCCTGCCTGTATATCAAAGGTGTGGCCGGTACAACTATCAGCCGGACATGAGCCGCAGCTTTGCGGTTTTTGAGTATCCCTGCGGCCACGCGCAGGTCTTCAATGCGGCCATTAGTGCAAGAGCCGATAAGCGACTGATCGATCCTCACCCGACCGACATCACTGATGCCCCTGACATTGGAGGGCAGATGAGGAAAGGCGACCTGCGGCTCGAGTTTTGCCGCGTCGATTTCGATGACATCGGCATAAACCGCGTCCGGGTCGGAGGCGTAGAATTTGTAGGGCCTTTTTGCCCTGGGCTTGACATACTCTGCGGTAATCTCATCCGGTGGAAAAATACCGTTTTTGGCGCCGGCTTCGATGGCCATGTTCGCCATGGACAGGCGATCGGCCATGGGCAGGGCGCTGATTGTTTCACCGGTGAATTCCATCGCCTGATACAGGGCGCCGTCCACGCCGATGCGCCCTATAATATGCAAAATCAGGTCCTTGCCTGAGACCCATTTTTGCCGCTTCCCGAAGACAATAAATTTTATGGATGCAGGCACCTTGAACCACAGCTCGCCTTCGAGCATCGCGGCGGCCAGATCCGTACTGCCCACACCTGTGGCAAAAGCTCCCAGGGCTCCATAGGTGCAGGTGTGGCTGTCCGCGCCGATCACCAGATCTCCGGGCAGGACGATCCCTTTTTCCGGCAAAAGCGCATGTTCAACTCCCACCTGGCCCCCCTCGTAAAAATGCACCACTCCGTGTTCAACCGCAAATTCACGGACTGCTTTGCACTGCTGGGCGGAGCTGATGTCTTTGTTGGGAGTGAAATGATCAAGTACGAGAGCGATCTTTTCACGGTCAAAAACCTTTTTACCGCCGGCGGCACGAAATTCCCGGATGGCGATGGGCGCAGTGATATCATTCCCCAGCGCGATATCGACCCGGGCGTTGATCAGTTGTCCCGGGGCGATATCCTTGAGGTCCGTGTGAGCCATCAAAATTTTTTCGGTTATGGTATATCCCACTTTATGAACTCCTTTATGAGAAGAACTCTTTCCTGAACGGGAAAAAAGACTCGTCCCATTACCCTATTTTTCAGCTTAATTCAACTTTAACCTTCTTAACATTGCTCTTTAAGAACTCCAGGCGGTTGAGCGCATTGATATAGGCCTTGGCTGAGGCGACGATGACATCCGGGTGGGCGCCGCGCCCGATTACGGAGTGCCCGTTGTGCTTCAACTGCACCATCGTCTCACCCTGCGCGTCGGAGCCGCCGGTGATCGCATTGACTGCGTATTTCAAAAGCGGATAGTTGGTTTTGGTGATGTTGCGGATCGCCGCGAAGGTGGCATCCACCGGCCCGTTGCCGAAGCCTGTATCACGGATGATCTCCTTGCCGACACGCATCTCCATCGTGGCCGTGGGGATGGCCACATTGCCGCTCACCACGTTCAGGTACTGAAGATCGTATTTATCCTCGCCACGGTAAACCTCCTCGTAAACAATGGCATCCAGGTCCTCATCATAGATGTCCTTTTTAATGTCGGCAAGCGCCTTAACCTTTGCGGCCACCTCGGTGAGCTGCTTTTCCGTGAGCACATGTCCCATTCTTTTCAGATGGTGGGCGATGGCGGCGCGCCCGGAATGTTTACCCAGAACAATATGGGTATCCGAAATGCCGACGGATTTCGGCGTCATGATCTCGTAGGTGATCTTTTCCTTGATCAGCCCGTCCTGATGGATACCGGACTCATGCGCAAAGGCATTGGCGCCGACAATGGCTTTGTTGGGCTGTACGGGGATACCGGTGATCTGTGTGAGCAGGCGCGATGTTTTGTAGATCTGATTGGTCTTGATATTCGTGCGCAGACCGTAAAAGTCCTTGCGGGTAGCCAGCGCCATGACGATTTCTTCCATCGCCGTGTTGCCGGCGCGCTCACCGATACCGTTTATTGTGCACTCAATCTGCCGGGCGCCACTGCGGATCGCCGCCAGTGAATTGGCCACCGCCAGCCCCAGGTCGTTGTGGCAATGGACGGAGATAATTGTATCACCCATATTTTTGACATTGTCGAAAATATAGGCGATGAGGTTACCGAACTCCTCGGGAATTGCATAGCCGACCGTATCCGGAATATTGACGGTCAAAGCACCCGCATCGATAACGGCGGAAATCATTTCCACCAGATAGTCCTTGTCCGAACGGGTGGCGTCCATCGGCGAGAACTCCACATCGGGTGTGTAGGAACTGGCGAGCCTGACTGCCGCGACCGCCTCTTTGAGCACCTGGGCGCGGCTTTTTTTTAGCTGATATTTCAGGTGAATATCAGAGGAAGAAATAAAAGTATGGAGCCGGGGCCGCGCCGCATGCTTGATGGCCTGCCAGGCGCGGTCGATATCGGGTTTGTTGGCGCGGGCCAGGCCTGCGACCTGCGATTTTTTGATGACCCGTGCGATCTGGCGAACCGCGTCAAAGTCACCGTCGGAAGCTATCGGAAAACCCGCCTCGATAATATCCACGCCCAGCTTTTCGAGTTGCCTGGCCAGCAGCAGTTTTTCCTCCGTGTTCATGCTGTTGCCCGGTGACTGCTCTCCGTCGCGTAGCGACGTGTCAAAAATGTAGACGTGATTTTTATCCCTTTTCATAAATGGTCTCCTTTCCTACCAAGCGATATTCTAAATTGTTTTTAAAAATAAAAAGGCTGCGGGTTTTTCCGTCCGCAGCCTTTTTCGGTAACTGGTCAGTTGATGAGTTCAGAGGCGACCTGAAAGCGGCGGGCGGGCGGCCATAAGTAACAGGCACAGAAGGGCCAGGCCCAAAAGCAGGGTAAGGAGCGCGCATGCCGATTTTTTTGTAGCCATTGAACTCGTCACTTGTTTCATCCTTTTGGAAGCAATCTCCAAGTATGTCGGGTCATTTAATGCAAAACTTGAATATTGTCAAAAGATTTTTTATCTGCGATGCTGCGTACCGACAGTATGCCAACTACAGCCGGTAAACGTCTCATTGTATGCCGACGCTCAAAAAGACCAAGGTGAGCCTTGCTGCCTTATCAGCCGAAAGATCGGAATAAAAATCCATTATTAACAATACCAGATGATTAAAAAACGGGTATGGGCCTGATCACGCGGCCCATACCCGTTTTGCAAATACATCAATACTAAAGCACTATTCACCCCAGCCGTTTTTGCCTTTGCAACGGTCCAATTTTTGGTCCATCCAGGGGAGGGCCTTGTCCGCAGGAACAAGAGCTGTCGGACCGTAAGAAGAGATACCTTTGTACCAATAGTAAGGTGGTATATTAAAAGATACTTTCTGTTCCGCCGGCGGTACGAATTCAGCGATGCCCAGATCCGCGATAAGCTTGTGGTCACACGCCCTCATCTTAACTATTTTGCCATTAACAAAACGGAAAGTGTCACCTTCCCATACGGAGATAATTTTTTCCGGATCTGTGCTTTTTGCTCTTTCGACGACATTCATCATCCAGTAGGTCACACTGGTCCACATGGCCCAGTTGCCGCCATAAATTTCGTATAAGGTTCTGTTGTACGGAGCTGTCCATTTGTTTTGCCAAAGGTCGTGCCATATTTTATACATTTTGGCATAACCAGGCTCCTTGAACTGTGGGTTTTCCACCCAAAAGGCGTTGAGGTTTTGCAATCCCTTCGTGCCTTCTATACCAATTTCGTGTAAAAAATCAGGCGCATCCATATAGACATTAGCAAAAGGAAGCATAATTCCCGCTTGCCTCGCTTGTTTCAAGAGATTTGCCGCATCGGGGTACCAATCGCTTGTAAAGACGACTTCGGCACCGGAGGCTTTGATCTTCTCCAGATAAGGGGCAAAATCTGTGAGAAACAGCTTGTGGTAATCCTCTCCTACCAGCTGAGCTTCGGGATAATGCTCTTTTAGTCCTGCCTTGAATCCTGCGGCAAGCTCGCGACCAAAGGAATAGTCCTGACACAGAATATAAAACTTTTTTTCTTTTTTGCGCATCTGGCCATAATAGTAAGCAAAAGCGCGACCTACATGTTCCGTCGAATAAGCTGCATGGAAAGAATAGCGGTTGAAATTGTTTGCGTCTTGAAGATCATCTGAAAGACAGGTAAAATTGAAGGCAATAATTTTGTATCTGTTGGCTGCTTCGTTTATGACTTTCATCATGTGGCTGCCATCAGTACCCATGAAGATATGAACCTTTTCCTGCAGCGCCATACGTTCGCAGATTTTGCGGCAGACGTCCAGTTTTGACTGATGGTCCGCCTTGATAACCTGAATTAATTTTTTCTTGCCGTCCACCCAGATACCGCCTCTTTTGTTGTAGTCATGCGCCACCCACTGGGCTACATTCCAGTAAAACTCACCATTGGCCGCTCCGGGACCGGAAAAAGAGGCAACGAGGGCGATTTTAATAGTGTCGCCGGTGGGGCTGACGATAGTCGCCGGATTGTAGTCCGACATATCCCCCATTTTGTTTACATCAAAAGATGCATTGGGTGTGGGAAACTTCTCAGCCACAGTGCCGGGGGCAGCCTTTTCCGCGGCAATTGTGGATGCCGGGACAAAAAAGGTAAAACAAAGAAGAGAAAACACACACATCAAAAAAACCACTCTTTTACCTGCTACTTTTTTCATCTGAAACCTCCTCCTATTTGTTGGATTTCTTTTGAATCTCCTGCGCCCGTAATTCTCTGCGCACCTTGCCTAGCTGAAATTTTTAGCAATAAACATCAGTATAAGCAAGGGCAATAAGTCGCAGCAGCATTTCAGTAGGCATGCGCCGGATTGACCGACGCAGGCCTACCAATTTCATTCATCAATGTTCATGCGTTACTCACCCCATTCGTTTTTACCTTTGCAACGGTCCAGCTTCGGATCCATTAAAGGTAAAACCTTCTCTGCAGGTATTTCCCAGGACGGTCCGGTGTATGAGCAACCCTTAAACCAGTAATATGGTGGAATATTCATGGAGACCTTCTGCTCCTCAGGCGGTACATACTCGGCAACCCGGAAGCCCTGGATGGCTTTATGATCGCAGATCCTCATCTTGTTGAGGCGTCCGTTGACGAACTGGTAGGTGTCTCCCTCCCAAATTGAGATAATTTTTTCCGGATCAGTGCTCTGGGCTCTTTCTATGACACTTAGGAGCCAGTATATTTGCTGGGTCCAATAGAGAATTGTCCCCCCTGCCCCTCCATGTTCATAAAGAGGTGTTTTGTAAGGAGGAGAATTCCATTTCTTCCACTGATCATTCCATGCTTTGTAGTATTTAATAAAACCAGGATCTTTAAACGCCGGGCCTGCCTTTTCAGCATGAGTAATATTAACCAACCCCTTTGTTCCTTCGACACCGATATCGTGAAGCGCATTCGGCTCGTCCACAAAAAGGTTCGCAAAAGGAATCTTGATGTCCATTTGCCGGGCCTGCTTCAGCAGAGTTCCCGCATCGGGCAGCCAATCTCCTGTCCAGACAACCTCAGCGCCTGAAGAAGTAATCTTTGTCAGGTAGGGGGCAAAATCCGTCAGGAAAAGTTTATGATAGTCCTCTCCCACAACTTCCGCCTCGGGGTAGTACTCCTTTAAACCTTTTTTAAACCATTCCCCCATGTCGCGTCCAAAGGAATAATCCTGACAGAGAATATAAAATTTCTTCTCCTTCTTTCTTATCTGGCCATAATAGTAGGCCATGCCGCGGGCTATGGAAGTTGTGGTATCAGAGCTCATGAAGGAATAGCGGCTGAAGTTCGTTGCATCCTGAAGATCATCAGTCAAACAACCGACATTCTGCGTAATAACCTTATGGCGTGCACCAACTTCATTGATTACTTTTTGTATATTGCTCCCGGACGAACCAACGAGAATATCAACTTTTTCCTGCAGGACCATCCGTTCACAGATTTTTTTGGCCTGATCCTGTTTCGACATGGTATCTGCTTTGTAAAGAGCAATCTTTTTCTTTTTGCCGTCAACAAGGATACCACCCCGTTGATTAATATCGTAAGCGGCAAAAGTTGCACAAGCCCAGGCTATCTCGCCAGTCCCTGTCGCCGGTCCGGAGTGAGGCCAAACAATTGCGATTTTGATGACATCCCCTTTAGGATTTTCCCACTTGAGCGGGTCCCAACCGGACATATCACCCATTTTATCAGCCTCAAATTTTGCATTTGGTTTCGCCCATGTTTCCACCGATGCATCCGTTCCGGATTTAGTGGTCGGTTTTTGAGCTTGCGCTATGAGAGGATTAGCAAAGGAAATAATACCGGTTAAGAAGATCGCACATAATATTATTGTGGCAAAACTATTTTTAGATACTCTTTTCATTAGAAGCCCCCTCCCTATGGTTTGAAATATTTGGCAGGAACGTTAACGATGCAATCGTATTGTCTCCTACTAGAACATTTTACCTCTCTCCCGTCACCTCCTTTTTTACTTTTGAAACTATCACATTTCCCTGCTAAAAGACCATACCAAAATCAAGTTAACTTTGAGGCTATTTAGTACTCGTGATACCAGAGCGGGCATGCATCTGATAAAACAGAGCATGCCCGCCAATTTCATCCCCTAATATTCGTACGTTATTCGCCCCAGTCGTTTTTACCCTTACAACGATCGAGCTTTGGATCCATCCAGGACAATACTTTACCTGCCGGAATCATCCAGCCAGGTCCATGAAAAGAACATCCCTTATGCCAGTAATAAGGAGGCATGTTGAAGCATACTTTCTGCTGATCTGGAGCGACATATTCAAAAACATAAAAATCTTGGAGCCCTTTATGATCACAAGGCCTCATCATTATGATTTTACCGTTTGGCTGCCGGTAAGTATCACCTTCCCAGACTTTTATAATCTTTTCTGCATCGGTACTACCTGCCCGTTCAATAACGCTCAGTGTCCAATACGTATAAGACATGAACGCCAATATATTACTGGACAAGTGTTCAAAAAGAATGGTGTTATAGGGTGATTTATCCCATTTCTTCCACTGGGTGTTCCAGGCCTCACACAATTTCCTATAACCGGGATTCGTGACGCGGGGAAACACTTCAGATTGCTCGATATTAATAATCCCCTTTGTTCCCTCAACCCCGATATCTGTGAGTTCAGTGGCATCGCTCATAAAAAGATTGGCCATCGGGATATTAACTCCCATTTGCCTCGCCTGTCTTAGAAGATTCCCTGAATCCGGGGGCCAGTCACCAGAGAAAATAACTTCAGCACCAGATGCTTTGATCTTTTCGATGTAGGGTGCAAAGTCCGTTAGAAAGAGTTTATGATAATCTTCACCGACTATTTTGCTTTCAGGATAGAATTCCTTTAATCCTTTCTTAAAACCCTCTGCCAAAGTGCGACCGAAAGAATAATCTTGACACAAAATATAGAAATTTTTCTCTTTTTTTCTGACCTGCCCGTAAAAATATGCTAGCGCCCGTCCAACCTGCTCGGTACCGACGTGAGGCATGAATGAATAACGCCCAAACTGTGTTGCGTCCATAAGGTCATCGGAAACAGATCCTTCATTTACGGCAATGATTTTATATTTATTTGCAACTTCATTTATGATCTTCATCAAGTGACTACCGGAAGTACCCATAAGAACATGGACTTTTTCTTGTAATACCATCCTTTCACAAACTTTTTTACATATATCCGGTTTGCCCATGTGATCGACTTTGTATAGGTTAACCAGTTTCTTCTTGCCATCAACAAAAATACCTCCGCGTTGATTTATATCGTGTACAGCAAAGAGAATAGGGATATAGTGAATATATCCGTTTATGGCACCAGGGCCTGAAAATTGATTGACGTATGCAATTTTTATCACGTCTCCCTTGGGGCCTTCCCATGTCGCCGGATCGAAATCGGACATATCCCCCATTTTACTGCCATCCCAGGTCGCGTTGGGCTTAGGGAATTTCTCATCCATGCTGCCGGGAACTGGCTTTTCCGATGCGATTGTCGAGCCCGGGATAAAGAAGGTGAAACAAAGGAGAGAAAACACACACATCAATAAAACTAATCTTTTGCTTGCTAATCTTGTCATCTGAAACCTCCTACTGTTTGTTGACTTGCTTGTGAATTTCTTCGGAGCGTAATTCCTTACGCAAAACCTTGCCTACTGACGACTGAGGAAGAGATTCCCTGAACTCCACAAGTTTGGGTACCTTGTAGGGAGCGAGTTTCTCCCTGCAAAAATCGATGATCTCTTTTTCCGTCACAGTTTCTCCCTTTTTCAACACAATGAAAACCTTCACTGTTTCGCCGCGATATTCATCTGGCACACCCACAGCAATCCCGAATTCAACCTTAGGGTGTTGATGTAGCACTTCATCAATCTCACGTGGATAAATGTTAAATCCACTGGCAATTATCATGTCCTTCTTGCGGTCAATGATAAAGAAAAAACCATCTTCATCCTGGGTCGCAATGTCTCCTGTATGCAACCAACCATCCTGGATATGCATGGCTGTCTCTTCCGGCATATTCCAGTATTCTTTAGTTACTGTCGGGCCCTTGATAACCATTTCGCCTGGCTGTCCGGCAGGAACATTTTCGGTTCCTGATTCAAGATCTACCAGACGTATGTCTGTGTCTATGACCGGAATACCGATACTACCAATTTTTGAAAGGCCCAATAACGGGTTTTGTGTTCCTGCACAGGTTGTCTCACTCATCGACCACCCTTCACCAAAATAGATGCCCATGTCTCGAATACGGTGGATGATTTCCACAGGAATAGGTGCACCACCAGAATTGAGCATCCCCAATTTTTTATCGAGCCTCAATTCTTCCGCCCGGTGGTGAGAAATTACAGCGCTGATCATGGTCGGGACCGTCGGAAACAATAAAATGTTTTCATATTTGGCGAGAGTCTCCATCATTTCATCCGGTTGAAACTGGGGGATCAAAATCTGTGTCGCACAGTTAAAAACAGACATGTTCATAACTGCAATATTGCCGTAAATATGGAAAAGAGGAATCGCGCCTAAGAAAAAGCGGCGTTCAGCCGGCGTCAGTTGAGCAATGGGACTCAGCCAAAGTGACTGTCCGACCGTGGCTGATATGATATTGGCGTGGGTAAGGACAGCCCCCTTGGGGATACCAGTTGTTCCTCCGGTGAACTGAATCAGGGCTGGATCACCGGGTACTATATTGATACGCGGCCTTTTAGTCACGGTACAACCGTCCAGGACCGATGAAAAATCGTACCAGTTCTTTTCGACATCCAGGTTTTTTTTTGCTGTGTCTTTTTT
>Ga0255346_1005430_pt1 | contig 13157 bp, 13 predicted proteins | sample wastewater_treat_FD_194410 | JGI IMG/M metagenome (GOLD analysis project Ga0255346, IMG submission 194410) | Wastewater microbial communities from Lulu Island WWTP, Vancouver, Canada - plant22 | ecosystem: Engineered > WWTP > Wastewater > Unclassified | place: Canada: Vancouver, British Columbia... | reverse complement strand
ATAATGACCACAAATAATAATTAACCATTCATTTTTGGAAAGCTTTTTAGCCTCTTTTTGATTAAACATTTTTCCTTTGGGATCAGTTAAAATAACAAAAGGAGTTTGATCTTTATTTTTAAAAGTAAGTTCTTTAAGAGCTTTGTAAATTGGTTCAATCTTTAAAATCATTCCAGCTCCCCCGCCATAAGGCTTGTCATCAACTGTTTTTCTTTTATCAGTTGCCCATTTTCTTAAATTATGAATTTTGATTTTAAGAAGTTTTTTATCTTGAGCTCTTTTTAAAATAGAAGTTGATAAATAGTTTTCAAAGACCTCCGGAAAAAGTGTCAAAATATCGATTTTCATAAAAACAATTAGAAAATTGTGGCTATCAAATTAAAATCAACACCTTGGGGATTTTGAGAAAACGAAGATAATGGCAAATCAACTTTTTCAAAAACCCCACTGGATTCAAGTTGTGATTTGTAATTTAGGGCAGCACCTTGAGAAGGAGCGCTTGCCTGAATAATAATATTTTTATTACCACTGGCAAAATTCAGTCTTTTGATAATAACCCTATTTGAACTAGCATTTTCAATTATTGGAGCTAAATATTTAGAACTATTGCTTGCTTTTAAAGAAATTTTTTCTAATTGGTCTAAAAGTAAATTAAATTCTTTAGCATTATCTTGAAGAGTTTGAAATTGAGCTACTTGTGAAGCATTAGAAATGTTTGCTAAACTTTTCTCTACTTGATTTTTATTGTATATAGTAAATCCATAAACCCCTCCTAAAATACAAGTTAAACCAAGCAAAGTAAAAGCAATGATCTTGCCCCACAAAGAGATAAAAGAATTAAGCTGAAGATTTTTATAAATTTCAGTAGTATCTTGAGAAGTTACGCTTAAATAATCATCTATTGATCTTGGAATCAAAGTTGATCTTATTCCAATTCCAATTAATCCAGCATAATCATCATTTATTTCATTTTGCAAATCAATGTAGTTAAATTCTGGAAAAATAATTTTGATTTCTTTTAAATTAAGTTTGGTGCTGATAAATTGAGATAATTCATCTTTCAAAAATGGAGAAAAAAATGAAAAATAAGCAATGTTTTCTCCGCTTTTAAGATAATGAAATTCCAAAACCCTTCTTATTTCTCTAGTTAAAAGCGACTCAAAATCAGCTAAAGTTATTTTCCCATCTTGAGCTTCTTCAATATCACTCCAATAAAGATAATAATCAAACAACAATTTTCCATCTTTAGTTATTAAAAGCATTAAGCCATCTATTGAAAAGTAAATTATTAAATTAGCTGCATTTTTTTCAACTGTTCTTGAAAAATATTGAAAGTCTCTTAAAATACTTAAACTTTCTGGTTCAATTGCCAAAGGCTGAAAATTGCTTCTTTGAAAAGCTTCTAAATAAGCGTTTAATTTATTTTTAGAAGCAATTCCTATTAAAAATTCTCTTTGTCTAGTTTTTTGATTAACTCCTAAATTTTGAAAATCAAAATAAGCGTCTTTTACTTCAATTGGTGAAATTTGGGCTAAATTAAGTTTAACAGCTTCTTCATAAGAAACATTACTAACGTCTGGAATTTCTAAAGTTCTTAAAAAGAAAACCGAGCTTGGCAAGCTAACTAAACATTGAATTTTAAAATCTTTTTTATTTTTTGAATTTAGAGAATTTCTTAAATTATTTAAAGCAGCTATTAAATTAGCTTCATTTTTTACTTCACCTTTAATTATGGTATTAGCTGGCAATTCTATTTCGCTAAAATTTTTGATACTGAAATCATAAGATGAAAATAAGGCATATCTTATTTTTTTATCAGTTATTTGCAAAGCTGGAAAAACTTCTCTGGGAGTTAACCTATCGATTACTTTTTCAAAAATATTTGGCATATAAATATATTATAACTTAAAAAATAAAAATTTAAAACTAAATAGCTTTCAAATCTTTCAAAGCTTTCTCATAAATTTCTAAAGCTTTTTCAACATCATGATGAGAAAAATCTTTATTTTGTAAATGAACTATTTTGGTTTTTAAATCATTGGCAAATAAAATTTCACTAGGTGTTACTGTTTTCCACAAAGTTATTTTTGGAACAATTTCTCCCAAATTTCCTTCATAACCCAAATTCCTTAAAACCTTTGAAAAAAGCAAAGAGGCTTCAAGAAGCGCTAAACGATCTTCATCTAAAGTATTGTGCTTTGCCATTTCTTTTATTCTTTGAAAAGTTTTTGAATTTTCTTTAGAAACATTTTTGGATTTTGAAAAAGTTTTCTTAATCGGTTTTATTTTTTCGCCAATAACATTTAATCTGATAATCAAATAAATTATTCCGCAAATTAAAAGAACAATTAAAACTAAAGCTATTGATTTTATGATATTTAAAATAAAGATCCAATTTGAAAAATCAAAAAAATTAGAAATATCATTAAGATCTATCAAAAAAGATTGCGAAAAAAATTCGCTAAAATTCTGGTTTTGGGGCATAGCTATCAAATAAATGAGCTGTTTTTAAAATTATTTCTTCTTGAAAATGATTACCAATAATTTGAAGTCCAATCGGAAGTTTTTTATTAGCTACTTTTTCAAAACCGCAATTAATTGAGACAGCTGGAATTCCTGCTAAATTAACGGGTACGGTATAAACATCTGATAAATACATCGAAACCGGATCAAGTTTTTCTCCAAATTTAAAAGCAGTAAATGGAGAGGTCGGGGTTAAAAGCACCTCAACTTTTTCAAAAGCTTTTTTAAAATCTTCCATTATTAATCTTCTGACTTTTTGAGCTTTACTATAATAAGCATCGTAATAACCAGCTGATAAAACAAATGTTCCAAGCATAATTCTACGTCGTGGTTCGCTTCCTATTCCAATTCCTCTGGTTTTAGAAAAAACTTCTTGGAACGTCTCGCCTTTTATTTTTAAACCATAGCGAACCCCATCATAACGAGCTAAATTAGCGCTTGCTTCAGCTGGTAAAATCAGATAATAAGTAGCTAAACCATATGGAGAATAAGGAAGGTGAATATCAATAATTTTTGCTCCCTGTTTTTCATACCAAGAAATCGCAGTTTCAACAGCTTGTTTTACTCTGCTATCTATTCCACCTTCAAAAAATTCAACAGGTACTCCGATTTTTAAATTTTTAATATCTAATGGTTCATTGGTAAGCGAGTCGCTAAGCCCCTTAAAATCAGCCAAAGGAGAAGTTGTCGAATCAAATTGATCAAGGCCGCTAATTGCTTCGAAAACCAAAGCTAAATCTTCAATAGTATTGGCAAATGGACCTATTTGATCCAAAGAAGAAGCTAAAGCAATTGCTCCGAATCTGGAAACAGAGCCATAAGTTGGTTTTAATCCAGCTACTCCACAAAAAGAAGCTGGCTGCCTGATTGAGCCACCAGTATCAGTACCCAAAGCAAATTTTGCCATTTTAGCGCTAATACTTGCTGCTGATCCCCCGGAAGATCCACCAGGAACTCTTTCTAAATCATTGGGATTTTTGGTTTTAAAAAATGCTGAATTTTCAGTTGAGGAACCCATAGCAAATTCATCTAAATTTGTTTTCCCTAAAAATATTACTCCTTGCTGTTTAAGTTTGTTAATAACTGTAGCATCGTAACTTGCCTTATAATTTTCTAAAATTTTTGAGCCAGCAGTAGCTCTTAATCCTTTAATTAATAAATTATCTTTAATAGCAGCTGGAATTGCAAAAAGCATTGGCAAATCTTTTTCGGTTTTTAAAATTTTATCAGCTTCTTGAGCTTGTTCCAGAGCTTTATCATTCAAAGATAAAAAAGCTTTAATATCAGGGTCTTTTTGATTAATGCGATCTAAATAAAATTTGGTTAATTCATAAGCAGAAATTTCTTTATTTATTAAAAGCTGGTGAAGTTCTTTAATTGTTAAATTTTCTAAATCCATAATTATTTATCAATAATTCTTTTAACTTTTATAAATCCGTTTTCAAATTCAACTTCTTGAAAAAGCAAATCTTTATCAAAATTAAATTCTAAAGGATTATCTTCTCTTAGAACATTTTTAAGATTATGTCCCCCAGTTAATGGCTTAGTATTGGAAACATCTACTTCGCTGAGTTTATCAACATAATTCAAAATTAAATCCAGCTCTTTGGTCATTTTTTCAAGTTCCTCTTCTGATAATTCAAGCTGGGTCAATTTTGCTAAATGCTTTACTTCATCTTTTGAAATCATTTTAGATTAAAATTTTAATAAACTAATAATAGCATACAAAAATTATTTTAAAAGATTTAAAAACTCAGTTTCATTAATTATTTTAATATTCATTTCTTGAGCTTTTTTAAATTTTGAGCCGGGATTTTCCCCGACTACCAAATAATCTGTTTTTTTAGATATTGACTCACTAACCTCGCCGCCTAATTCCCTGACTTTTTCCTGAGCTTCGCTTCTGGTTAAAGAATTTAATTCTCCAGTAAACACAAAATTTAAGCCAGCTAATTTTTGAGATTTTTCAAAAGTTGAACCCGTAATAACCACTCCATTTTTCTCTAATTTTTCAATAAATTTTAAATTATAATCATCGTGAAAATAATTGTAAACATCACTAGCAACTTTTGGTCCAATGTCTTTAATTTTTTCTAATTCTTCAATGGAATAATTTTTTAAAATTTTAAAAACCTCAGTTGGTTTTGAAGTTTTTAGATTGTTTGAAATAAGACTAGCTAAAATTCTAGCTGTTTCTTCTCCAACATTTAAAATTCCTAAAGAATAAATAAATTTTTCTAATCTTATTTTCTTTTTATTTTGAATTTCAGAAATTAAATTAGAAGCTGATTTTTCTCCAAATTTTTCTAAAACTTCAATATCCTCCTGCTTTAATGAAAAAATATCACTGGCATCATTGATTAAACCTTGCTCTTGAAATTTATCCAAAATTTTTTTTCCAAGTCCTTTAATATCAAAAGCGTTTTTCGAAACAAAGTGATACAAATATCTATAATTTCTTGCAGGGCAATTTTTATTAGAACACTTATAAATTAAGCCTTGTTTAATAACCAAAGAATTATCAACTGGACAATATTTTGGTGGCAGAACTTTTTTTTCTGAGCCAGTTCGCAACTCTTTTAAAACTTTGGTAATTTGAGGAATAACATCTCCAGCTCTAGAAACAACCACGGTGTCGCCTATTCGAACATCTAATTTTTCCAAAATCTCAAAATTATGCAAAGTTGAGTGAGTAATTACCACTCCGCTTACTTCCACTGGTTTTAAAACAGCAACTGGAGTAATATTGCCGGTTCTACCAACTTGGAGCTTAATATCAATTACTTGAGTTGTGGCTTCTTTTGGAGAAAACTTATAAGCAATAGCGCCCCTGGGAGCTTTGCCAACTACTCCCAATTCTTCAAAAATTTTATTATCATCAATAATTACTACTGTGCCATCAATTTCATAATCAAGTTTATCTCTGTTTTTTGCCCAATAATCGCGAAATTCAAAAATTTCATTAAAATCAGAAATTAATTTATTATTGGGATTAGTTTTAAAACCAAAAGCTTTTAAAATCAAATGTTCTTCATGGTGTTTTAAATCAAGATGTTTTAAATTTCCCAGATCATTAACAATATCATATTCAAATGAATTTAATTTTCTGGAAGCTGTTATTTTGGGATTTAATTGTCTTAAAGAACCAGCTGCCATATTGCGAGGATTAGAAAATGGCTTTTCACCTTTTTTAATTTGCTCCCTATTAATCCTTTCAAATTCTTGTTTTGATAAAAATACTTCTCCTCTAACTATTAAAGTTTTTGGAAAATTTTCTTTTAATTTTGAAGCAATGTTATTAAGCTTCAGCTCTTCTAAATTTTTTAAAACTTCTTGTTGTTCCAAAAGAGTTAAAGGAATTGCTTCAATTGTTTTAATGTTACTAGTTACATCTTCTCCAATTTTACCATCTCCCCTAGTAGAACCTTGAACTAAAATTCCATTTTCATAAATAAGTTCAATTGCCAAGCCATCAATTTTCAATTCGCAATAAAAATCACTAGTAATTTCTCTTTTTAGATAATTTTGCGCTCTGCTAAACCAATCTTCTAAATCGTCTCTTGAAAAAGCATCATAGAAAGAAAGCATTGGAAATTGGTGAACAACTTTTTTAAAACTTTTTAAAGGTTCCCCGCCAATTCTTTGAGTTGGAGAATCGGCTGTTAAAAACTGAGGATACTTTAGTTCTAAATCAAATAATTCTTTTTTTAAAGAATCTAAAACTTCATCAGACATTGTTGATTTATTTAAAACATGATAGTTATACCTTTCGCGGTTAATAACTTTTTTAAGATATTCGATTCTTTCTTTTATTTTAGAAAGATTTTCAGTCATTAAAAAATTATAGCATAAAAACAAGTATGGTTTACAATCAATTTTAAAATTGTAATCAGCTTTTAATCTTTAAAACGAAACTAAAGATTACTCTTTTTTGATATCTAAAATCTGGACTTCTCTTTTTTTATCTCCAACTTCAAATTCAACTTTTTCGCCGATTTTTCTTCCAATTAAAGCTAAGCCCAGAGGAGAAGTATAAGAAATTATGCCGTTTTCAGGATCAATGTTTGAGGACTTAACAATTTTTACCTCTTTCTCTGTACCATTATCAAGTTTTATCTTAACAAGATCTCCAAAATCAATTTCTAAAACTTTGTCACTGCAAGTAGTTTCGTTTTTAATTTTGGGTAAAATTTTGCCCATAATTTTAATTATTAATTAAACAAAAATTCCGTCTTAATAAGACGGAATTTTGAAAAAAATTTAAAATAATTAACTTGGTTTTTAAAATTGTAAATTGAATAAATTGTTTCTTGAAAAATTGCCTATTTTTAATATCTTTTGCACCCATTAATATATTTTATCATAAAGATTTAAAAAGTCAATAATCTATCTGTGGATAACTTTTTGTAATTCTGATATCGCTTATTAGCAATTCTTATTAATTTATTAAATTTTTAATGATCTGAGAAACAGAGGCTAATTGGTTTTTTAAATAATTGATTATTTCATTAGGAGAAATTTCTCGATAGGTGAAATCGTAAAGAACAAGATTAATAGTTTTAGTAGCTGTATAGGGATCATCATGGCCACAACCAGGACCGCCTTCAGGACCATAACAAGTTAAATTATATCTAACTAAACCACGATATTTAGGACTAACAAGAAATGAGCCGCCATTTTCAGGATCATAAGGATATTTTTTATTTTGTTCAAAGGAAACATTGCCATTAGCATCTGTATTACAAGAATAAGGTAAATCTCCTGGTGGTTCTATACCTTCTTGAATATCGTCCAAAGAAAGATATTCACAATTTAAAGAACAATTTGTAGCTCTAGTAGCAAAGTATTGAAGAAGAGCTTGAGAACCTTGAATTCTAAAGTTTTGGTATAAAGTCATATAGAATTTTTCTCCTTGGGTTGTTTCTCTTATAGTTAATTCTTTATTTCCTGTATGATCAAGTAATCTTAGACTAGAAATCGAAGGACGACATAAAGCATCATAGTTGTCATCTGGATAACAAGCTAATGATAAATCTTGACAAGAACAATCGTTTTCGTAAGTAGTGGATCCAGAAACTCTACTTCCACTACAAGAACCATATGCTCGCCAATGTTCTCTTGTAAATCTATATGTTTCTGAACAATCATCACAATCAATGGGTGAGGGTGTGGGACCCCCCGGGGGACCTCCACCATAACAAGAACCAAGACACATCCAAAAACGACCTTTTGGTCCAGTATTAATTTTTCCAGGTACAAGTGGCGAACAAGTAGAATCGCCATAACAATAAAGTCCGACGCTGTACCCTGGAACGTTATCTACACAAAATTCCACACAACCACAATCTCCATATGTAATTTCACCGCTTATATACCAACATAAAGCTTCAACACTTAAAACATTAATTAACATTAAACTTATAAAAATAATTATAAAAAAGTATGGTTTTTTAAAAATTATCATATTGAAAAATAATTATTGTATTTAAATTTTAATTATTAATATTAATATTTATCCTACAATCTTGATTTATTTCTGAACAAGAATTATCAGAACATTTACCAAAAATCGTTATTGTCTTCGATTGATCTAAAGCTAATTGGACTCTATTTAAAAAATCATTAAGATTATTAGGGTATTCTATTCGATAACCATATTTTAATAAAATAGCATCTTGTTGTTGTTCTAATAATTTAATTGATTCTTCAAAAGATAAATGTTTTATATTTTCTTGAGATGTTTGTTCTATCATTTGTTCAACTTCTTCAATTAGTTGTTTATTTTGTTCTGAAGATAAATTCATTGGCTCATAAATCATTTTTATATCTTGGGGTAAGCAAGAAATTCTAGAAGTTATCTGCTGACCAGCTTTTATTTGAGGAGTAATATATCTTAAAACTAAAGAATTGTAATCAACTGCTGATACTAAAAAAGCAACATCAGATTGAGTAACATCATAATCAACTGGAAAACCTTCTTGGGTTAAAGGTGTTTTAACTATTGGCGTTAAAATTAAAGTTGGAGATGGAGATAATGAAGGTGCTAAAGTTGGTATTGGAGATGAAATAATTGGAACTTCTTGCCTTTTATAAAAAACCAGAAAATAAAGAGTTATACCAATAATAAAAATAATTAAAATAACAATAATTATATTTCTTATTATTTTAGACATAAAATTATTAAAATTATCTTATATTTAAAATTATTAATTGTCAAGCATTTTAAAAAATAAAAAGCCTGCACTTTAAGGTGCAGGCATGGGGGGCTTGTATTCATAGAACACGGGCCCATTCTCACCGTAGTATCCTATATAAACATTGCTATTCCAATCACCCCAATTATTCTTTACCCAATTGTCCTTATCATCATATGTAAATTTAGTATCCACAACAAACCCAACACAAAACCACCTATCAATATCACCATCACCCACAATGGCGTCAATGTTGTAGTCTACCATCTCATTTGCTTCGATTTCTTTTTCTTTCAATAATTGTTCTACCAACAAATTAACCAGTGCGCCTCTTTTAAGGGCCGCTAGGTCTTCATCAGAAAAATCTTTCTCACTAAATCCAACACTCCTCATGGAATCTGGGAAATAACTATTCTCAACTTTCTCCAGAAGTTCTCCTTCCGGAGAAATGCAATTTTCCTTTATCTCCTCTCTAAAATCTTCAAAAGATATTGGGAAAGCTGGAGTTGGTGTTGGTGTAATGGTAGGTGTTTGAGTAGTGGTAGGTGTGGGAGTTAGAGTCATGATAGGGGTGGGAGTTAAAGTCAGGGTAACAGTAGGCGTCACAGTGGGTGTCATAGTCACCGTTACCGTTGGTGTGGCTATAGGTGTCGCTTGACACCCAGCCAACACAATAACGATTACAACAAAAATCAAAATCTTCTTCATTTCATCCTCCTCGCTTCTATAAAAATAGAAGCACTAGTTTTTATTTTTTTAAAGAGCTTATAATATTATAATAGCATAAAAACAAGAAAAAAGCAAGAGAGAAATAATTGTAACTTATAACAAAAATAATGAAAATAAATCTTAATCTTCAACCCTGTGGAATAATTTTACAAAACAAAATTAAAATTTAATAAAATTTCTTTGAAATTTTATTTCAAAGAGTTGAGGTTATTGAATTTTATTTTCAATAAAGAAAAAAACATTTTAAAAGTGCTGCTAAATTTTACTTTTGAAAATTTTTGATTTTCCCAAACTATTGGAATTTCAGCTATTTTAAAATTGTGTTTTTTAGCTATTACTAAAAGTTCAACATCAAAAGCAAAATCAAAAATTTTCTGTTCTTGAAAAATTATTAAAGTTTCTTTTTTAAAAACCTTAAAACCTGCTTGAGTATCTGTTAAATTCAAATTAAATAAAATTTTAACTAAAATAGGAAAAATATTTCCTAAAATTCTGCGCATCAATGATTGGTAAACTATAATTTTTGATTCTTTAAGTTTTCTGGAAGCTATGACAATATCAAACCCTTCATCAATTTTTTTAAAAGCTTTTTCAACTTCATTGATTTTAGTTGAATTATCAGCATCCATAAATAAAACTATTTCTCCCAAAGCTCTAGTCATTCCATAGTTTACAGCATAGCCTTTACCACGATTTTTATCGTAACCTATAATTTTCAAATTATAATTAGAATTATTATTAATAAAATTTTGGACAACTTCTTTGGTTTTATCAGTTGAACCGTCATTAACTACAATAATTTCAAAAGGATAATTTTGATTTTTTAAATAATTTAAAGAATAATCCAAAGTTTGGATAATTCTTAATTCTTCATTAAAAGCCGGAATAACAACTGATAAATAAGGTTTAACCATTTCCAAATTCTTTAATTTTTTTTAAATAGTCGCTTAAAATTATTGAAGCTGACAGGGAATTATCTTTTTTCTTGCTTTTTTTAAAATCATTAGCTAATTGAGAAGTTAAAATTTCATTAATAAAGGCAATTTTAACTTTTAGTTCGCTTTCAACTTTAGCTGCGACTATTCTTATTTTTTCAGATTCTTCTGTTTCTTCAAATTGAAAATTTAAAGGCAAACCAAAAACAATTGTTTTAACTTTTTCTTTTTTACAGATTTCTTTTAAATTTTTTAAAAGCTCGTCATCATTATTAATTTTTAAATTTTTATAAGGAAAAGAAAACCGCAGGGTAGAATCGGTTATTGCTAATCCTATATTTTTTTCTCCCCAATCAATTGCTAAAATTTTTCTTATGTCCATAAATTATTATTAGTGGTAATAATTGGCAAATCATCAGTAATAATTACTGTGTGCTCAAAATGAGCTGACAAGGATTTATCTAGGGTTGAAAAACTTCCATCATTATTTTCAATAATTGCGCCATTTCCCAAACAAACCATTGGCTCAATTGCCAAAGCCATTCCTTTTTCTAATTTTAAACCCTTGCCTTTCTGTCCAATGTTATAAACTACCGGATCTTCGTGTAAATGATAACCAATTCCGTGGCCAACCAAATCTTCTGCTACATCCATTTTGTTTTTAAAAACATAAGAAGAAATAGCATAACCAATATCTCCCAAAGTTTTACCAACCACACATTGATCAATTGCTCTTTTTAGAGCTTCTTTCGTAACTTTTATTAGTTTTTGAGCTTTATAAGAAATTTTTCCAATTCCAATAGTTATAGCGCTATCAGCATACAAATTTTTATAAATCAAACCAGCATCAATTTTTACCAAATCCCCTTCTTTAAAAATTATTTCTTTTTTAGGAATACCATGAACAATAACATCATTTAAAGAAATACAGATACTGGCAGGAAAGGGTTTATCTGCTCCTTTGGGTTTATAATTTAAAAAAGCTGGTTTAGTATTTTCTTTTTTAAATAATTTAAAAGCTAAATTATCAATTTCTTTGGCGCTCATTCCTACTACGCAATTTTTTGCTAATTCTTCTAAAATTTTTGCTAATTTCCTTCCCCCTTCAACCATAATTTCAATCTCCTTATAATTTTTTAAAGAAATCATAAAATTTTTTTAGATTTTAAAGATTTTAAAAGCCTTTGGGAGACTTCTTTAACTGAACCCTGACCATTAATTACAATCAATCTTTTCTGCATTTGATAATAAACCAAGGCTGGCACTACTTCGTTTTTAAAAAATTTTAAACGATTATTAATTGCTGCTAAATTATCGTCTTTTCTTTTCACTAATGGACCTTCGCAATAAGAACATTTTTTAGGATGAGCGCTTAATAATTCCGGAGGAACTGGCTTGCCGCATTTTTTACAAACCAGCCTGATAAGCAACCTATTTTTAACTTCTTCATCTGTAACGTCTATTAAAATAGGAATTGGTTTAACTTCAAATAAAGACCAAATTATTTGATCTAATAATTGGGCTTCAATTAAACTTCTTGGAGAGCCCTCAAAAAAAATAGCTTGAATTGTTTTTTTATTTTTAGAAAGTTTTAAAAGTTGATTGGTTAATAAATAAATTACAAACCAACTGGGAACTAATTCACCATTTTTAGAAATTTCTCTCGCTTCATCTGAAAAAGGTCCTTTGGATTGAGCTATTAAATTACTGGTAGTAATATGAGAATAATTTTTAAATCTGCTTTCTAAAAATTCAATTTGAGTTCCTTTTCCAGAACCAGATTTGCCAATAAACATAAAAACTTTAAAAACTGGCATAAATTTAAGCTAATTTCTTTTTCTTTCTAAGAAAAGTAGGTTCTTCAAATTCTTCAAATGGCTTGATTCTCTCTTCTAAGGCATCTTTAGCTGGAGTTAGTTCTTCTTTTTCTTCTTCAAATTTTATTTCTAATTTAGCATTAAGATTTTCTGAATCATTTCTTCCTTCAAAATCTCCGGCAATTACTACAATTTTTAACTTGTTTTTAGTCAAACTATAATCTAGGGATGTTCCAAAAATTATTTTGGCATTAGGAGAAACAGCTGAAGTAATTGCCTTAGCTGCTTGTTGAATTTCGAACATTGTTAAATCTCCCCTAGAAGAAATGTTAAATAATAATTTTTTAGCATTTTCAACTGTTAAATTTAAAAGCGGAGAAGAAATTGCCAGATTAGCTGCTTTAATAGCCCGTTCTTTACCCATAGAGGTTCCAATACCAATTAAAGAAGGACCAGAATTTTGAATTATGGTTTTTAAATCTGCAAAATCAACATTGATAAGCCCTGGTTTAATTATTAAATCAATTATTGCTTTTACTCCTTCTCTTAAAACTTCATCTATTTGCCAAAATGCTTTTTTTAAAGAAGTATCGCGGGAAATAAGATTAAAAATTCGATCATTAGAAATAGTAATTAAAGAATCGCAGGATTGATTTAATTTCTCCCAAGCATTTTGGGCAATGTTTTTTCTTTCTTCTCCTTCAAAAGAAAATGGCAAAGTTACAATAGCAATAGTCAAAATGTTTAAAGACCTGGCGAGTTGAGCTACAACCGGAGCTGCCCCAGATCCAGTTCCGCCACCTAAACCACAAGTGATAAAAATCAATTCCGACCCTTCTAAAGTTTTTAAAATTTCATCTTTAGAGAGCAAAGCAGCATTTTCTCCTAATTGAGGATTCATTCCAGCTCCTCTTCCTAAAGTTAATTCCTTGCCTATCTGAATTTTTTTGCGAGCTTTA
>Ga0255346_1005425_pt1 | contig 13167 bp, 8 predicted proteins | sample wastewater_treat_FD_194410 | JGI IMG/M metagenome (GOLD analysis project Ga0255346, IMG submission 194410) | Wastewater microbial communities from Lulu Island WWTP, Vancouver, Canada - plant22 | ecosystem: Engineered > WWTP > Wastewater > Unclassified | place: Canada: Vancouver, British Columbia... | reverse complement strand
TTTCTCGACTGAACCGCATCTGCCCGCCGTTTGAGAAGAAGACATTCGTGCTGGATTTCGTAAATACCTACGAGGAGATCACAAATGCCTTCGCGCCGTTCTTCACCACGACGCTGTTGTCCAACTCCGTGACGCCGACCGCTATCTACGATCTGGAGGCACAAATCGATGCCTATGCTGTGCTTGACCCGGATGACATCGAAAAAGCAAATGAACTGCTGTATAAACCGAACATCTCCTCGAAGGATAAGCAGAAGCTGACCTTCTACTTTAAGCGCAGCAAGAACATGATCGAGCAATATGATCTGCTGAAACAGCATGAGATCGTCGGCAACATGCGGCACTTTGTCCGCTTCTACGAGTTCCTGCTGCAGGTGTCCTGTTTTGAGGATGTCGATCTGCATAAGAAGTACAACTTCATCACATATCTGATGTCCTATATCAACATCAAGCATCCTGGCGGCGGCTTCAATCTGGACGGAAAGATCAAGGCGACCAATTTCGTTCAGAAAAAGGCGGAGGAACACACCCAGTCAACACTGGTGGCCAAGCCTGTGGTAAAGCTGCCCACTGCTGAGAGCTTTGGCTTGACAGAGGCGAAGGAAGAACGCCTGTCCCAGATCATTGCGGAGATCAACAGCCGCACCGGCAAGGCGTATGACAATGATGTTGCCGTCAAGGCTATGCTTCAGATCAGGGACATTCTGATGAAGTCGGAGCGACTCAGGACAAGCGCGAAGAACAATACGGTTCAGGACTTTGAATTCTCCTACTTCGATGATATCGATGACGCACTGATCGAAGGTCTGGAGCAGAATCAGGACTTTTTCTCCCTGCTTCTGGGCAGTGATGAGATCAAGCGCCAGGTGCTGGGTATCTTTACGGAGGAAATCTATAAGAGCCTGCGCGAGGCATAAGGGTGGAGGTGAGCGCATTGAAACTGTATCTGAAAACAAAGTCAGGCGCGGATGCAACCGGCGAGTATGATTCCGCATCAAAGGAATTAACTGTAAAGAAAGGATCAGTAGTATCACCGGATGTGCACACGACAGGAAAATTCCGGAGCGCCAACTCTGTATTGAAGTACCGGGAACAGCACTGCGATGGTGTGACAGTCAAAACAGATGTAGTTTTCAAGAGCGCATCCACCGCAGCTAACTTTGTGACTGGCCGCAGTACGAACGGATTAATTACTTGGAAGAACAGCGATGGGCAGGCACTCAAAACTCTGATTGCGGAATAATGGTGAGGTGATGTCGGTATGTTTGATAAGTTCCGTTTGAAGGATGTGCTTGTTTCTTACAAGCAGAACTTCGTTTCCAAACAGTGGGGCGAAGAAAAATACAAATGGGAGGCAGTGAGATGGTTCCAGGATAACTGGGACATCAATGCACCTGATTTTGCAGAGATGTTGAGCCGGTCACTGGATAAAACTCTCAACCTGCTGGCATCAGTCAACAATTTCCCCAAAGGGATGATCGTTGGCTTTGCGAAAGCCGCACCTGAAGACGTCCGTGCCATGTTTATTGATTTGTTTGATGAAAGCAAAGATGTCTTCGAGCGTATGAACGCGTTCAAACTCCAGTCCTCCCTCCTGCTTGAGCGTCATGGAAACGGTGCGGCCCAGCATTATCAGTACGAAAACGCCATCAGCACCTACCTCTGGCTTCGCTATCCTGACAAGTATTACATCTACAAATTCGGTGAGGTGAAAGCAGTCGCCAGCGAGCTTGAAGCTGATTATCGTTTCAAGAAAGGCGCGTATGCTGACAATATCCGCAACTTCCTGCGCCTGTATGACGAAATCAGCTTGGCGCTGAAAGAGGATGCTGAGCTTGTAAGCCTGTTTCAATCACAGCTCACGGAAACCTGCTATCCTGACCCGGAACTGAAAACACTGACCATCGACGTCGGCTTCTATATCAGCCGATACTATTCTCAAAAGGACGCACCGGCAGGTACCGCCACTGAATGGTATGGGGTCGATTATGATCCCGGCCTGACTGCGGATGATTGGGCAAGGCTTCTGCATGATGATACTGTTTTTACATCCAGCGCCTTGGAAATCATGAAGCGGATGAAAGACTACGGCGGGATGGCATCCTGTACGCAGCTGGCCGTTAAGTACGGAGAAACTAAGAATTTCTATAATTCCGGCTCCGTTGCGCTGGCCAGAAGAGTGTGTGAATCTACCGGAATCACTCCGAACACCCGTGATGATGGATCTACGCAGTGGTGGACAGTTCTCTATACTGGGCGCGATGCTGGGAAGGAAGAAGAAGGCAGCTTTGTTTGGAAACTGAGAGATGAGCTTTCTACCGCGCTTGATTCCTTCGATCTATCCGGAGTGGAATTGTATGTTGCCGCTGCACCGGGAGAGGAAGATCGCGGCTACTGGTGGCTGAACGCCAACCCCAAAATCTGGAGTTTTGCGGACATTGCTGTCGGCGAAGTGCAGTCATATACCCTATACAATGAGAACGGAAACAAACGCCGTATTTTCCAGAACTTCCTGGATGCAAAGGCTGGCGATATCATCATTGGGTATGAGTCCAATCCGGTGAAGCAGATCGTTGCAATCGGTCGGATTAGTGCGGAACAGGATGGAGAAAAGCTGTTCTTTGAAAAAGTCGAAGGCTTGGCTGCGCCAATCGACTATGCAACGCTGCGGGCATGCCCGGAACTGGATCATATGGAGTATTTCCAGAACCCGCAGGGCAGTCTCTTTAAACTGACCCGTGGCGAGTATGAGTACATTATGGACATGATCCGTGATGAAAACCCCTTGCAGCAGGAAGACAAGGTCGACGGTTATACAAAAAGCGACTTCCTCGGAGAAGTCTATATGACCGAGAAAGCCTACGAGAGTCTTGTTGGCGTGCTGCGCAACAAAAAGAATATCATCCTGCAAGGCGCTCCGGGCGTTGGTAAGACCTTCGCTGCGCGGCGGCTTGCCTGGTCGATGATGGGCGAGATGGATGACAGCCGGATTGAATTCGTTCAGTTCCATCAGAACTATTCCTATGAGGATTTCGTAATGGGCTATAAGCCCGCAGAGGACGGATTTGAACTGAAATATGGCATCTTCTATCGTTTCTGCCAGAAGGCAGCCAATCAGCCGGATAAGGAATTCTTCTTCATCATTGACGAGATCAATCGCGGCAACATGAGTAAGATTTTCGGTGAGCTGCTCATGCTCATCGAGAAGGATTACCGTGGTACCAAGGCTACGCTTGCCTATAACGGTTTGGCATTCTCCGTGCCGAAGAACCTCTACATCATCGGCATGATGAACACTGCCGACAGGAGCCTCGCCATGATCGACTATGCCCTGCGCCGCAGATTCAGCTTCTATGACATGGAGCCCGGCTTTGACTCGGATGGCTTTATCCAATACCAGAATGGGCTGAACAACGAAACCCTGAATGAGCTTGTGGAGCGGGTCAAGGAACTGAACAAAGAGATCGCGATGGACAAGTCTTTGGGAAAAGGTTTCTGCATCGGTCACAGCTACTTCTGCGGACGTGATGTCTGCACGGACGAATGGCTGCATGCTATCGTCAATTATGACATTCTCCCCATGCTAAGCGAGTATTGGTTCGATGATGCTGGCAAGCTGCAGCGCTGGGAGAATATACTGCGTGGTGTGTTTCAATGACGAAGGATAAGAGCATCCTCATCAGAAACATTTACTACATGCTGTCCTACGCATTCACAACGCTGAATCAGGGCGGCTACGAAAATGTGGAAACGGAGGAATTTGAAAACCTTCACAACCTCTTTGCCGCGATCCTCGCAAAGGGCATTGGGCGGCAGTTGAAGCAGGGACTGTACCGCGAGTATCTCAGCCGGAAAGAGGATCTGTCCGGTGTTCGCGGAAAGATTGACATGCCGGGCTCCATCCAGCACCGGCTGGCCCGGAAACGCGTGCTGACCTGCGAGTATGACGAGCTTTCAGAGAACAATCTGCTGAACCAGATTCTGAAAACGACCGTGATGATCCTTCTGCAGCACGCCAAGGTGGATGCGGAACACAAGAACGACCTGAAAAAGGAGATGCTGTTTTTCTCCAATGTGGACACAGTTGATCCTACAACGATCAGGTGGAGCGCGATCCGCTTCCAGCGGAACAACAACACCTACCGGATGCTTATCAGCCTGTGCCAGCTAATTCTGGAAGGGATGTTAATGACGACGCAAGAGGGTGAATACGAGCTGGCGTCCTTTGTGGACGAACAGCGCATGAGCAGGCTGTATGAGAAATTTATCCTCGAGTACTACGCCAAGGAATGCCCGCAGGTGAAAGCCACTGCCTCCCAGATTCCATGGGCGTTGGATGACGGAGTCGGCACCTATTTGCCGGTCATGCAGAGCGACATCACGCTCACACAAGGCAATCGGGTGCTGATCATCGACGCGAAGTATTACACCCGCATGATGCAGACGCAGTATGACGTGCACACACTGCACTCTGCCAACCTGTATCAGATCTTCACCTACGTGAAGAATAGGGATACGGAATTCGGCGACCTGCCCCACGAGGTGTCCGGGATGCTGCTGTACGCCAGGACGGATGAGATGATCCAGCCGGACAACATCTACCAGATGAGCGGAAACCAAATCAGTGTGAAAACGCTCGATCTGAACCGGGAGTTTTCGGAGATTGCAAAGCAGCTGAACGAGATTGTGATGGAGCACTTTGCCGAGTAAGGCCATAGACAGGAACGCAAAACGACCAGAAACATGTGATCGGAGGAGCACCAATGAGAAAGCTGTTTGATCAGTTCGTGGAACTGAGTGCCAAGGCGCAGGAACTGTTGGAAAAAGGCATCGGACAAATGCGGGATGGCTTTGCGCCTGATTCCGACCTATGCCAGGATATCACAACTGCACTATCTTCATTGCGTGCGGTTTATGACGATATCCGCAGAGAGCTGCCTGAACATATTCTCGCAGAGGAACTTCCAGAAAGTGATCTTCCGGTACGCGCATATGAAGAAGCCTGGAGCAATAGCGTGCTTCGCAGAAAAAAGGCGATTCGAGATGTGCTGGAGGAGTTTATCCGCGTTTATTCCGATGAAAAAAAATACATGGATGCAATCGAAGTATACATCCGTGATGCCAAAGATCTTCTGAGTGGTATGGATTCTGCTGAAGCACAAACGCAGTCACCTGATGTTTCAACCTTTCAATTGTTCCTGGACGGTGTGAAAGCTGATCTGAGTTCTGACGAGGAGTTGTACGATCGAATCTTGGATAGTTCTGGCTTTAGTCCCAGAATTGTCAAAGGGCTGCATGACAACAAATACAATATCCGCGCCGCTGAAGCGGTCAGCGATATGCAGGAGAGTGCAGAGACAGAAGAGCTTCCCCCTGCGGCTGAACCTCGGAATGAACATATTGAACCCGATGCTGCTGGTGAGACTCCCGCACCAGCAGATATACCAGAAGCAGCGCCGGAAAGCGAATCTGAGGATGATGGAATTGAAACGCTTACACCTGAAGAGTTTGTCGAAAAGTATGTAAATGGCAGGACTGAATCTTCGGAAGAGACAACTCCTCTGGAAGCGGATGAACCCGCCCCTGAGGACGCGGGAGAGGATGTTGAAGAGTATCTCCATCCCATCAATCCGATCAAGTCTGCAAAACTGCCGTCAGACCAAAAACTAAGAGAGCTAATCAGCAGAACAGATGATGTTTTCCGGTTCCTGATTGACAAGCTCGTCTTTACTGGCCTGATGGACGAGCAGTATGTCTTTGAGGCAATGGCACAATTGCAAAAGCCTCTTACAAGAGAGCAGTGTGTTGAATCCTTTGCTTTCCTTGAGAGAAAAGGCTTACTCTGCACATACGAATTTGATGGCAGAAATATCCTTTGCTTTACAGAGCTTATGGAAACCTGCCTGAATAAATCTGGAATATCCTCCACATTGAAACGGATCTATCATCTTAAAAACCTGGGGAAAATCTATATCACTGGCAAGCAGGATATGCCTGTAAGCCAGTTCGCCTCGCATATGGTAATGGTGGATCAATATACACAGGCCATTGATATGCTTGACGCAGACGAAGAAACTGCCGCAAAGCTCGAATCCTCCACGTGGAATAATGAAAAGCGTTATTTCCTCATGAACCTATCGCTGGATGACGGCGGTACTCTTCCGCTGCACATCGTCGGCGCAGACGATTATACTTCGTTTGTTCCTGAAGATGGCGAAGGCGTCATTTGCTGTGCCGATGAACTTCCTGAAATGAGCGAAGTCACGGATCAACTTCATTATTGCCTGACTTCAAAGGGATTGTTTCAATGGTCAGATGGACAGTGGATTGCTATCACCCATGTCGAAGAAATAGCCCATGACCTGTCTTCAGAGGTTGGTCAGGAAGCGGCTGGCCAAACTGCACCCGAATCACAGCCGGACGATGCCGAATCCGAAAGCGCCGATACTGTAATCTCTTCCACCCCTGTGGAACCCGTTGCAGCAGAGAAACAAGCGCCTCCGGCTCCGGAACCCGTTGAAGGTCTCTGGCTGGATGACCTGTCAGAAGAAACGGAAGCTGAGCCGGAAGTAACAATAGATGAATTTGCCAATCTGTCCGCGACGGAAATCGCAGCACGACTTTTGAAGGCAGGAACCATTCCGAGCGATGAAAGCATGGTTACCCTGATTCATCAGCTTCTGGAAGAAGGCGTTCGGTCTCACGATGTCCGCAACTGCCATGATCAGCTTATAGAAGCAATTGTCTTGGCAAAGATACTGGCATCCAGCGATGCCTTCCCGCAAAGCAGAAATATCTATTTCCAGCTTCATGCCGCAATACCATTTTTCCGTGAAGCGGGTGCGAGCACGGGTGTTGCGCTTTCCGGCATCTTCGCTGACGAGACAGAATACACCCCTGTAACGAAACTTTGCGCGTATATCTACGGCATGCTGTTTCCTGCACATGCGCACGATCATACCTTTGCAGCGCTCTATAACAATGCCTTTATGGATTATGAGTCGCAGTTCCCAGGCCTTGATGTCCTGAAGGCGCTCTATCACAAAGCCATGGAAGGCTTGAAGCTTGTACCTACTGCATTTTCACCTGCCAACCTTGCTGCTATGAGCGATTCAAAGATTCGGCAGGAACGTATGAATTCTATTCGTTCTCAGGCCAAGGAACTTCTTAATCCGCCAACAGTCAAGGTTATGATTCACGGTGTTCCCGAATTGATTGATCTTTGCTTCGGATCGCAGACTGACTTGCATTCCGCTTTGGAAATTGTCGCGGAAAACGATGTCAGTATGCGTGAACTGGTAGAGACTGAACTGGTGAAATATTGCAGGGAAGATGAAATAGACACCTCAACGCTGGAACGTCTTTTGGATAGCCAGTGGAGCGTTGCCGCGCAGAAGTATTCCAGCCGCCGCATGGGAATTAAGTATGATGCGCGTAAACATTTGCTCCACGCTTTTGAAGAGCGCCTGAACCTTCTGCGTGAGTGGCTCGATGAGACCAATACTGAAGCGGAACCCGATGTTGAAAAGCTCCGGGCTGTGCGGAATGAAGTGCTGCGCATTATTGATGAATCTCTCGTTGAGATCAACGCAGCGCCATATTCTGCTGCATATGGAATTATGAAAGCGTCACTCGATCTGATTCGGGCGAAGCTGCAAAACCTGGGCACCGGCGTTGATTTTTCCACTATGCTGAGAAGCGGGGCGCTGGTTATTGACCAGGGTGAGCTGATTCTGAATGACGATTTGAATGAAATTGAGTTCGCGGAACCCTGGCGAATGATGCTGCAACACATTGCCTGCACAGAATATGATCTGAAGATTGTTTACGATAGAATCCTTGTTGCCAGCCCAGAATCAATCCTGTATGACAACTTTGGACAACTGGAAGCCATCGGTCGCCTTATCGGCGCAGATCCGAAGGATTATGAGCCCACCAGCGAAGGCATACGCGACGCGATCAACAGCGCCAATTTGCAGGCGAGGAACTTCAGGGAGAAACTGGAAATCTCCTATGCCTATAATCGTATCAGTGAGAATGATCGTGAACGTCTTGCGATGCTGGCTGATCCCGAAACCTCTGATTTCCAGAAATTCTTCTATGATCATAGAGCTTTCGGCTGCTGGAGAGGCTTCCTGGAAGCGCTGAGAGCCCAGATTCGTGAAGCCGCCCAGCGCAGCATGCACGATGTTCGTGCTCAGCTTGATCAGGCAAAGGCTATGCTCCATGCTGATGAAGAAAGTCCTCTCCTGGCTGAAGCAGAACGCCTGATTGTCCAAGAACAGAACTATGCCGTTGCAGAGGATTATATCCATCGGTTCCGCAACGGCGAACGGGCGCTGCCTTTTGAAACAAGCGAAGGCACAATGAGTCACTTCCTGAGCTTTGTCTCGGATGCTGTGTTCCCAGGCCTTTATGGTTTCTGCGAACGGAACAAGCAAGATCCGATGCCTCGCTGGGCTGTGCAGTACATGAAGAAAAACACCCCTGCAGGCTGGACGTCTCGTCACATTGAAGACGCACAGCGTTTCATCGAAAAGTGGCCGATTGGGAAACAGTCTGTCAATCCTCAGAACATCCAGGAGTATTTCAAACTACTGGGTCTTAATGTCGAGCGTTGCGCCAAGTCAACGCGGGGCAACGAGGTGTGCTGCACGCTCACGGTAAACAAGAGTGAACAGAATCTGGCCGACTATCGGCACCCCATCTCCTTGTTCGGAACACAAATGAAGTCCCAGATCGAGGTGGTTTGCCTGTTTGGAAAGAGAACGTCAACCCAGCTCATCGATGACGTATGCAGGCTGGGCATTACGAGCACTTTCATTGTGCTTCTGGACGCTGATCTTTCCACTGCAGATCGCCGGGCAATGGCTAAATACTTCTTCACGCAGAAGAATGTTGGCCAGGCCTCCTTCCTGGTAATCGACCGGGTGCTCGCTCTTTATCTTGCAATGCAGTCCAGCAACGAGCGTCTTCCCGCAATGCTCCAATGCACGCTTCCGTATACGATTTATCAGCCCTTCACGAATGGCTCTGGTTCTACGGCTGATGAAATGTTCTTCGGGCGCGTTAGTGAGCTGGCATCCATCCGGGACATGACTGGCACTTCCATTGTATATGGCGGTCGTCAGCTTGGTAAAACGGCCTTGCTGGAACGCGCAATGCATCTCGATCATAATCCCGCTCACAATGAGTTTGCGATTAAAGCAGATTTCAAAGGTCATCGTGGTGAACGCGAGTTCCTGGATATCCTCATTTCGGCCTGCAATGATACGCTTGAGAAAAGTGGCATCAAGCTGACACCCTGTTCCACCATCCGTGAGTTCTGCTCTCAGATTCGTCGATTGCTTGATAACGATCGCATTTCGACGTTGCGGCTCCTGCTGGACGAAACTGACGACTTTCTCGATTCTATCAGCGCGACAAGCTACAATGAGATTTTGCCCCTTATTGAACTGCAGCGTGGCAGCAATTGTCGGTTCAAGTTTGTGCTGGCTGGTCTTCACAATGTATGCCGTGCCAAGAACGCGACCCGTAATAACGGTCTCTTTGGTCAGCTTGGTGATCCGCTTTGCGTCAAGCCACTGACACCCGCTGACGCCAGAAACCTTCTGGTGCGTCCCTTGCGCTATCTCGGATTCCGCGTCACCAACGAATCGCACGTGGATACGATCCTGACCAACACCAACTACTATCCCGGCATCATTCAGTTCTTTGGCTACACCCTGGTACAGACCCTTGCTACGCATTATACCCAGTATTATGACGCAGTAAGAGGCAATCCGCCCTTCGAGCTCCATGATGATCAGCTGGCATCCATCATGAATTCCAGAGACTTGAACCGGAATATCAAGGATCGCCTCCGTTGGACGCTCGAAATGGATGAACGGTATTATATGCTGGCCCGCTGCATCACGGTTCTGTATCTTCTTTACAGCAACAATTATTCCGTGATCAGTAACGGCTTTGATGTGGCCTCTATCTGTGAAGTTAAGGATATGTATGATATCCATTGCCTGGAATCGCTCTCTGAGAAAGAGATCGTTGCCCTGCTTGATGAAATGGAAGAGATGGGAATCCTGAGCCATCCTAATCCGGACGAAAACCGGTATCTTCTGCGCCGCCGTTCCTTTATCGACGTGATTGGTACAAGCCTCGAAACATTGGAGCATGACATTGAAATGAATAACGAGGAGGAGGTTGCGGAAAATGCCTGAATGGTCTGAATTCTGGTGGACAGCCATCACAGGGCCCAGAAACCTTTGTGACGCTGTTTCTCGTGCTCTTCATAATAAGAGCAGTGTTTGCCTTCTCGTGCCGGATGACCTGCCTTGGCGCGACGAGATGCGGGCCTGCATCGAAACAGGTATGCACCAGATGCCGGACATGGAATCCTTCTATGTAGAATTTAACGACGTAGAAGATGATTGCCCGGATATTCCGGATATTGGTCGTTATCTGTTGGAACGGTATGCGCTCCCGGAGATTGCAGCGGGATACCGTGGCCGCGAGAAGATGCAGAAGTACATCCTCGACAAACAAGTGCTTGATAATCGAGTCCTCTGGATTAAAGGAATGAACGCCGAACAGGAAAAACGCTGGCTTCAGTTCTGCAAAGACTTTGTGCCGACGAAAGACTCCGATGGCAGATTCGTGTTGGAAGTTAAATGGACAGATAAAGAATATGAACGCAGGAATCTCGCCGTGATCCGCTATGGCGATATGATCAAGCGTTATGATCTGACGCTGTTCAACAGCATCTATCTCAACCGAGAGAAAGGCGCTTATTCCCCAACCTGGCAGCAGTACTCAGCTGTCATGTGTTCTTTGCTGTGCAACACAGACGCTGAGACTTCGCAGGCATTTATGGAACAATGCAACTTTGCCTCCGAAGAACCAATCGTCGGAATGCAGACTATTGCTGAGGACGGGATGTACCTGCGTTGTGGGGAAAGCAACGATCAGCATATCCTCAGTTTGGTTCGCAAGAATAACACGGATGCTATAGGAACACAGATCTGGAAAGCACAGCTTCAGGTTCTGTTCCCGATGCTTGAGATCGAAAGGGTATCGTTTGTGGAGCATTATCACCAACAAATCCAGGAGGCGCTGAGCGAGCGCTATTATGACTTCAAGACTGGGAGGTCTCAATTGATCTATCAGTTTGGTGATGTTATCAGCGACCCTGATGACGCTGAGCTTGGCACCATATATCGTATGACCAAGCTCAAACGCGATGCCGATACGTCCCAATACCTGCTTTACATTCCCGACGAGGAATCTCGGTCTCGGATCGAACTTCTTCATGATTTACGGAACGCCCTCGCTCACGGAGAGCCCTGCGCGATCGGCAAGGTTGCTGAATTTATCGATGGACATCCCTTCAACTGGGAAGTGTAAGCAGGAAGGCCGAAGATGTACCGAGAAAACTATCCCAAGGCGCGGTTTCACATTCGGTTTGGCCCGCCATCCCTGTTTGAACGAGTACGCTTCAAGATGCGGGATGCGCATAAGCTCTATCTGGATGGAACTCATTACAAAAAGCGCCTGTCAGAGCGAGATGTCCCGCCTGAAATCCTGGAAGCGCTGCTGGACTTCGACGCCAGCACATGGACGCTTCAAACCGCTGAGGTCAGGACTGACCGTGGGAAGTTTGTAAACTCGACATGGGAGAAGGTCATTGACGGACATCACTACTGGGTCACGATCGGGATTGGAAACTATGTCAAAACCATCGTAGACCGAACGACAAGCGGAATGGACAAGTGTATCCGTTCCGGCGAATTGTACGATTTTGTGGATAGCGTAAATATCCAGTTGATGGCTGATGAAGGAGGTGAACCGGATGCCGAATGAAATTGTTCTTCACGATAATGATGCACTTGTGCAGGGGCCAGAAGCTATAATCCCGGCGGATGATAATACTGTAAAGGTATTAAGACTGTCTCATCATGACAAAGGGCACGACTTTAAGAAAATGCTGGCTGCTGCAGTACAGTTATTCAGCGCGGCGGATATTATTGGAAAAATACAGAAGGGAGCCGAGTTTATAGTCCAGGTTCCGGCCCAGTACCAGGCAGAGCTTCAAGCTGGAGCCCTTGAAATGATGCACGGTTCCAAAAGTGGAAAGACCTGGGCTACTCTTGTACGCAAGCTGGCGGACGGGAAACAGGAGATCGTCTGCAATTGTCCTATTACGGAGCAGCTGCGTGTCCAAGGAAGCCCTATCCAGAATCTGTCCGGAGTGTATCAGAATTTATGCATGCAGAAAAAGTTGGCAGAGCTCTCTGAACAGGTGCAGGAAGTATATGATGCTGTTCTCCGAATTGAGCAAGGTCAGATGGATGATCGCATTGGCAAACTGATATCTGGTCGCAATGATGTTCTGCGTGCTTTGGAGAATCCCAAAGGCGAGGCTCGGGAGCGAGAATTGGAATTGGCTCGCAGCAAGATTTCTGAGGCGCAGAGCCAAATTGGGCAGGTATTCAAATCTCGGATAGAAGACTTCAAGCCGATACCCGAGAGCAAGCTTGCGCGGCGCTTTAAGGAGATTCTGAGTCCTTCTACAAGCTATATGAAAAAGCGCGACGAGGAATTCAGTAAGCTGCAGGAGTATTTCGAGTTTTATCTTCGAGCCACACAGTTGTTGGCCTGGTCACATTCGGTTGTAGGTGATACCGACCGCGCAAAGATCGTATTTGAGCAAAGTGTATCTTTCCTTCGCACCATCAATTTCGGGAACGTTCGGACGCTGGATTATATATACCCTCGGAACAGTATGGACGACGCATTCTATCACCAGTCTGTACCCTATCTGAAGGCTGAGGAAACCGTATGCTTGGATGAAGCCCGGCCTTATGAGCTTGTGCAAATTACAGTGTCATCGGAGGATTTAGAGGAGGTATTAGCAGATGGCGAAGCGGTTTGAGAAAAAGAACACAGACAAGAAGGAAATCAAGAAGGAAGAGAAAAAGGTTGGCATCGGCAAGGCGATAGCGGGTGTTGCCGGAACGGTGCTTAGTGTTGCTTTGTTTATCATTACCAAGGGTAAATCAGGAGGCACCAAAGCATAAGGCACTGATGCCACCCACAGGATACACCAGGAAATCCATTTTTCAGTGTTCTAATGATATCCTTTTGATGGAACACTTTGCGTTATGGACACCT
>Ga0255346_1005423_pt1 | contig 13170 bp, 9 predicted proteins | sample wastewater_treat_FD_194410 | JGI IMG/M metagenome (GOLD analysis project Ga0255346, IMG submission 194410) | Wastewater microbial communities from Lulu Island WWTP, Vancouver, Canada - plant22 | ecosystem: Engineered > WWTP > Wastewater > Unclassified | place: Canada: Vancouver, British Columbia... | reverse complement strand
AATACTCGGCGTCGATGTACTTCTTGAAAGCAAGAAGGGCATCATATACAGGAACCGTAGTGGATATCTCCTTGAACTCACCGACACACTGGCGATAGTATGAGTCCACAAGGTAGAAGTCCGTGATGTATTTCGTGATGTAATCTTTCGGAGTCTTGTAGGTAAACGTCCCAAGTGCTCCGATCTTCTCCAGGAGGAAACACGTGTTGGACAGGAAGTCGATAACCTCCTGGGCAGGTGCATCAACCGGCAATTTGAGGGAGAAAGCGCGGAGTTTCTCGTTACTCTCCACCGGATTGGGAATGGCCCTTTCCTTTACGATGTTCTCGATGATCGGCCAACTGAGCGATTCTGTCACGAACCCGTATTCAGCATCCGGCCCGTACCACTTGAAGATCTTGTCCTCGTGGATGTTCTTGCCGAGGTATTTCACAGCTTTCGCAAACTGGCTACCAAGCGAAGGATGGTGATATGCCGTCTCCCTGAAGCTGTTCAGCTTCTGGAGAGTCTCTGAACTGTTTATCTTATAGGACTTGTAGTCATCAGCTGCGATGACTGTCAGGTTCTGGACAAGAGAGTTGTACTTGAAGGACTCCACAAAGCGCTCCATGCGATTTGTGGACATGGCATCGAAAGACTCGTTGCAGATTCCCTTCATGACATTCTCCAGGGCGGCACTGCCATCCTGATTGTTCTTCAAGGCCCTGAAGAAAGATGATATCTTGTCCTTGTCTTTGCCACCATCGAGGCAGATAAGACGGATGAGTATCTCATCCCATCCGAGCAGTTTGGACTGATTAAGATATCCGGAGAGAAGGCCTCTGTTGCAGACATCAATAGAGAACATACCAGGTTGGTAGTACGGCTCCAAGATCTTCTCAAATTTCGAAAGCTGGAGCTCCGCAACGTGACGGGCGATGTATGGCGCATAGTCACGGGGTATGCTTTTCAGCTGCATGAACGTTTGATAGTTCTCCTCGCTGTAGACCATGTTGGCCTTCATCTCGCCGTACAGCGGGAAATCCATCTTCTCGTCCTGACTGTCCGGAGCCTGCTGTCCGAGGAATACCAGAATGACTTTGTCGTCCTTCCAGGCATTGACAAGGTTATACTTAACCGTAAACCAGTCTCCATTGAAGACTTCGACGCGATATCCATCCGGCCATTCCACGTCAGAGAGGTCCGTACTGATGCCGCCCATGGCATCAAAGATGAACAGGACGTGAAGGTCCGGATTGCCTTCGAAGTATTGGAATATCTTTTTCTGAATCATATTCTACTTGATTATAGCGAGGACATCCCCGAACTTGGCATAGTTTACGACGACACCGTCGTCAAGGTCGAAGCCGATGTTCTGGATGGCGATTTCATGGAGTCTGTCATGGTACTCTAGGCACTCCTCGAGAGCGGCCTGCATCTTCACGAGGTTCTTGCGTTCTACGGAGGTGAGGTCGAAGCCGCGGGCCTCGTCAATCTCAATCTTGCCTTTCAAATGCTCGATGTAAGGAAGGAGGTATTTAGTCCTGACTTTTTCAGCCGTGTAGGGGTTCATTCGGTGCATGTACACCAACACCTGGAAAGCACCCTTCTTTGAGGAAAACAGCCAATAGATAGGCCTGTTTTGATACATTTTCTTATGGTCCTTCCAGAAGTCCTTGATGAGATAGTCCTCGATGGACTTGCCAAGGCAGTGCTCGATGAAATTGAGGTTCTCAGTCAACTTGTCTTCACCGAAGACCATCTTTACGAAGTTGACTATCTTCTGCAGAGCATTGTCATCTTCGAATGGCGTATCCTTACCCATTAGCGGGATGATGGCGTCATCGTCAATCTCGAACTTATCGCCGTTGTAGTCGTAGGTGCAGATTTCCTCTGGAGCAGGATAGTGGGCGATGTTGAGCCCCTCTTTGTCAAGACGGTAACGGCCCATCCAGCAGCCGATGGCATAGCTAAGAAGTTGCTTGATGATAACATCATCGTGCCAGACAATCTGGTTATTATCGATACTTATCTCACCCTGCTGGAGAATAGTGATTTCATCAAGAGGAACCTCCGGGGTTAACTCATCCTGGAGCCCATAAATCTCGATAAACTGGCGGTTTAGTTCTTCCTCGTTTGCGTGAAGCTGGTTGAACTTATCTGCCCATACAAGTTTGTATTGGTCAAGGACAAAAGAGAGTTCTTCAGAATTCGGCTGCTTCTCGCCGTTTATTGACAGATGGGGAATCAAATCACTTTTCAAAATACGGACGAGTTCGTTGTCCTTGAAATCCCAGGAAGTTTCGTGAGCGTCCCAATCTTCTTTAGAAAGCCTCTGGGATGCTTGAGATAAATCAATTATAATCCTTGTCGGCTCGTTAACAAAAGGGATGTTCTTCAAAACCCCTTCTCTATAGGATAGAGTCGGCGAAACAGCATTTAAGAAATATTGAGCAGTATTACTGTTTAAATAACTGATTAAAAAATCAAAGTTGGTTCCAGGTTTTGCGAAACACATTGAACCACAATGTTCAAAAGTACTATGTTCAGAACGTCTAAAGGAAATATTTCCACTAGTAATAATTGTCCACGCAGCGCCTAACTTAAAATATGTGTCTCTTGAAGGTAAGTGATTGCCCATTTTTGAAAGAGCCTCATAATTGGCCTCATCAAAAGCAATTACATAATCCTTATTCCCGTACCATCGCCTAAACTCGCCTCCCTTTGTAGTTGGGAACCACTTATAGCCGCTACGATAAGCTTCTGTGTAACTATTAACGGAATCGCAGAACTTATCAAAAGGTATTTCATGCCACTGTCTTATAAAACGAGGATTGTCTCCAGTTGCAAAACCTTGAGTAGGAGTAGCTGAGTCCAAAAGTTTAGAATCTGCGAAGGCTTTAATTACGTTTTTACTTACCCAATAGCTAATGGTGTTAGATGGCAGATTCCCAAATTCTGCTTGCTCGAATCCAGATGTTATTATGGAAGAATCTCCAGATCCGCTGTTAAGAAACATAATATGTTTCTCCTCACAATTATTACCATCAACTAAACGATAATAAGTACTATGATATGTTTCGCGAAGCTGTTTTAATAGCACAAATGAAACATTCTGTACGATTTCCCCACTTAACTCATCGAATGTCCTTGCACCTAGGTGCAACATGTTCTCGATAGTATAATGCGATAATATATACAGTCTTAAATCCTCATAAGATGACTGGAACATCCAGGAATGCATGTTAATCATTCCCATCTTGCCATTCAAATGAATAAGATTCATACCGAGAAGCATAAAGACAGCAAAGAGATCTGCCTTACCGTCTTTGTAGTTATTGTCTACATATTTGGAGAGCCGCGCATCAAATTTTCCACTCCCCATATAGGGCGGATTCATAACCGTCGTAGCATACTTGTCTGTCAATGCGAGGATGACTTTCATCGAAGGAAGTGCCTCCTTTATGCTTGCGTTAACGAACTCTTGCTGTTCCCACTGCGTGGTACATCTTAGAATCGCAGCTCTTGTCTCGTCAGAAATAGCGAACTTCATGATGGAACCAAGGGTGTTGGCATCCTTCATCAGTTCAAGGGCTTTTTCAGTCTCTTCGATGATCTTCTTATTGCCTCCGAGGAAGAAATGAGCGAGGAACTCCTTCATCAGTCCTCCTTCATAGACGAATGGCTCAGGCATATCCAGAACCCTCGGCATAACCTTACAGTCAAGGAAGGACCTATCCTTCTGACAAGCCTTCATCAAAAGGGCAAAAGTGGCGAGCTGCTTGGCTCGGGTATCGAGGTCGATGCCGATGATGTTCTTCGTCAGGATATTGGTAATGGCGGCCTTTACTGGATACGCTTCGTCCTGGTACATCGTGAGCAAGAGGTCAAAGGCCTCGACAAGGATGTGCCCGGAACCGCAGGCCGGGTCAATGAGAGTATAGCCGTCCATGTCGTTAATCCGAAGGATGGCATCCTCGGGAGTCTTTTCGTCACTCTTGACGAGATACTTCATCTCATCACCCAGGCTCGAATACGGGTTGTTGTCAAGGTATATGCGTCCAAGGGTGTTCTGGACCATATACTTCACAATCCAGTTCGGGGTGAAAATCTGCGTGGCAGCAGGGATCTCGTCCGGGTCATACTTGCCTTTCTTGGCAAAGACTTCATCCTTCCTCTCAGAGATATAGAATTGGTAAAGCCATCCGATGAGTTCAGACTGCTTATAGTCGTCTTCTGTAAGATAGGACGTATGGTTCAGAAGGTCAATGAAACCATCCTGAGCAAGGATATTGTCCGGGAGAAGAAGACCGATATACTTCTCTATGCCGCCAAAGCAGTTGAAGATGACAGGATTGCTTTCGCAGAAAGCCGATATGAGAAGGCTGAACTGCTCATTGGTCTTCGTCGGATCCATCAGCAGGTCATTGAGCTTCGACCGCTGTGCGGCACTCATCTGCATTGATAGTCGCCCGGAACGTGCCTCATCCACAATGACAGGAATCCTTGTTACCTCGTTAGTGTATGCCATCACGGGCTCAATGAACCCGTTCTTCTGCATGATACGGATGGCGACAAGCCGGTTGAACCAGGTGTAAGCCGCCTCTTCGCAGACCTCTTTGACTCCGTGAGCGACGATCCGCTTTTCGAGGGCTATCCAGGCATCATAGAACTCCTCGTCTCGGATTTGTTCCATAAATACCGTACCCCCGCCAATCTTCTGCGGGCGGTCGACGGTTAGGTTTCCGTCAATATCGAATCCGAGGGCGATGATTCTGTTAAGCACGCCCTCCTTGAGGATCTGGCGAGAACGGATAGCGAATGTTTTAAGCTGCGAAGTATTCATGCTGTGGTCTTAATTCTTAGGAAACAATCAGTTCATCATTGTCGGCGAGCTTCTCGATAAGCTTGTTCTTAATGTCGTTGACATAAGCGTCAATCTCCGACATGCTCTTGATGCTTTGTGCCTTGCAAATCTGGTTGAAACGAACGTGGGCTCTCTTGACGGTGGAATTCGGCTTCTGCGTTTTCTTCAGGATGGCATCAATCTGTTCCTGCTTGAAGGACTCCACGTTAGCGTTGCTCTGAAGGGCGTAGAAGTTATTCGTGGATGTCTTGGTCACGGTGACATTCTGGAAAGGAGTCCTGTCGAACTCAACACCGTTCGTCTTCGCAAAGGTCTCAAGCTCGTCGAGAGCCTTCGCATAGGCGTCTTCCACTTTCTTCACCAGGGCTGCTTTGATCTCAGCGAGCTTAACGCGAAGGATGTCCCTGCGTTTCTTGTACTTGGGAAGGTTCTGATCCGGGCGGGCATCCTCGAAGATTTCCTCAAGTTCTTCGACGAGTTTCTTATCATCAGCATCCTTGATGAAGCTGAAGTTATCGTGATTGTCCTCCGCGAAGAAATAGATATCATTGAAGAGTCCCATCTGTCCCTGATGGAAAGCAAGCACCTCCTTGCATTCATCCATCATCTTCTTCCCTTCGGCCTTCTCGGCGATGATGAGTTTGAAGAACTTCTCAGGGTCACGTTCCGCTTTCCAGCTGTTGTTGAGCTTGTCGATGGCGTCATCGAGGATCTTCGCCAGGGCGCCGGCATGATTGGCTTTCAGCTCGCCGGAGTACTTGGCATAGTTGACGGGGAGTTTCGACAGGGGAGACTCGGAGTCATTGTGGCACTGGCTGAAAAGCTCCGTGCTGTCCAGTGAATAGGTCTTCCCGAAATCATTGAAGATATCCTTCCAGGCCTTGATGAAGTCATTGACCAGTTGCGGGTCGATCTTCTGGGCGGAAGTGATGGTGTAGCTATTCCTGTCCTTCAGGACGGTGTCCGCTACGATATTCTTGTCCACGTTCGGATTACTCTTGTAGGAGTAAGCCCTCATGTGGCGACGGACAAGCTCATTTATGAAATACACGGTCGCGACCTCGTTCCAGCCGTAAGGCGGCTGGCTGAAATTCGACACGACATCGGCGAGGTTGGCGTCACCGGCCGAACGATTGAGGTAGTTCTCAATCTCCTTCTCGGCCTCCGTGAGCTGATTCAGCGGACCGTATTCATTCTCCATGATTGGCCGGCGGATTTTGGCCTTCAGTCCGTCGACGGTAGTCGGAACCTCACTGGACTTGATGTAGGTAGCCAGAGGATACACGTTCTTGAAATGCTCTGCGATGGCAGTCTTATACCTGTCGGTCGCTTTCTTGCTTCCGAGGATGGCCGGCTGGATGATCTGCGTTCCGGACACGATCGGGCAGCTGTCAAGGATCTTGTCGAATTCGGGCTGGATGGTCTTCGCGAGGGTGTCGGCCGCACGGGTACGGAACTCATTGTTAGTCTTTGTCCGCTGCTCGGAAGAGTTGGAGGCGTAGGCTTTAAGGTATTCGAGAACCTGGCAGTACCAGTAGAACTCATTCTTGAGCTTCGTGTTGGAGCCATATAGGTCTGCGATGTAATACACCATCTTCTTGCTGTCATTGCTGAATGCGAACTGGTTGACGTTCGCATAGCTGGAGTCAACCTTGAACTCCACGAAGAGGTTCGCATTGGCCGTGCCGAGGATGCTCCTCTCCATGATAGAAATGGCGATGCTGAAGGCGTTGCCGTTGAAGGACTCCTTGTTGCTCAGCGTGATATGCTTTGTGAAGATGGTCTTCAAGGCGTCAGCCATCGCGTTGTTGTTGATGGTCTGGCTCTTGATAAGCCGGTTGACCTCGGATTCCTCCTCAGTGAGGAAGCAATACACCTCAGTAGAAGACCCTTCCTTGGTCTCGACACGAACCACGCTGTTCTCCTTCAGGTAGTCAAGGACTTTCTGTATCCGGTCACGGAGCGCAAGCTTGTTCTGGTCAATCTCAGTCATCATTAGGGTTGTGATGTTCTCGAGAGTGGCGGGGAAGAGGAGCTTGTTCGGGTCGCTGATATTGCAGATCATGAAGAGCAGGTTGACGACCCTCTGGCCGAACGCCTTGTCCTCATAGGTCGAGATGATCTGATTGGCATTGCGGATGGCCCTCTGGCCGTCATGCTTGAGGCCGGCTTCGAACATCGAGCCGAACATCATGTCGAAGGAGATAAGCTCGCCGATACTGTCACCGCTATGGTCCTGTGCGGTCTTGTGCGTAATCTTCAGCACGGAACGTTCGTTTCCCTTCACCTCGGTATCAACATACTGGAGCGCCACGAAGGCGTCGAATACGTTCATGATCAGCTGGAACTGATAGGGGACGAACGGATAGTAGTCGATGAAGTCCTGCTTGTCCGCGTATTTGCGGTAGCCGGTGGGAAGGTTGAACTGGCCTTCAAGCGCGGCTTTCTTTGCGTCATAGAGCTTGCCGAGCTCCACAACAGCATCCTCATCCTTGTCGAGGATACGCTTCTGGGTGATATACTCGGTGTTCGTTCCCTGAAGGGCGACCCTTGTCTGGAAACGGCCGAGGATCTTGCCATATTGGTCGGACGTGTCCGTGATCTGGCAGCCGTCGAGAACCTCGGAGAGGTCCTGCTGGGCGGTACAGCCGATCCACACCTTCTTGTCGCAGTCCTTGGCTATGGTCGTCACGATCTGCTGTAACTGCAGGAGGAGTTCCTGGCGGGAACCGATGAACTGGCTCACCTCATCGATAAAGAAGAGGAGGCGGTAGTTGTCATGCTTGCCTTCGACATAGGACTTGAGCTCAAGGCTGAGCTTCTCCGGAGTGGCGTCAACGCCGCTGCCGGCAATCTGATCGCGGATGATGTCCGTCGAGAGGGTCGTCACCTCGGAGGCCTTCTCGAGCACGTAATCAAGCTCGGTGATGGCGAGGGTCTCCGCCTGGGAATCCCAGTCGAAGCCGTCCTCTGCGAGGGCCGCCTTGAAGTCATCGAACTTGCCCTTCTCCTGAAGGGGCTTCTCAAGGTACTGCGCCAGGGCGATATTGAACTTATGGAACCCACGGAAGGCATTGAACTCTTCCCAGATGGCTTTCGCGAAAGTGGTTGTGTTGTTCGTCGTGCGGTCTCCGACCTTGTCGCCGATATTGAACATGATGGTGTCAATCTCCGCCTTCCCGAGCCAATCGATGAGCTGCTTGTAGTCGGCGATAGTGTTCGCCAGGCGGCTGTCCGGCTTGGTCAGCGGATCGAACTCCTTCACGGCCTCGAGCATGCGGGCGAGGGCCCGATCGCGGTGCGCCGGGTCAAGGCAGAAGTTCAGGTACTTCAGGAAGTGGGACTTACCTGACCCGTAGTAGCCGTTGATCCAGATGCCGGTGTGGCTCACCGAGCGCTGGCGGACAGCATCAAGGACATTGAACAGACCATTGAGGATCTCCTCGGTAAAAACATACTCCTCGATCTCCACCTTGACGGTAGAGGCGCTGTCGTCGGTGACGGAAACGGCGGGATTGAGAGGACGCGAAATGTCGTGCTTGTATAATTGTGCCTGTGCCATAGGTTGTGGTTTTATTCGTTCATTAATACGATAGCCCTGTAGGTATGATGGTCATCCAGCGTTCCGAAAAGCTTGAAGGTGCTTCCGTCAGCGTCTCCGGGATAGAAGAGGATGATCTTGTATTTGCCGGAACGGTTGTATTTCTCATACCTGTTCAGAAGGTTGCTGGTCCGGAGGTAAGGGTAGATGTTCCCCAACCCATAAAGAAACACGTAAGGACGGATGAGCCCGTCATCGATCTTGCTTACGTGTTCCATGATACGGCCATGGATATACTCCATGAACTGATCACTGTTGGCTTTCTGGAAAAGGGCCGTGGAAACATTCTCCGGCATCTTCTTGTCCTTTTCAAGCATGTACTCGAGATAGGAGGGCCACTTGCCGAAGGACTGGCCGTCCATGAACTTGCAGAACTCCTCGAAGATGTCAAGGGTCAGGACGTCGACGTTGTTGCGGGGACGCTTGATGCTCTCCTTTATCGCGGCAATCTGCTCGCGCATCAGATACTCCTTGTCACAGGGGTACAGATAAAGAAAGAAGTTATAGAAAAGGTCGCCGTTGGCCGTGTCCTGGAAGGACTTGCTGCAGAGCTTGTCGTACAGCTGCTCAACTGTCATGGGTTTCATATAGCGAGCTGTTTTATCTGTTCAATGCGGTAGGCCGGGAGAAAACACGCCTGAAGGAACCAGACGTCACCGGTCTTGATGTAGGGAAGGAGATCCTTGTCTTCGACATCCGGAGTCTTCAGCTCACCGGTCTTCTCGTCGGAAAGCCCGGCCTGCTTGACCATGGTGACGTAGTGTGATGCCACACGGTCGCGGGTCTCGTCTGTCCATGAGTCCACGAACTCATCCCGCGTCGCAATCTCGCTGAGGGCGGCGTAGGCGTCATTCTTCGTGAGGACCCTGTCGATGGAGTTGTATTTTGGTATGGCCAGGTTGACCTGGAACTCGAAGAGGATTCGGTATGTTTTCAGGATGACGAAAAACAGGGCGAGGCGCTGCTGCTTCTCTCCGAGGGTCAGGTACTCCTGCCAGAAAGAAACCGGCATCGTCCTATAACGCTTCACAAGTTCTATGGTGACCCTCTCTCGGGATGTCGAGGACTTGATTAAAAGATACTGCGCATCTGTTTTCAGTTTCTTGACAGTCTCCTGAGAATCATTCTCGAGGAGCATTCGGATGATGATATTCATCTCACTGTACATCATCGTTGCACCGGTGAAAGATGCACTGTAAGGACTGCTTATTTTTGCCATAAAAATGCTAACGGATGGTCTTGGGATTGGCCTAGTTCAGACCAATATACAAATATAAGAATAATTTCCATTCGTATTACACATCCTGCGACGATATTTGTCAATTCTTTTGCCGTATATCGTCAATTATTTAAAAGCGAGATTATAACTGATTTACTCTCCCAGAAGAGCATTCACCATCGTATCCCGATGATTGATGAACATCCCGGTAATCTTGTAGCTCTCTGTCTCTTCATAATTCAGATACCGGAGGCCATATTGGTCAAAGCCGATCGTGCCGTATCGGGCCGAAGAGGTGTCTCACGAAAAAGACAATCAGGTATATGAACCCGAGTAATAGCAGTATAAACAGAATGAATCTCATGCCGCGAAGGTAAGCATTCTTATTGACACATACTGTCAAATTACAAAAAACCGCCACTCTGTCTGAGCGGCGGTTAAAAAAGTATGAAAGGTATAGGTCGTGAATTACTTCACGCTCTCTTTGCGATACTCCTTGCCTGCTTTTTCGAGGGCGAGGGTGGCTTTGCGGACGCGGGCCTTTGCGGCCTTGTTGTCTACCTTGTCGATGTCAGCCAGGATTGCGGCGACCTGGGCCTTGATTTCAGCGATGATCTTTTCCATTTCTGTGAGGTTTTGGTTGATTATTGATAATAAGTTGATTATCTGATGCAAGATAGGGAATCTTCATCTGTTTTGCAAATAATGATCAGGCCGGGTCTTCTTCCTTGCGGATATCTTTGCCATTGTTCTCGAGGATTCCAAGCAGGCGCTCACTGCGGGAGATCTCCCGGTTGAGCTGCTGGCGTAGAGAAAGGATCTCGGCCTCAAGGGATGCAATCTGCTGGTCCTTCAATTCGGTCCGGCGTTTGAGCTCTTTTTCGAACTCCTCGTCTGAGTATCCGTTGTAGTTATTGTTGTGAACCGGGCCGTTGAAGTCTCCCTCGTAGTTCTGGCTGATGGATCCTATATGCCGGTGGTCATAATGGTTGCGGACTCCCTGACCGGACTGTTCGATGAGCGGGGCTGTCTCCCATTCCTGGTCGTTGTCAAGCAGCTGTGCAAGCTTTTCCGCGGGGAGTTTTGCCTGTCCGCGCTCCACGGCGGAGATGAATGCAATCGAGACGTGAAGGAACTCCGCGACCTCTTTCTGGCTGAGTTCGTTCGCGACCCGGAACGCTTTCATGTTGACAATTTTGACGCTTTTTTTGGTGTTTTCCATAAAAGTGCTACCTTTGCAATCAAGTTGAAATTAAAATAGAATTTCAAATTTAATGCAAAGGTAATCATAATAATTGAAAATACAATACTGATAACCATGCCAGAACCGAATTTGAACGAAAAAATCTCCCGTTTGGAAGGCAGGGTGGCCGCCCTGGAGAAAAAGGTTTCCGTTTCCCATGCAAAGAAACTCCCGAAAAGGATGCTCACCACCGAAGAAGCCGCCACTTTCCTCGGAATGACGGTGGATGGCCTTCGCGGTCTGACCTACAAGAAGCTTATCCCTTATTATAAGCCCAATGGGAAGAACATCTACTTTGATGTGGACGAGCTGGTCTCTTGGCAGAAGAAAAACCACTTCGAGCCCATCTGCGACCTCGAATCTGTACGGAAGTGACCCTCCGGTGCACCGGATTTTTCAAGGTCAGAACTCGTAAATCTTCACGATACCCCGTTTGTCGGCGTCATAGGACCACTGGGCTTGCCAGACGTTCCCCGATTCGGTGTCAAGCAGGATGAAATTGTACATGTTATCGGTCTTGTAGAGCTCGAATCGGCCGAAGTAATTGTCCATGCTGCCATAGACAGCCCCGAGGTTGGTGTCATTTATGGAAAGGGTCCCGCGCTGGTTCTCATTCCCGACACTGTAGTGTACCTGCCATAGGCGCCCTGTGGCGGTTTCCAGTCGGATGAAAGTCCACATGTTGTCGGTCTTGTACAGCTTGTATCCTGGAGCCGCTTTCTGGTTGACACGGTTAAGGAGATGCATCTGGAGGGAGTCTTTCTGGGTCCAGTCTTTTGTGTCGAGAGTGCCTTTGGTATAAAAAGACTGGGCATAGGAAATCGTGGCGAATAGTGAAAGGACGGCAATAACGATGATTCTTTTCATGGCATGAAGAGTTAATAATTGCCGGCAAAGATAGAAACTCCATTTGCCACATATCGTCAAACTAAAGAAAATGATAAAAAAACCGGCGATAGGAAACCAATGCTCCTACCGCCGGACTCTTATGGCTTAGGCCCGACTATTTCTGAAGGGCTGTCTTCGCGTGGTTGATATCCGCCTGGTCGATGGTCAGGACCAGCTCACGCTGGCCTCCTTCCTCGTAGAAATACACCCTCAGGACCTGGTCCTTCGCAAGGGACACCTTGTCGAGTGAATACCCGATATGGCTGGTCTGCTTAGGGGCGCAGGAGGCCGTGCCGTAACGGCTCTTGGGGAAGATGTTCCGGTCGTAGACCACGCTCTTCCGGGAGCGCTTCTTGGATTCCACGACGAATGTGGCATCCGGGCATTCGTAGCTCACCCCGGAACCGTTCTTGATGGAAAAGACAATGTAGGTGATATCCGAATAGGAAAGGATGTTCGTACATGTCACCTCTATGTCATACTGTCTCGTGGAGATGTGCCAGAGGGACTGCGGGGCGGCCACCACGTCCTGGAGGAGGGGAGCGTCGAAACGCCTGTAAAGGCCCGCCTCTGGACTGCCTTTTTGGCTGCTCTTGACGCCCTTTGCCTTCTTCTTTCCAGCATCTTTGGAGTTCTCGTTTGAAGTGATGCTGTCAGCGCGGACGGCCCCGGCCCGCATGTCATAGACAAGGGTCTCGGGATGTTCTTCGAAGATGACGATGTAGGTATGCATCGCCCCGTTCGACTCCAGTGCGGAGACGGAAAGTGGAGTAGCGAATGGCGAGCGGGCCTTCAGGGCCATCATGTTCTTCGATTGTTCGAGGATCTTCGCGGCGCAGGCCTGGCTGTTCGACAGGTCGGCATAGATGAGGTCCGTGTTGAAGATGATATGGGTCGTGAAGATGTCCGACACGCGGAGGGTGTCCGCCTGGGTGCGGGCATGCGCTCCGAAGGGGAAGAGCAGCGCTGCTGCGAGGATGAGTAAAATTCTGTGTTTCATGGTTTATGGTGAAGTTATCTGATTTCTTCGATGATGTAGAAAGTGTATCCGGCAGGGACCGTCACGGTGGCTTCCCCGGCCTTGTTCCGGACGATGGACGCCCCGACCGAGGCCGCATCCCGTGCGACCCTCCCGAGCCTTGAATTAAGGGTTGAAGTAACCGTCGCAAGTCCCTGCTCCGTCACTTCCTTCTTCGTCTTACTCAAATCTGAACAATAAATGCCCTTCCCGCCGTCGGTGTCGAAGGCCTCGAAGTGGAAGGTGAGTATCTTCCCTCCCATGTCGAGGGAGGTGATGCTCACCTCCATCCTGTCGGAGATGTTCACGAGTCCCTGGAGGTGGGTGTTCCTCGGGACATGGGTGGTCCCAATCA
>Ga0255346_1005405_pt1 | contig 13197 bp, 10 predicted proteins | sample wastewater_treat_FD_194410 | JGI IMG/M metagenome (GOLD analysis project Ga0255346, IMG submission 194410) | Wastewater microbial communities from Lulu Island WWTP, Vancouver, Canada - plant22 | ecosystem: Engineered > WWTP > Wastewater > Unclassified | place: Canada: Vancouver, British Columbia... | reverse complement strand
TCAACGATGTGGGTTCTTGCGGAAATGATATAGACCAGTTTTCTGAAGTTGAGGACACATGCGGAATAAAATTTCCCGAGAAACACTGCAGCGAAATTAGGATTTCTGAAGTCACTGATGATGAGGATAATGTGACAATAACCTGCACGATACAAGGCATAAATGACAGCGCCATTGATGGGAGGACTATAACCCTTCAAGATGTTGCAAAAGGCGGCGGACAGAGAGTTTGGGGTGGTACTATTCCGACAAAGTACTTACCAAGAAACTGATTTGCAAAGATCTGTCTGTAGAAAAAGACTCAAACGGGCCCGCGGTGGTTGCCGCGGGCCATTTTTTCCTTTTGCACCCGGCAGAGCAGGATCCAGAGGGGACGTCCGTGAAATATTGACATTCGCTTTTTTGGAATGATATGGGAGGGGATGTCTGAAAACAGATCTCTTATTAGACCGGCCCTGGTCAGGATAAGGAATGCCGACAGGGCAAAAAAGGCATGTATCAAAAAATGGCAGCTTAGAGACAGGCCGGTTTTCTGAAAGGTGAATCGATCCGATGTCCTTATGATCTCATCTTCCGCTGATCACCACAGGCCCGGGTTGTAAGGCGGCAATGAAACATATTTCTGCAGGCCCTGTTGCCGGAACGGTTTTATCATTCAAAGAGATCATATATTCCTACTATCGGGAGCATGCTCGGACGTTCTCCTGGCGCGAGACCAGGGATCCTTACCGCATTCTTGTCTCCGAGATCATGCTCCAGCAGACACAGACCGAGCGGGTGGCAGGGAAATATGAGGCGTTTGTCATTCGTTTTCCGGACTTCGCGGCCCTGGCAAGGTCGGACCTTCACTCGGTGTTGGAGGTCTGGCAGGGGCTCGGATACAACCGCAGGGCAGTCGCACTCAAGGAAACAGCTCTCAGGGTGGTGCGTGACTGCAACAGCAGGCTGCCTGAAGACCTCGATAAGCTCATGAAGCTGCCCGGCATCGGCCGATCCACGGCAGGAGCCCTCCTTGCCTTTGCCCATGGCATATCCGTTGCTTTCATAGAGACAAATATCCGGAGGGTCTTTCTTCATTTTTTCTTTTCCGAACGAGAGCATGTAAAAGACAGCGAGATCCTCCCTCTGGTGGAACAGACCCTGGACAGAGAAAATCCGAGACAATGGTATTACGCCCTCATGGACTACGGGGCGATGCTCAAGGCAAGTGTTCCCAACCCGAACAGGAAGAGCGCCCATTACTCCAGGCAGGCCCCCTTCGAGGGTTCGAATCGGCAGATACGCGGGCAGATTCTCAAGTATCTGATCGCCGAGAAGCAGTTGACCGAGGCCGAGCTCGTTGATCGGCTGCGCAAAGACCCTGACCGAGTACGGGCCATGCTGCACGAGATGGCGCGCGAGGGCTTCATTCGGGTGTCCTTGGGCATGGTCTTTATACGATAGACCACGGCTGCCCGGGGATATTTTCAGCCCCCAAGCGGTTCAGCTCCGGGCCGGGCAGGAGCGGTCTGCACCTCCTCCCAGAACCGCCCCCTTTTTTTAGAGGCAGGCTGGGAGACAGCGGGACACTCATTCTTTTCCCTGCATTGCAGTTCAAAGAATGAGGAATTTGGGGAGTAAAAGTATCCTTCAGCAAAACTTGAAGATACTTTACCTGGGTTCTGCCTGCTGTCGCCATTGTTGCGTTCTGGAAAACCAGGCAAGCCACACCAGGCAAGATCTTGATCTCAGCAAAGATCGTTGACGCATACTCAGGGCTGGCACCCAGCACAGGTCAATGTATCGGCCGCTATCTCGCGTACATCATTTCAACGATTCCTTTGTGTTTAGGCTTTCTCTGGGTTGCTTTCGATAGAAAGAAGCAGGGATGGCATGACAAACTTGCCGGAACAGTGGTCGTACGTCAGAAAAGGCGCGGGCCTGAGTTTGAAGGTTCATCTCAGCAAAAAACTCACCGGGTGGCTTGAAGCGCACAAAGATATGATTGCAATATTCCATCTTCCCGCCTACTCTCCGACAGCGCAGTCCCCCCTCTGTGCCAATGAGAGTGAGACACTTTCCTCCCAATAGTTTAGTGTAGGGCGGGAAGGGAAAACATACGTGGAAAAGAAAGAAGACATGATGAACGGTTCTGTTTCTAAAGATGAGGAAATGGAAGGAGCCCGTAGGGCGACTGGAATTTCCTCATCTTTGGCCCCCCACAGATCCAGGGGGATCACTGTTGTTTCAGATCCGGAGGTTCCGGAAAAGGCAACTCGCAGGAGATTTACTGCGGAATACAAGCTCCGTATTCTCAGGGAAGCCCAGGGCTGTAGAGAACAGAACCAGCTTGGCGCAATGCTCCGCAGAGAGGGTCTGTATCACTCCAACCTGGCCACGTGGCGCAAGCAGGTGGAAAAGGGCACGATAGATGCCCTTTCCTCAAAGAAAAGAGGTCCCAAAGCCAGGAGGCCCGATCCGTCTGCCCGCCGGCTTGCGGAACAGGAGAAAGAGATCTTAAAACTGCGGTCGAACCTGAGAAAGGCCGAGCTCATCATCGAGGCTCAAAAAAGAATGGCGGAGCTGTTTCAATCATACCTCGATCCGAAGAAAGGGGAGAACTCATGAAGATGACAGCATCTCTTTCTAAGGACGTGGGGGTCAAGCGGGCTTGTCATGCCCTGACGGTTTCCCGTGCCGGTTTTTATCGTTGGAGGAATCTTTCTGAGAACGAAAAGCCTGCATCTGTCCGCGCGTTGCCACCCCTGGCCCTGTCCCGGGAAGAACAGCAGCGGGTCCTTGATGCCCTTCATGAAGAACGGTTTGTCGATAAGGCTCCCCAAGAGGTGTATGCTTCCCTTCTGGACGAGGGAACGTATCTTTGTTCGGTCAGGACCATGTACCGGATTCTGGAAGCACATCAGGAGGTCAAGGAAAGAAGAAACCAGCTCAGGCACCCCATATACACCAAGCCGGAACTCCTCGCGCAAGGGCCTAACCAGGTCTGGTCCCGGGATATAACGAAACTCAAAGGACCGGCCAAATGGACCTACTTTTACCTGTATGTTATCCTCGATATCTTCAGCCGATACGTTGTCGGCTGGATGGTTGCCTCCCGGGAATCCGGATCGCTGGCAAAAAAGTTGATCGAACAAACCTGCGAAAAACAGATGATCCAGGCAGATGAACTGTGCATCCATTCCGACCGGGGCGCCAGTATGACCTCGAAAACGGTCGCTCTCCTGCTTGCAGACCTGAGCATCACCAAAAGTCTTTCCCGGCCTCATGTCAGCAATGACAACCCCTACTCGGAAGCTCATTTCAAGACAATGAAGTACAGGCCTCAATTCCCCGAAAGGTTCGGCTGCATCGAAGACGCCAGGTCTTTCTGCCGGCAATTCTTTTCCTGGTACAACACCGAACATTACCATTCCGGAATAGGTTTCCTCACCCCTGAGGATGTCCATTATGGACGGGCACAACAGATTATCAAAGATCGGCAGACTGTTCTTAATGCCGCATTCAGAGAACACCCCGAACGATTTAAGGGCAACCTGCCAAAATCGCTGCCCTTGCCCAATGCCGTCTGGATTAACAAACCGATACCTAGGGTAGACAACAAAGGTCTACTCTAAATGTTTACTGAAAGTGTCTCATCATCATTGACAAGTTCCGATACTCCGTAATTGTAGCCCCATGATTCTTCAGAAAATTACCTATCAATGATCTATGGCAGTGGAGTGGGCTGCTGCAGTAACAGAAGAGCCCCACGGATATGCCGCTTGAGGAGAGATGCCATAGCTCGCGGAGGGCATCTAACTTCTCCTTCGTCTTAAGCTCTTCCTCGAAGAACTCAACATAGATCGGCCAGTATTTTTCGACATCGCGCCCTTTCCATTCACCCAGGTAGCGTTTGAATAACCGCTCCGAAGGGGCGAGGGCAGGGACCCATATGAGTTCCTTCGACTCTATGCCCTGCCGGGTTATGAGCCATTTCTGGTCGCACCTGACATGTCGGGAGGCTGAGAGCGGGGCCGTGATGATTGGGCTTTGAGTGGCCGTAACACTGGGCATCTATTGCGCCTTTTAATTTTGTTGTAAATGATATCCCCATGCGCGGAGATTCAACAACGACATTTTGTTTTCTGCTTACTATGTGCTTACAAATCAAATGGCCTGCAAATTATCGTGTCTAGAAGGGGCGTAAGTCATTGATTTTTAATGCCCCCGGCAGGAATCGAACCTGCGACACCAGGATTAGGAATCCTGAATATACTAATTTTGTGGCTGTTTCCGGTAACTTCGAGTAACTTAAGGGATGTCTATAAAACAAGCTGTAGAGCCGATATAGAAGGATTGCCCTTGCATATGATGCATCTGGTAATCAACCAGACATAGCGGTATTTTCATAAGCAAAAGGTACTCAAATGGTACTCATCTTATGTGATGCCAAAGAACAATCTCTTTAAGTGGGGAGGCGGAGGTACCATGGGTAAGAACTGGGAAGGAGTCATAGAAGGTCTCTCTCGCAGATTGATTGAGATATACGATAAGGGCTTTCTATGATCAACCTGTAGAGCCTCGGGAAGTTCTATGTGGTATCTGCTGGCATACGCCCGAGCTTCTCCGCCCACTGGGAGGAGAAGCTCAAAAAGTTTATTTATCCCAGATGCTCTGTATGTTAAGGGGATTTGCCATGCAATATGATGTGAAAACCCTTGGAAAGAGCGTTATGGATGGTCAAGCCATCCTTTTTGCGGATGCTCTTTCTCTAGCGCAGGAAGAGGATTTTGATGCCTTGCTTGAAGCGAGTCAATGTGTGCGGGAGAAATATTGTCAGAACCGAGTAACCCTATGTAGCATCATGAATGCCAAGTCTGGAATGTGCTCTGAAGACTGTCGATTCTGCGCACAATCCGGACATTACACAACGGGCGTTCAGGTATATCCCATCACCAGCTTTGAAAGTGCATTACGGGCAGCAGTAATAGCTGAATCACATGGCATTCAACGATTCGCACTAGTCACAAGTGGAAAAAAACTAAACGATCGGGAATTCTCAAAAATACTAGAAATTATTCATGGACTACGGCGGACAGTAAAGATTGAACTTTGCGCTTCATTGGGAGCATTGACAAGGGAGAGGGCGGAAGAGTTGAAAGAAGCGGGTATCACTCGCTATCATCATAATGTGGAAACCAGTTCGGATTATTTTCCCCAAATATGCACTACTCACACCTACCTGGATCGTATCGAGACCATCAGGACCGTGATTGCAGCAGGGATCGAGCCCTGCTGCGGTGGAATCATCGGCTTGGGTGAGAGCATGGAACAGCGCATACGCTTGGCTTTCGAAATCAAGGCCATGGGAGTGAAATCGATTCCTTTGAACATCCTCAATCCTATTCCGGGCACCCCTCTGGAACACATGCCCCGACTTGCACCGGACGAAATATTACGCACGATAGCGATGTTCAGATTGATAATACCGGATAGCGAGCTCCGATATGCCGGTGGTCGCTGTGCTTTGGGAGATAAGCAGAGGCTGGGACTAATAGCCGGCATTAGCTCTGTTATGGTGGGGAATTTTCTGACTACTGCTGGTAATGACATCTCACAGGATCTGGCCATGATTAAGTACTACAGTGGCAGAGAAGAGAAGTGACATATAGGTCTTACAATTTTCTCTCAGGAGCGAAACAGCAAAAGGAGAAGCTTACCATAGAGGCCAGGAGCAGAGGACAAGGGAGAAGTGGTCCGAGGCGTTTAGAGAGGTAGAGAGGCGAATCCACTGGGAGTGTCCGTTATTCTTAACTTAACAGTTCCCAATATACTTATGGATCAGGAGCGCCGCCAAAAAAACCGATATGCCGAGCTCATGGGGATCATAATTCTTCCATCTCCCCAGAGGGGAGGTGCTGGGGGTTTTTCTGTGGAATCATGATTGAAAAATCGGCACAAAAAAAGCCCGCTCTTAACGAGCGGGCTTTTTATCTATAACCTTCTTGGTCACTTTGAGTTAGAGCCGAGATATTGGGCAACGGTAGAGTCCCGGCCCAATCCATGGCCCATCTCCACCTTGATAATGCCACGGGCGGATTTGTCATAGTCTTTCCAATCCTCGCCCCTTGCTTCAATGGCTGCTCGCTCAAAGGCCTCCTTGCTCTCATATTTCACTCGACATTTAAACCCTGTCAACTGCTCATACCGTGATTGAGCATAGGCATGCCTCGCTGAATGAAATTTCTCGTTCTTCCTGTCAGCCCCGGCTTTTTCAAGGATTTTATATCCTTTTTTCTCCCACTGGCGATCTCGCATACCGGGAGGTATCATGCTACCGGTCCCAGCCACGCTGCGAGCATACTCAATGGCCTTCCGTCCTTCGGGGCTTACCTCGGAGAGCACCCTCTCTTTTCCGCCCTTCGTTCCTGCGGAGGCGTGGACCCGGCCATCAGGTAAAACATCTCTTGATGGACTAAACTTCCTCGCTTCCTCGTGCCTTAGGCCCAGGTGACGGCATAGTCCAAGTTGTGCCGCCACTCTGTTTTCATTGTTGTCACCGGCCTTCAGCTTTTCCATGATGGAGTTGTATCTCTCGTCAGGCATAGATCTATCGATGTTCTGGACGTACTGGATATTCTCAAGGTTGAACGCAGAGTTATCCTTATGGATGCTGTTGTTGTCATATGCCTCTGCCGTGGCTCTTACGCCTGACAAGTACTCTTTGATTGTCTTGGTTGCCAAGCCACGGTCATGCCAGGATTTAACAACAATGCCAACGTGTTTACTCGTTACGTTGCCCCATTTTGTCACGCCAAAACCTTGATTTCTCAATTCCCTGACGAACTGACTGACCTCCCTGAGATGAGCTACCCTGGTTTTCGAAGAACCGGGGTATCTCGTCCTGGTTGCTGCTCTCATAAGTGGATCTTTTGCTGGTTTGAATCTCATTGCTAATCCCTCCTTAAATCGTTTTGTTTGCCAGGTGAGTGTTAACCCGGCAAAACCGCTCCCATCAAAGATGGAAGGGGATTTGCCAGGTTAACAAAGATTTTGGTCAACGTGGGGTTGTCCGTTGACACTGATTTGGTGTTTCCATCAGCGTCCTCATTACGAGGAGATACGGAAGCTCACACCCTTATGGCTTCAGCTCACATGAGCTGTTCAAAAGAATTAGGAGGGAATCCGAGGCAATTTGTTCCCATTTTTATGGATTGAATGGTTTAACTATTGATAAACACGCGATAAAATGATTCTTGGATAGCGCGTCTGTTTCCCCTTTATCTCTTACGAGATAAAAATCTAAACAGACGCGCTTATTGGAAATTGAATTGGATTGATCCTGGAATGATGATTTTCATCGTGCGCTGCAAAAGGTGTGCGCCAAGATAAAAACCTATTCCGAATACACTGATATTCCCTAGAACTCTGAAAGGCGTTTTCCTTAGAGGAAAACTTTTTGATTTTTTCGCATGGACTGAAGGCCCATGCATGTTCTCTTGTCATCGGTCGATGGCAACAACAGTGCTCATCTCGGCGCTGACAATACAGTATAATTTGTAGGGAGTTTCTAAAACTACTTTTACCACTCTTCGGTGGCTCAATGACTGATAATATCAGCCAAGGATATGTTATGATCAGAATATAAGCACATTTTCATGAAAAAGTCAAGGACTTTCTTGTGCTTAGTGGCATATTGGTAGAGCAGGTATGTCAAAGCGTCCAGCCTTATAAATACCCCATATAAATTATTCATTTTAAAATGATAAAAAATATAGTATAGAATCATATACTTGAATGATGTGATAGGGCGTATAAGGTTCCTATAATATGCCGGGACATTAGATCACACGGTTAAAACGTCTGTAGATGCTGTTATTGGTGAACACGTGATGGCAAGTAGCAAGAATAACGGGTTTCATCTGCGCATGTCAGCTATCTATAGGTGGGATCTGACATTGTTATAACCGGAGCGTTGTGCTGGGAAGAGGAGAAGGGATGATTATCCTTGAAGACAGGAAGTTGATTGAGGCCAAGTTTCACAACGAACAGGAGATAGAGGACCTCGTGATCGCGAATTCCGAGCACTTCTTCGGTCCATCTTCCGTTCTTATACCTAAAACAAAAATCAGGACAAAGGATGGGTTCGGGACCATACCAGACGGATTTGCTGTCGATATAGCTTCTCGCGCCTGGTACGTGGTTGAAGTTGAACTCGGTCACCACAGCGTATGGACTCATATCGCCCCCCAAGTAACAAAACAACTCCTGGCTGTGTCACGTCCTGAGACCCGTCAGCTTCTCACTGAACTCCTTGTGCAGATGGTCACCGATGATGACGCCGTCAAGGAAAAGTTTGAGGATGAAGGGATCAAAGAGATTGATATTCGCAAGGTTCTCGGTGACATTTTCGAAAAACCACCCATAATCGGCATGCCAATCGATGCGGTTTCAAACGATCTTCGGGAATGGGCAGAGACCCTTAAGAATGATGTCCGACTCTGGATTGTGAAGAAATATGCTCAATTTGGTGCGCCTGAGATCATTGCATATGACATACCGGAAGAATACCGGCCGGTCTTGGACACGACAGACAGAAATGACCAACCAAAATCAGGGATAAGAACATACGATGTATCACTTGCCGACCTTGTGAATGCAGGACTCCTTGGGGAGGGCTCCGAGCTTACCCTCAGCTATAAGCCACGGGGCGGAAAGCGGAAAACATATAAAGGTGTTATAACATCAGACGGCAGTATCACCGTGCTGGGGCAGAATTATTCCAGCCTGTCTTACGCAGCACTCGCCTGCATTCAAGATGCCGGGAGTGAGAGAACAACAGTGAATGGCTGGACTAGTTGGAGAACTCAAAGCGGGAGAATTCTATCAGATATCAGATCTGAATACCTGGAAAACAAAGAAAGGGAAGCGGAACAACTGGATGAAGAGGATGGCTGACCGTCTTTGTTCATATCATGAGAACATTTTTGCGAATACAATACGTCTGGGAGCAATTCAAAGGACCTGGCGGGGTAAAAGTTCGAAGACTCTAAGCCGGATCTTGAACTGATGTGTTGAGATGATCACCGATTATCACGCCAAATTATTTGCTCATGAGTTGTTGAGGCGATGCCCGTCAGACAGCGTGGAGCGATTCACTGCTGCCCTGATGGACTCCCAGGTGGATCTGAACCCGCATCAGGTGGATGCGGCATTGTTTGCGTTTAGATCACCCCTGTCGAAAGGGGCTGTGCTCGCGGATGAAGTAGGTCTCGGCAAAACCATTGAAGCCGGAATAGTCTTGGCTCAGAAGTGGGCGGAGAGAAAGCGCAAGATCCTGATCATATTGCCCTCAAGCCTCCGCAAGCAGTGGCACCAGGAATTGCTGGAAAAATTTTACCTGCCATCGGAGATTATCGAGGCCCAGAATTTTAACAAGGCCATCAAAGATGGAAGGCGCAACCCATTTGATCGTAAAGAGATCATGATCTGCTCCTATAATTTTGCCAGAAACAAATCGGATTTTATTCGGGCAATCAAGTGGGATCTGGTAGTGATCGATGAGGCTCACCGGCTGCGCAACGTCTACAAGTCGAGCAATAAAATTGCCCGTGAATTGAGAGCTGTCTTGGAACATGCACCCAAGCTCCTGTTAACCGCTACTCCTCTGCAGAACTCGTTGCTGGAGCTCTACGGGCTGGTCAGCTTTATCGATGAGCATACTTTCGGCGACCTGAAAAGTTATCGCCATCAGTTCGCACGTCTCTCAACGGAAGATACCTTTGATGATCTGAAGCAAAGACTGAAGCCTATCTGTAAGCGCACCCTCCGGCGACAAGTCCTTGAATACATCAGGTATACAGAACGCAAAGCCTATACTCAGGAATTCGTTCCCTCCAAGGACGAAGAGGCATTGTATCAAATGGTATCGGATTATCTTTGCCGACCGAACCTCCAGGCGCTTCCGGAGAGCCAGCGAACATTGATGACTCTTGTATTGCGTAAGATGCTCTCATCTTCGACATTCGCCATTGCAGGAGCACTGGAAGCGCTGGCCCACAAACTTGAGAGAAGGCTCAAGGAAGATGACAAGCTCTCCCAGGCAGAGAGAAACCTGGAAGACGACCTTGAAATCTATGACGAGCTTGCTGATGAGCTGGACGTAAGCGATGAAGAGCAGCCTGATCCCCTGAGCCCATACGAGCGTGGCGTCATAGAAGACGAGATGAGTGAGCTGCACAGCTTTTTCGAGCTTGCAATGACGATCACCCATAATGCCAAAGGCGAAGCCCTTCTTCATGCCTTGCGAGTTGGATTTTCCATGGCCGGTGAACTGGGCGGGGCTGAAAAAGCGATTATATTCACAGAATCCCGCCGTACTCAGAACTACCTTGTCCGTCTGCTTTCAGACAGAGGCTACGGCGACGATATCGTGATATTCAATGGGTCTAATAGCGATGAAAGGTCTCGTGAGATCTATAACGAGTGGAGGGGCAGGCACGAGGGGACTGACAAAGTAACCGGTTCCCGTTCGGCGGATACACGGGCTGCGCTGGTCGATTACTTTAAGGAGAAAGCAAAGATCATGGTGGCCACGGAGGCTGCAGCGGAAGGGATCAACCTGCAGTTCTGCTCCCTGGTGGTCAATTATGATCTTCCCTGGAATCCTCAGAGAATAGAGCAGAGAATCGGCCGCTGCCATCGGTATGGTCAGAAGCACGATGTAGTTGTGATTAACTTCTTGAACAAGAACAATGCTGCAGATCAGCGTGTGTATCAGCTGCTTTCAGAGAAATTCAGACTTTTCAGCGGCGTCTTCGGGGCAAGTGACGAGGTGCTTGGCATTATTGAGTCGGGGGTAGATTTTGAAAAACGGATTGCTGATATCTATCAGACCTGCAGAACTCCTGAAGAGATCCAGGCATCATTTGATGCCCTGCAGGCTGAACTGAGTGCAGAAATTGATGAAAACATGAGATCCACCCGCAGGAAACTGCTGGAGAATTTTGACGCAGAGGTTGCTGAGAAGCTGAATGTCTACAATACCGAGATACAAACATCGGTGAATCGTTATGAGGCCCTGCTCTGGGAAACAACTCGGCACATGCTCGATGGGCAGGCAAACTTTGATGAAGTGACACTATCCTTCAGGCTTGCCCACGCACCCATACAAGGTGTTCCAACCGGAACCTACTCGCTCAAGCGTCAGGATGGACGCCACCACCATTACCGGCTTCAATCACCCTTGGCACAATGGATCTTACAGCAGGCAGCCACAAGAGACCTTGCCCATGCGGAGCTGCTGTTCAATCTCTCAGGCAGCGGCAGAAAGATATCCCTGCTGGAGCTTCTCAAGGGGAAAGGGGGCGTGCTCACCGTCCGATGTTTGAGAGTAAAAGCTTTTGAACACGAGGATCATATCATCGTCGCCGGAATCACCGACGATGGGAAGGAACTGGATGCCGATCAGGCCCTTCGGCTGTTCAATCTTCCTGCACAGGTGGAATACCGCCCCCAAGAGCGTTCCGGGAAACTGGCGGAGGTGTATGAACGAACGAAGAATGACCTGCTGGGAGGCATATCTGAACGCAATGCCGCCTTTTTTGAAGAAGAGATGGACAAGCTCAACCGCTGGGCAGAGGATAAGCGCAAATCCCTGAAGGCAAAACTCAAGGATTATGACGACCAGGTTGCATTGCTGAAAAAACAGGCCAGATCAGCACCCAACCTGCCTGAAAAGCTCTCGATACAGAAGAAGCTCCGCACCCTCGATACAAAGCGAGACGAGGCATGGAGACAGTATGATGAGGCAGCCAGAAACATCGAGAGGCAAAAAGATGCCCTGATAGACCGTATCGAGGCCCGAATGCACCAGGAGATTGAAGAGGAAACCCTTTTCACGGTACAGTGGAGACTGATATGACAAGCTCCCGACATAACTTGTCCAATAAGATCAATGATGATCAGCTCACGCTGCTCCGCTCGCAGAGCGATTCTGTAAGGCTTGAAATCGAGTCTGGAAAGGAGTTCCTCCGGCTTGCTCAGAAGGAGGCGGAAAATCTTTTCCAGCCCGAGAGCGGCAAGGCCTGCAGGGCCAGGTATTGCGGCTTTATAAAAAAGGCGGGGTGTACCTTCCAGGGGTGGCAATGATGAAGAAGGAGATATTCGTATGAGCAGCAAGGATACGCCTGAAACCATGGATCTGCGGTCCATGGATATCAAAGCAGAAAACAGGGGAAGGCTGAAGGCTCTTTTCCCGGCGGTTTTCACCGAGACCGCCAATGAAAAAGGTGAGCCGGTCGAAGCAATCGACTTCGAGAAGCTCAAGGCCGAGCTGGGAACATTCAGCGAAGTGTTCGAAGCAAGGCGCGAGCGATACGGAATGGACTGGCCTGGAAAAAAGGACTGCATGAAGCTCATCCAGCAGCCCTCCGTAGCCACGCTGAAACCCTGTCGTGATGAATCGGTGGACTTCGACACCACGGAAAACCTCTTCATCGAGGGTGACAACCTTGAAGTGCTCAAGCTCCTGCAGAAGTCCTATTACGGTAAGGTCAAGATGATCTACATCGATCCGCCGTACAACACCGGCAAGGAGTTCATCTACCCGGACAAGTACTCCGAGACCCTGGAGACCTATCTGGCCTATGCCGGGCTCGTGGACGATGAGGGGAAGAAGTTCTCCACGAACACGCCGAATGAAGGCAGGTTCCATACCAGGTGGCTCAACATGATGTATCCCCGGCTCTATCTAGCTAGAAACCTTCTGAGGGAAGATGGTGTTATTTTTATATCTATTGATGAAAATGAGATCATTGGTTTACGCAAAGTTTGTGACGAAATTTATGGTGAAGAAAATTTTGTCGGAACAATTGTATGGAAAGGTGCAACTGACAATAATCCAACAAGAATCGCTGTAGAACACGAATATATTGTTTGCTATTGCAAATGCAAAGAATCTTCAGAGAGCATATGGAAAAGCAAATCGGTCGATGCAAAGTCTTCCATGATGAATGAATATTATTATTTAAAAAAGCAATATGGCGACAATATTGAACAAATTCGTAATGAATTTAGGCGATTTATTAGAAACTCAAGTTTCGCACCCCTTAATCCTGAGATGGGGGCATAGAGCCTGATCGATCGAGTCGATGAAAGTGGACAAATCGTCTTCGATTTTCAAGAGCGCGAAGATGCACTTGAGTGAATGCTTGAACA
>Ga0255346_1005402_pt1 | contig 13205 bp, 10 predicted proteins | sample wastewater_treat_FD_194410 | JGI IMG/M metagenome (GOLD analysis project Ga0255346, IMG submission 194410) | Wastewater microbial communities from Lulu Island WWTP, Vancouver, Canada - plant22 | ecosystem: Engineered > WWTP > Wastewater > Unclassified | place: Canada: Vancouver, British Columbia... | reverse complement strand
ATGTTTAGCACCAACGCAACAAATTCCAGTATAAAGCCCAAAGCGATGGCGGCTCTTTCGCTGAATTTATCAGCAAACCAGCCTGCGGGAATGGTGGTCACCATCATGGCGATGCCAAAAAAAGAAGTCAACCAGCCGATTTGCTGCAAACTGAGTCCGGCGATATCTTCCAGATAGACAGGCATCAAACGGAAAGAGAGGGAAAAAGCGATATCTCGGACGCCGTCCGTCAATAATAGCCATGTGAGTACCCCACCTGCAATGGCCAGCCCATAAATCGTTTTAAAATTAAACTTTAAAGATTTTAATGATAGTCTTTCTTGCTTGACCTCTGAGCGCTTGTTTGCAGTGATCTTAGCCAGAATAACCCGGATGATGGTTGCGCAGACATAAATAGTCGCTGCAACAGCCAACATGTACCGAAACCCATAGGTGTCTGCAAGCCATCCCGCTATCGGCGGCCCGATCACCGTCACAACCGTGTAAATCGTGTCGGTGATGCCGTAAACCCTGCTGCGATATTCTTCACGGGTTTCTTCAGCAATGAAGGCGCCAAAACTAGGGCCGATCAGTGAGCGCGTCATTGCATTTAAACTCTCCGTGAGATAAAGCCATTGCCAGGTTGGAATAAAAATCGGGCTGATAAAGGCACCTAGGCCGATAAGACTGCCCAAAGCCACACTGCGCAAACGTCCGAAAGTATCTGAAATCCAGCCCCCCAGAACTTGCAAGATCAGGGGAATAATTTGAGAAACGGTAAAAAACACGCCGATTTGAGCCACATCCGCACCAAGAAAACGCATAAAAAGCGGCAGCATGGTCATATACATTTCGGATGCTATGTTAGCCAGTACCATTGCCACCATGAAAATGATCAGCGTGTTTGAAAGCATGCGTTGTTTCGTTTTTGTTCGATCAGTATTTCCGATTGATTGCATAGGGTATGTATTCCTGAAAATTGCAAAGGTTTTGATTCTTTATTAAAATATTTTGTTCACCTGTTTCCCAGGCGCCCACCCTGGCGCAGTTCAAACTTATGGGTGCTGTATTGTCTGGTAATCTTCATGCCTGCTTTATTTCAAGTTCAACTTTATCACAGTCGTGTAGAATTTGGGAGTTCGCATTGATGAGGTTGGTTAATTCTTGTGCATCTGCCAGAGAAAAGAGACGCAAACGGTTGATTTTTGTTGAGGCTTTCATTATTCCTACAAGTATTTCGAAATACCATTCTTTTTGTGATCATCGCAGTATCTTCCAATTTTCAACCGAATAATCCAACAGGCTGAGGGTTCTCCCACGGCTTTTACCTTACTTTCTAATTTGGTTATTCATCTTGGGAATGAAAATAAAAAAACCACGGGAATTGGAGTTTGCCCGTGGCCAGATACGATTCAGGTAGGCTATTTAATAATAGGCGCACTCCGCGAAAAGTGATCATGTCCAACGAGATTCCCTGAGCCAATCCGTGGCACATGATTTTTAAAATAAGCTTTACACACGCGCATGCCTTCCTTTCAAAAAATCCTGGCAGTTAGGCCGAATCTGCAATTGTCATTAATGCCAAAAAAGTTTAGCATAGAAATTTTGGTTCTGTCAAGCAAAAAATGGAAGTTATTGTTTTTTGATGAAACCAAGGTATATGACCACGATCAAACCTAAACCACTGGCTAAGATCAGCCCTAAACCAAAGTTTTTCCCATCGCTAAAAGCTTTGTGCAGTGCAGAAAGTGGTTTGGTGGGCGTGGGGGTTGGCATGGGAGTGCGTGTTGGATGGGGGGTCATGGTTGGCCGTGGAAGCGTTGGGGTAGGAGTTACCGGTGTAGGGGTATTGGTAATTGTGGGTGTGGCAGTTGGGTCAGCAGGAGGAATGATCACCAGTTCCTGTCCTTCAATAACCTGGGTTGTACCCAGACTTAATCCAGAATTGGTCAGTATTTGATCAATTGGGACATCATATGCCTCAGAAATGACCCATAACGTCTCACCATAGCTCACAATATGAATAACGCTGCCATCGGGGCCTGGAGTTGCGGTAATAATTTGTGAAGCGGAAACCAACAGGCTTGTAGTGCCAGGGTCTGCTGTTTGCGCCGGGTTAACATTGGCCGGGGTGGTTGGCTGCCTTACTTCGGTTTGTTCTGGAAGGACGTTGAGGGTGTAATAGACAACCCCGTTTGCAACTGTTACGCCTGCTCCAACCCGACCTGAAGTGTAGCCAATCATGGTTTGCATATGGGTCCAATCCGACCAGGTGGTATACACACAATAATGCACGGACATGTTAGAGCCCATTGCCACGTTTTCCTTTATTCCATAATCAAAGGAGGTGGTGCCATCAGGGCGTGTATGCGTCCAACGTCCAATTGAAGCCATATAATCGCTATGGGTCTGGGCAAACCCCATCAAAAAACCATCAACGACATAGGGCTCTAACCCCCGACTTTGCCGCAACTGGTTGACCATATTGATTAAATCTGAAGCTGAACCCGCCTGCGCATAAACCGAATTCGATGGGAGCAAAAGGGCTAGGGTTAGACACAGGAAAATGAAGAGCAACCAGGGCTTGTTTTTTAGCATGGTGGGGTTATTATAGCTTGAAAAACTAAAAAGGGAATTCTTGTAGAAACCGCATGGGAAGTTCGCTACTGCCTAAAGGAAAAGACGTTTTGTGATTGAACGGATCACCACCCATTCTATTCAGGTAAAGCGGGAATGGGTGGTGATTGCTTCGATTTATTTGGTTTAATTTCGTTAATTGTTAGATTACCAATTATTTTTTAGACTTTTTAAAAAGATTGGCTAACCCGCCAACGGACATGATGGATGTAAAGGCTGTGGTACCCAGTTTTCCACCACCCCCACCCAGCAGGGGTGAACTGAGGACGAATAGAAAGCCGGTAAACAAACCACCAACCAGAGCATACCAAAATTTGGGGCTGCGCTTCTGATTGGACATACCCACGAAACTGGAACAAATCACAATTACGCCGAGTTGAGTCCCGATGTCAGGAACCAGCTTCGGTAAAATCAACCCACCTAACAAACCAACTACAGAAGATGCGATGACGGGTCCTTTGCCCAGGTTAATATTTAGGTAGAAGGTGAGCGGTGCAGCAATAAACGCGGCCAGGATCAGCCAGAGACTGGTGTTTAAAGGGGGGATTGCTGGACTTGCAAATTCTTTGCTCAGGATTAAAGCAGCAGCGATTGCGCCCATAAAGCTCATCGCACCTAGTTTCCCGCCAAATCCACCAAAAACATCCCGGCAGATAACGTAAATAAGGCCAGCAATGGCGCTTGCCAGGATGATGCCATAGAATTCGGGAAACAAAGCAGCCGAAGACATGCCACAGAAAGAACCGCAGTAAACAGGCACAGCGTATTTGGGAGCAACCACCGCAGCCAGAAGACCGACCAGGGCAGACCCGACCACCAAACCTAATCCAAGGTTGTTATTAAGATAAAAACTTAATACACTGCCAATAAAAACAGCGAGAAACTCAAACAGTTTTGTTGAGAAACTAACGGATTCAAATTGTGTCTTTAGGATCGTTTTTCCTTCGGTGAAAATTGTAAAATAGGTGCCAATGGCAATAATAATTACAGCAATACTTGCAGCAATGTGAATTTTATAGGATTGAATGACGGCATTGACCAGCAGCACCGTGACGATAAGCGTTAGAAGGATAAAACCGATAACTGCTGATGTTTTTGTTAATGAATTTTTCTGGGTGGATGACATGGCATTCCTTTCTCTTTGACTGTGATTAATAAATGGTTTTTAGGAATCTTATTGTGATTTTGCAATCAGCGGTGAAAACAATTTTTGCTTTCAGTGAATGTTTGTAAAACTGCAAATCACTAAATTCCATTTGCCTATTATAATGCAATTTCAATAGTTGTCTGGGATTGTTTTGGCAGAAATTCCTAAACTTTTGATTGAGATGCCATATTTTGTTAAAAAACCACCTGAACCCTTGTAAAATTTACTGTCGGTATCGGATTGGAAAAATAAGGTAAAATCAGAGAAGATTAAAAACAACCGGAGGAGATGATCTAATGTTAGATATGAAATTAATTCGGGAGGAACCAGACCGAGTACGTGAGGCGCTTGAAAAACGGCACATGGATCCATCTCCGGTAGACAAAATCCTCTTGCTGGATGAAAAACGCCGTCAATTAATTCAGGATGTTGAGGAGATGCGTGCTGAACGCAACCTTGTTTCTAAAGCTATTCCAAAAATAAAAAACCAGGAAGAGCGTGAGACAAAAATTGATGCCATGCGTCAATTAGGCGAAAAAATCGATGCGTTTGGCACCGAACTGAAAGCAATTGAAACTGATCTTCATGCTCTGGTTTCAGAATTACCCAATATCCCTGACCCTGAAGTCCCCGTGGGCGTGGATGACAGTGATAATATTGTCGTTCGCACTGTGGGTGAACTACCTGAGTTTGACTTTGAACCCAAACCACATTGGGATTTAGGAACCGAATTAGGCATTATTGATTTTGAACGCGGCGTTAAATTGGCTGGTTCCCGCTTTTATATATTAAGTGGACTTGGTGCACGTTTGCAGAGGGCGTTGATCTTTTGGATGGTTGATTTGCATATTCGCCAGGGATATCAAGAAAAATATCCTCCTTTTATGGTGAGAGGAGATATCCTTTACGGAGCAGGGCAACTTCCAAAATTTGCCGATAATCTGTATAGAGACCACGAGGATGATTTATGGATGGTGCCAACAGCAGAGGTACCACTGACCGGCCTGCATATGGGTGAGATTTTGGAGGAAGAACAATTGCCACTGAGGTATACCGCTTACACCCCTTGTTTTCGAAGGGAAAAAATCAGTGCAGGTCGAGATGTACGTGGCATAAAACGTGGCCATCAATTTGATAAGGTGGAACTTTATACCTACTGTCTACCAGAAAATACGAAAGCTGAACTTGATCGCATGGTCAGTGATGCTGAAGAAACGGTGGCTTTATTGGGTTTGCCTTACAGGGTGATGATGCAATCCACCGGTGATTTGGGGTTTGGTTCGCACAAAACCTATGATCTTGAAGTTTGGGCCCCGGGGTGCGGGGAGTGGTTAGAAATTTCTTCAATTTCAAATGTGGGCGCTTTTCAGGCGCGGCGATCCGGTATTCGCTACCGTCCAACCGAGGGAAAATCGGCGCAATTTGTTCACACGCTGAATGGTTCGGGATTGGGAATGCCGCGAACTTTGATCGCAGTTTTGGAAAATTATCAGCAGGCGGATGGATCGATTCTAATTCCAGAGGTTTTGCACCCCCTGATGGGCGGTGAAACGGTAATCCGTCCGAATAAATGATTTTTTTTGAAAACAAATTGAATATATAAAAACCCTGGGGTATGAACAATAAGGAGAAAATGTTCAATCACCCGGGGTATTTTCTGTATCCGTAAAGATGGTTAGGTGATAAAAATAATTAACGCTTTAACTTTGTTTTATCGTGCTTCGAGAACGAGCATCAAGATCGTGCTTGGCGTGCAAGATAGAGGGCGATGGAGCCCGCCACCGCAGCGTTGAGCGAGTCGATTTGGCCTTGCATTGGTAGCCGCATGAGCAGGTCGCATTTTTCTTTCACCAAATGGCGCATTCCACTGGCTTCGTTGCCGACAACCAAGCCGATCCCCCCACTCAGGTTGATTTTCTCTGGTAAAAGAGCTTCGGAACTGTCTACCAGACCAATTAACCACCCACCTGCTGCTTTTATGCGATCCATAGACTGAGCCAGATTGTGCTGGGCGATTTGAAGCAGTTCTGTCGCCCCAGATGAGGCGTTGACAACGGCGGGAGTTACCGCAGCTGCACGCGCTGATGGCAGAATCACACCATGTACGCCAAAAGCCTCTGCCGATCGCAGCAAGGTTCCCAGATTTTGGGGGTCTTGAACCTGGTCCAGTAATAAAACAAATAAAGGTTCAGCCTGCGATTCAGCCATGCGAATGATGGAATCCAAATCGGAATAAGGATATCCACCCACACTCAGGGCGGCTCCTTGATGATGACCATCGATGCCATCTAAATCTGATCGTTTGACCTGTTCAATAAGAATATGTTGATTATGTGCAAGCCGGGTGATTTCAGCGATACGACCACTGATCTGGATGTTTTCTGCTACCAGCAGTCGATAGATTTGTCGCCGTTTAGACCGCAACACCTCGTAGATCGGGTTGCGGTTAGTGATCCATTCACTCAAAACTTACTCCCAGCGCCAGGCTGTTCCCTGAGGGGTATCTTCAATGATCACTCCAAGCTTTGCCAGCTCGTCACGTACATGGTCGGATAAAGCGTAGAGTTTTTGTTCACGCAATTCCTTCCGAAGTGCAATCAGGAGGTCCACAAATGCATCTGAGCCCGTGCTGGAAAGTTCAGGACTTTTTAATTCCAGCCCAAGCACATTGGTTAGCTCTTTAAAAAGATTTTGTGCAGGTGCCAATTCTTCATCGGTTGCTTGTTCTGAGCGCGCCTGATTGATTGCCCTGACCAGGTCAAAAATCTGACTGAGCGCACCGGCAGTGTTGAAATCTTCATCCATGGAATGAATAAAGCCCTGTTGAGTCACATTTATTTGCCCCGACAATTCTTCTAAAACTGCTTGTGGTGCGCCAGTGGCGTTGGGCAGGGCAGGACGCAGAGCGGAAAGCAAGCGCTCGTGGGCGCGTTGATTGGCTTCGATCACTTCGTTGTTAAAGGTGAGCGGGCTGCGATAATATGAACTGAGGACAAGCAAACGCATCACATCGCCAGGATGTTCGCGAAGGAAATCACTGATTGGTATCAGATTCCCGGTAGATTTTGACATCTTTTCACCCTTGAGTTGCAACATGCCATTATGCATCCAGTAGCGTGCAAAGGGTTTTCCAGTGATGGCTTCGGTTTGAGCAATCTCATTTTCATGGTGAGGGAAGATCAGATCATTTCCACCGCCGTGAATATCAATTTGGGGGCCAAAATGGCTGAGGTTCATTGCAGAACATTCAATATGCCAGCCGGGTCGTCCAGGCCCCCAAGGGCTGTCCCAGGCTGGTTCTCCGGGTTTGGCTTTTTTCCACACAGCAAAATCCATTGGATTTTCTTTGCGTTCATCCACTCGAATGCGACTACCGGCGTTCATTTCTTCCAACTTTCGCCCGGAAAGTTTGCCATAATCTTTGGCTGTTTCAACACGGAAATAAACATCGCCATCAACTTCATAGGCTGACCCTTTCTCAATCAGCTGGGTAACCATTTTGATGATGGCATCTATTTCTTGTGACGCGCGAGGGTGTTCTGAAGCTGGCATAATATTCAGATCGTTTAAGTTTTGTTTGAACTCCTCAATGTATTTTCCAGCCAGCTCAAAAGGATCAACCCCTAACCGGTTGGCGCGATCGATGATTTTGTCGTCAACATCTGTGAAGTTCATCACATATTCAACATCGTACCCGCGATAGATCAGGTAACGACGGACAATATCGAATACCAGGGCAGACATGGCGTGTCCAACATGGGCGCTGTCATAAACTGTCGGACCGCACACATACATCCTAACTTTTCCTGCTTCGATGGGTTCAAATTCAGATTTACGACGGGTCAGGGTGTTATAAATTTTTAACGCCATAAATTTTTTCTCCTGTGAAGATCCCAAGTAAAAGGCGGGGATGGTCAATCGGGCCTGGCAAAAATCATCCGACCGGCTGCTGTTTGAAGGACTTTTGTGACCGTAATTTTGATGGTTTTACCAATATAATCGTGGCCGTCCTCGACAACAACCATGGTACCATCTTCTAAATAACCGACGCCCTGGCCGAATTCTTTACCTTCTTGTATTATTGCCATTTCAAAAGATTCACCTGGCAGTAAAATGGCTTTGACAGCATTCGCCAATTCATTAATGTTTAAAACAGTCACTCCTTGAAGCTCAGCGATGCGATTTAAGTTATAGTCGTTGGTCAGAATAGGACAGTTTAATTGACGGGCAAGTACTACCAGGCGATCATCGACCTCACGCACACCTTCGACATCAATATCAGTAATGGTGACGGGGATATTTGAGTCTTTTTGTAAATCGGATAAGACCTCCATACCTCGTCGACCCCGTTGTCGGCGCAGATTGTCGGCAGAATCACTGACGTATTGTAATTCATTGAGAACAAAGCGGGGAATGAGCAGTTCTCCAGGCAGGAAGCCCGTCCTGGCAATATCATAAATCCTTCCATCAATTATCGTGCTGGTATCTACCAGGATGCGACAACCTTCACCAGGCCTGTTTGCTTTCTTCGACCGATCACCAATACTCTGACCACGGTTGCCAAGACGGAGGAAATTGCGCAATTCTTTTTGGCGTGAAACTATAGTAATCATCCCCAGGTAACCGAATAAAATTGCTGTGATCACGGGCAGGATTTTTCCAAATATCCCACCCAGCAATGAAATAGGATAAGCCAGCAGGGCTGAGAGAATCAGTCCTATCACCAGGCCAATAATTCCAAAAACCAGTGTTTGTGCTGACAAATTGCTTAAATTTTTTCGTAAAGCATTGATTGGTTTAACGGTGATCCACGGTGTAAGGATATACCCCAACAGTGCAAAGATAATTGCTGAAACAATATGATAGACGAACGCTGGTTGGGGAGGCGTGGAAATGCTATTTTCAAGCAGAACGCCTAAATCATTTCCGAAAACACCGCCAACTGACCCGAAGATAATGAGTCCGATAATACGCGAAATAAGTTCAATGGACATGAATAAATACTCCTTTTAAGGTGCAATAAAAATAAAATAATAACTAATCTAATAATAACATGCAGACTAACATTAGTCAATTTGTATCCTTAATTAATGAAAAATTTTCAATAGATTCAAATAAATCAATAATAATTGCCGCCCTACGACAAAAAATTTAAGCCATTATCAAATGTTGTTAGCCTCTAAAAGGCCGATTCAGTCAAAGAAAAACTAATTTTTGGAAAAGTAGCACCAAATAACACCCTTATAAAAAGGAAAAGCCATGCTTTTAATTTTTCGATAAAGTTGAAGTTTGTATCTCAGGCTAACGGAGGCACATTGGCTGATGGTTTTGGGGTTGTATTGTTCAGGTTAGGTTGTATGGGCGTCCCTGCATCCGGGTTGAGGAGCAGACTTAATTGCGCCAAAGCATGTGAGTCGTAAATGCGGTGTCCACACAGGTCACAGACCCAGGCAGGGAAATCGGGCACGGTAATCAAGTCATCACCAAGCCAAGTCATTAATGTGATGGTTTGCAATTGTTTACGTCCACCCTGACATTTTTGACAAGAATGGTTTTCATGATCGGTCGATAAGCGCATACGCATTTTTTATCCTTGGCGATGATTTTATCACCTATTTATATTTTGAAAAGGTGTTGTAAAGATTTTGGTAAGATGGCTTTTTGGTGATTTGGGATCAAAAGGTTTTTTATTGAAACGCCATAACCGCGTCCGAGCTGCGCAAGATCGCCATATCGGAGAGAGGCCAGTAAATCAGCAGGGCACGGCCGACGATATCTTCATGAGGCACAAAGCCCCACATGTGGGAATCACTGGAGTTGTTCCGGTTATCACCTAAAACAAAATATTCATTTGGAGGAACATCCCAGGTGCCGGTATATCGCGGTGTTTCGGCAATATAGGGTTCATAAAGCGGCTGATTGTTGACATAAACAATACCATCAGAAACCCTCACCTGGTCCCCAGGCAGACCGATAATCCGTTTGATGTAATCCATATCACTCGCCCCCGGGGCGTGGAAAACAATAATATCACCGATAGACGGCTGCCCGAATTTATAAGCCACCCGGTTAACAAGAAGAAATTCACCCGGTTTGAGGGTTGGCTGCATGCTAACATTTTCCACGCGCACCCTGGCGGAAAGAGCATTAATGGCCAGGAAGAGAACTAACGCGAGGAGAACGGTTTCAATAGCGTCAATAAAAAATCCCAGACAGCCAGATCGTTTTGACTTTGATTCGGCTAACTTGGTGGGCTCTGTTGATAGTTGTTCTGTTTGTAAATCGTCTAACATATGTTTTTGTTCTGTGAAAAATTCTAATTTAACAATAATTATTATTTAATTATATCTTATTAAATATGAACGTCCTCTCAATCACGCCGTTTTTTAAGCACCAGCCGAATGGGCGTGCCAATAAAAGGGTATTCTTTACGGATCTGATTTTCGAGATAACGTAAATAAGTAAAATGGGCATAATCCGGATTATTTACATATAGCATAAAGGTGGGCGGATCGTTTCTGACCTGAGTACCATAGTAAATCCGCAAAGAACGCCCTGTTCTTGATGGAGCAGGGTGCCGATCTTGGGCGATTTGAATGACACGATTAATTTGGGATGTTGGTAGACGTACAAGCCGTTCTTCTTGTACCTGCAGAGCCAGGGGGAGCACGCGATCTGTTCTTTGACCGGTGAGCGCGCTGATAAACACCATAGGTACATAATCCATAAAGTTCAGTTCATGGCGGATTTTTGCTGTATATTCGTTAATGGTGTAAGTATCTTTTTCAATCAGATCCCATTTATTAACGACAACAATGGCACTTTTCCAGGCGTCCTTGATATATCCGGCAATGTGTGTGTCCTGTGCAGTGATACTGGTGGTGGCGTCAATTACCAGAATGGCTACATCAGCCCGCTCGATGGCATTCATGCTGCGAATGACACTGTACTTCTCTACACCGGGCATAACCTTGCCACGGCGGCGGATACCAGCAGTATCAATTAAAGTGATGGGGTATCCTTCGAAATCGAGTTTTGTGTCGATGGCGTCACGGGTTGTCCCGGGAATTTCGCTGACGATGGCACGTTCCTCTCCGATTAATTTATTCAAGAGGCTGGATTTACCCACATTCGGCTTGCCGACTATTGCGATCTTGGTTGAAAGGTCTTCTTCGGTATCTTCACCAAATTCAGCAATGTGACGGACGACCTCATCCAACAGATCACCGGTGCCGGTTCCGTGCAATGCTGAGATGGCAAAGGGTTCGCCCAAACCCAGTTGAAAAAATTCAGCCACGACCTGACGAATCTTAATGCTTTCTGCTTTATTGACCACTAAAATGATCGGTGGGAAGAATTTTCCATTGCTTTTGCGCTGCTTACGACGGAGGATATCAACGATTTCCTGATCTGCCGGTGTGATGCCTGCCTGTCCATCAACAATGAACAGGATCAGGTCCGCTTCTTCCATGGCGATCTCGGCATGCGTACGGATTTCCTGAATAAATTCCTTGGAGCCTACTGAAAGGGGAACCTGGGTTTTACCCTTGGTGGGATCAATCCCGCCCGTATCCATGACATAGAAAAAATAACCATTCCAATCTGCGTCTGCTAATAGACGGTCTCGTGTGGTACCAGGAACTTCATCAATAATTGCCAGACGTTCACCGGTTAGGCGATTGAAAAGGGTGCTTTTGCCAACATTGGGTCTGCCCACAAGGGCAACGACTGGTTTAGCCATAGGACGTGATTATACCCCAGTCGATTGATGAGGGTATTGCAGGAGATGAACCATTAACGGTAACTACAAGTTTGTAATTTTTTCTGATTTTAAAAAATGGCTTGGGGTTGGATAAGAAATAACCAACAAAAAGGTTTGAAAAATATGTTTTCAGTGACCTGATCGTAAAAAAGTTGATCTTGCCGTTCATAATAAGAAAATTCTAGAAAAGAGCTACCTATTTCCCCACTGAGATAATCAAAACATCAATTTTTGTTACTGCTTTGAGCTTCTATTGGATTTTTTATAGACCCAGTAACAGAAAGGACCCTTTTTATTTTCCTTCAGTAATTGTCACTTCGATTGAGCTTGGTAGAATAGCATCCACAACAATCCGGTTGTTTTCGAGCAATACGGTAGGTGCTAACTGATAAGTGCCCGGTCCGCGATCAGTAAGATCTATCACAATGAAGATTTTTTCCTGGCTAAGTTCATCAAGCAAGGGCAAGGGACCAGAGAGGAAAATATCGACAGTTTCTGGCGAAATTTCTACTTTTAATCCTTGACCGAGGCCTTCGATTTGAATAGGGAGATTTGAAAAGCTTATGCTGCTTTGGATTGGATCGATACCAATTAAAATGGTAACATTCTGACTCCCAACCACGTTAATGCCCGCTGGAAGGTTCAAAGGAACCTTAATTTCAATGTCTTCACTGGCCATGTTCAAATTAATTGGTGCGGTTTCAACAAACCCGGGGATGGAATCTACCAAACTGGGGTCTGTTGAAAATATCATCACCGTGGGCGGGAGAGAGAAAATATTTGTCAATCTGTAACCAGGAGCAATTTGCCCACTGGTAACAATTTTTACTACGACCGTCCGAAAGCCTCCACGTTGCGTAATTGGCACAGTGACCTGAACAGAAGCTGGGTTCAGAGTGATGCCGGTCACAGGAACTTCGTCCTTCGTCAACGGGACCAATTCGATCATTCGCTGGACATCTTCGCTTGCATCGAAAATATTAATTTCGGCATTAACATGATCGATTGTTTCAATCAGTGTTTTGGGGCCAGAAATGAGGACATTTTCATCACTCATCTCAGGTGGCTGGGCTTCAAAACCAATGGTCGGATTCCCAATCACCTTAAAGTTGATTGGGAAACGCTCGGTGACAATTTCATCTAATTTGACAACAATTGTAGCGGGAGTTATGCGTAAGATCTCTGCTGGTGAAAGGGATAAAGTAACCTGAGGGGAAAGGGTGTGGACACCGGGTTCCAGCCCTGAAAGGTCCAATACAACATCGAAAAGATTGATATCATTTTCAAGTTGTGCATGAATTGAGGATGGTGCTCGAACAGCCACATTAACCTGTTGAGCAATATCGTTGGTAATGGTCAGGTTGGGGTCCAGGCCGATGATTTCTATAGGCAGCGGTCTGGGAAAGGTACGAGTTTCAGCAGGGTCTGCTAGGGTAACCGCGTAAATCCAAACTGCGGTAGCAAAAATCAAAGCTGTCAGGAGGGTGGGTAAGCTACGGATTATTTTGGAAATATATTTCATCATTCTTCACCCTCTTTTTCTTTATCTTTGTGCTGGGTGAATAACGCGATTAATCGATCTTTGAAGCTTTTCTCGCTCAAAAAACTTGTGGCTTGGAAGAATGCCAAGAGCGTGTTTTTAAAGCGTTCCATGTTGAGTCGGTGGATAATTTTCCCATC
>Ga0255346_1005387_pt1 | contig 13247 bp, 8 predicted proteins | sample wastewater_treat_FD_194410 | JGI IMG/M metagenome (GOLD analysis project Ga0255346, IMG submission 194410) | Wastewater microbial communities from Lulu Island WWTP, Vancouver, Canada - plant22 | ecosystem: Engineered > WWTP > Wastewater > Unclassified | place: Canada: Vancouver, British Columbia... | reverse complement strand
TCTTCTTATCAAGGTCCAGATCTCTTCCAGTGCCAGGCTAAAATTGAACTTATCCATATGGGCTTCGACCTTTGCCGAAGCTCCTAAAGCGATCTTCTTCAGTTCGCTGTCTATCCCTTCATCTTTGCCTTCCGGAGGGACCAGTCCTCCGTTATATTTTTCTATCATAGAGGTAGTGCGGCTGACCAGATTGCCCAGATCGTTGGCCAAATCAGAGTTCATGCGACCCAGCATTATTTCGTTGGTAAACAGCCCATCCTGCCCAAAGGTATATTCTCTTAACAGGAAATACTTTAGCGCATCTACTCCGTAACGCTCGATAAGCCTTACCGGGTCTACCACGTTTCCTCTGGATTTTGACATCTTGCCACCTTCAAGCAGTATCCACCCATGGCCCAAGACCTTTTTTGGAAGCGGCAGATCCATAGACATCAACATAGCTGGCCATATGACAGAGTGAAATCTCACGATTTCTTTTCCTACCAAGTGAACATTCGCAGGCCAGTAATGATCATATTTACCCCTATCGTCGGGATAACCCAATGCTGTTATATAATTTGACAGGGCATCAAGCCATACATAGATCACATGTTTTTCATCCATGGGCACGGGTATGCCCCAATCGAAGGAAGTCCTTGATATGCAGAGATCCTCGAGTCCCTGGCGCACAAAACTGAGCATTTCGTTCCGGCGGCTTTCAGGCTGCAGAAACTCAGCATTGTTTTCAAAAAGTTCGATGAGTTTATCCTGATATTTTGAAAGCCTGAAAAAATATGCCTCTTCCTTTGCTTTTTCAACCGGCCCGCCGCAATCCGGACATCTGCCTTCTGCGGCTTGGGTCTCTGTCCAGAACGCTTCGCACGGAGTGCAGTACAAGCCCTCGTATTCTCCTTTATAAATATCTCCTTTTTCGTACATCCTTTTGAAGATGTCCTGAACTCTTTTCACATGCCGCTCTTCTGTGGTCCGTATGAAGTCATCATAGGAGATCTCCATTGTCTTCCACAGTTCCTTGATGCCGGCAACAACTCCATCAACATATTCTTGCGGCGTGCAGCCATGCTCCGCGGCTACTTTCTGTATCTTCTGCCCGTGCTCATCAGTACCGGTGAGGAACATCACATCATGGCCCGTCAGCCGTTTGAAGCGGGCCATAGCATCCGCCATGACTGTGCAATAGGTATGCCCAATGTGAAGTTTAGAGCTGGGATAATAAATCGGTGTAGTAATGTAGTATTGCTTTTTTTCCATCATTTTTTCCTCCTGCAGTCAGCCAAATGAGAGCCTTCCGCCTTTTTCGCAGTCAATCGTTTTTATTATATTGCCCCTTATAATACCATATCTTTTGCGTTTTGTGTATAACAATAATGGCGGCAAGGGGACGCTTTGTTTGCCATACCTTTTTCCAAGCCCACATCAGAAATCACAGGTGGGTACCCGTTATCTTTTTTTGCGCTTAAATTGATTCTGTGTATAAATAATGCTGAATATCTGCCCTGATTTAAGGAGTACAACTCACAAAATCAGCTAAATTCAAAGAAAGACATGTTTGTGTATAACAAAATGCCATTTTGTTATACACAGATTGCTTTTTTTCAAAATTTAGCTGATAACACCGCTTTTTTTAAGAGTTTGAGGCTCTATTTTTGCTGTTTGTTATACTCAAAATGCTATTTGCGTCATTTTAGCTGATTTAAGAGTTGCGCCCGCCGGAGGCAACCAGGATTGAGCTTCAAAGTCGTAAATAGTTGCTTTTTCAGAACCCGAGGCAACTATTTCTGAGTTTCGGCCGGGATGAATACTGATGGATTCGGAGACAATTTCGTAGAGCCTTGCGGAGTTTTGTAATATTCTCCCGCAAAGAAATGAAGTTCCTTGGTTTATGTCAAACACTGTCACCTTGTTAGTTTGTTTGACATCCCAAGGAACGAATTTCAAGGGTGGAGAATACCAAAAGTTCGCACAGCTCATAGAAATTTGGATACGAAGCCAATCATCCCCGGCCGGCTTGATATCCGCCGGAGGCAACCAGGATGGTGGCCAGGTGGTAAACAAATCGTCCCCTTGCCACCTGGCGATTAACTGTACTATGTGTCTTAGTTAACTTATGCTTGCAAGTATACCTGGGCAGTGTTAGAATATAAAAGGCTAATCTATAATATTCTATATTAATTTTGATGAACCGGGGCGAGCCCGGCTGAACCTTTGAATTCCGGGAGGAAACGATGTTTAAAAGGAAGAATAAGAAAATCGTTCCGGAGGCTGAAACAGCTTCCGCCGAAAAGCCAATTAAAAAAGGAAAAACAAAGTCTAAAAAGAAGAAGATCATTATCTTTTCCATTATAGCGACAGTAGTCGCTGCTGCGATCATCCTCCCCGCCTTATTGGGAAAAGGAGAGACCATGCCTACAGTATCCGCAGGCACGGCGGAAATAATGGATCTGGCCCAGACTGTCTCAGTGGTCGGCGTAATTTCCGGTTCTCAATCCGCCGAGGTGGTATCATCCCTAAACTATGAAATAGTTTCCATCTTAGTTGAAGAAGGCGACACTGTTGAAAAAGACCAAGTGCTGGCTGTTTTGGACGGAAAAGAACTTCAGGATGAGTACCAAAAGGCGGCCAAAGCCCTTGAAGAATCCCGGTTCAACTACGAAGCATGCCGTTCGCTTTACGAGGAAGGAGCCATTCCCAAAGCCGAATACATAAGTGCAAAAAATGCTTATGAAAGCAGTCTGATCACAATAAAATCATTTGATATTGCCGAGAAAACCAAAATCCGCAGCCCTATCTCCGGAACCATAACAAGAGTTAACGTCAACCTGGGCCGTTACGCAAACGATACTGAGGACAAAAAACCGATGTTTGTTGTTGAAGACCTAAAGCAACTTAAAATGGACGTTAAGATCAGCGAATACGATATCGGTAAAATAAAGACAGGTCAGGAAGTCACCATTACGGCAGACATATTGGGCAAAGAGAGCGTAAAAGGCAAAGTGAGCCGGATTTCTCCCACAGGCGAACTTAAAGATCCATCTTCCAGAGAAATGGTGATCCCTGTTCAAATCGATGTGGATAAAGAAGACAGTCCTTTGATTGCAGGAGTGACCGCAAAGGCTAAGATCCTCATAGAAAGCAGGAGCAAGGTAATGACTGTGCCCATCGATGCAGTGCTGGAAGACCCGGATACCGGAGAAAACTTCGTCTTTGCCATAGAAGGGACCACTGTAAAAAGAGTCGTGTTTGAACCAGGTATAGAGGGTGATTTCAATCTGGAGCTGCTTAACAGCACTCTCTCCGAAGGTGACCTTGTTGTCCTTGCTCCATCCTTCGAATTGACCGACGGCATGAATGTGCTAATTCTCCCCCAACAGTAAGGAGGGTCAAGCAATGAACGATGAAATCATCAGGGTCGAAAATATCGCCAAGGTTTATGAAAACGGTGACATCTCCGTAACAGCACTAAAGGATGTATCAATGACCGTTAAACGGGGGGAGTTCATCGCTATAATGGGTGCTTCCGGCTCCGGCAAATCAACGTTAATGAATATTTTAGGCTGTCTGGATCGTCCCACCGACGGCAGTTACTATCTGGAAGGGATCGACATCAATGAAAAGACCGACGACGAACTCTCCTCTGTCAGAAACAAGAAGGTTGGCTTTGTTTTTCAGTCATTTAATCTCATACCGCGGACCAGCGCTCTTCAAAATGTTGAATTGCCTATGATATATGGGAAAGTACGGGCCAGAGAAAGGGAAGCAACAGCATTAAAACTCCTTGAACAGGTAGGCTTGTCCGATCGCTCGGAACACATGCCCAACGAACTGTCCGGCGGGCAAAAGCAAAGGGTCGCAATAGCCAGAGCTCTGGCAAACCGCCCCCAGATCATACTGGCTGACGAACCTACCGGCAATCTGGACTCTCATTCATCCCTGGAGATAATGGAGCTCTTTAAAAAACTTAATCGCGAAGAAGGCAACACAGTGATCATAGTTACTCACGAGCATGCCGTAGCAGAATTCACGGATCGCATCATCACGTTCAAGGATGGACGCATCATAGGAGATCAAACCTCCGGGGGGGTGGCCTGATGCTTTTATTGGAAAATGTCAAGCTGGCTCTGTCTTCAATCAAGATGAATAAAATGCGTTCATTTCTGACTATGCTGGGAATCATCATCGGAATCAGTTCCGTTATTGCCATAACCTCAATAGGCGCCAGTGCGGAAGCGGTGGTAAACAAGGAGTTTCAAAGCTTCGGCACCAATGCTATGTATTTATACATGAACTGGGAAATGACAGCAGATAGCGGCATTCAATATTCTGACCTGATCCTGCCGGAAGACATAGATGCATTGAAAGCTCGCTTCCCGGAGGACATATTATATGTTTGTCCGTCCTTGTACGGGTCCAGCGAGATTAAGGTGGGAAGAGTCAAGGGCAAGCTGGAAATGGAAGGCGTGGCCGCAGACTACAACAAATTTTACCGCATGGATATGGTTTACGGCAGAATGATAAACGAGAGCGACATCCAGGGAAAGAGAGAACGCATAGTCATCGACGAAAAAGCTTCCCGCCACTTTTTCAATAAGGCAGACAGCGTGGGGGAAAAGCTTGTGGTAAGGTTGGGCGGTGAGAACAAAGAGCTGACCATCGTAGGAGTATATCGAAAAGAGCCGAGCATATTCGACAAGATGAACACCGGCAGTTCGTTTATTACATATGTTCCCTACCCGCTGTTGCAGATCGGCGATGATACCGCAGTAGCACTTATGCTTTATATCAACGGAGAGAAGAATCCGACAGAGCTGGGCGGAGAGATTACCAGATACCTTTCGAGGATAAAGGATAAGGACCCCATGTTTTACAAGTTTGAATCGGCGGAAGCCCAGATGGATATGATAAATAACGTGCTGGGAACCCTGTCGATAGCTATAGGCGCCATTGCTGCAATCTCACTGGTGGTCGGAGGGATCGGAATAATGAACATCATGCTGGTGTCTGTTACCGAAAGGACAAGGGAAATAGGAATCAGAAAATCCCTGGGAGCAAGAACAAAAGACATACTGACCCAGTTTCTCATCGAATCCATGATACTGGCAGGTATTGGCGGAATCATCGGGACGGCGCTGGGCATCGGGATAGCCGCAGCGGGCATGGGCATAGCCGGAGTGGCTGTGATCATCAAACCCTTGACAGTGCTTATAGCAGTTGGCTTTTCCGCTATGGTAGGAATGTTTTTCGGACTTTATCCGGCAAGGAAAGCGGCAAAGCTCAATCCCATCGAAGCGCTGCGCTACGAATAGATATAATTATATTGTAATAAGCCGGCTCTTCTCACCGGTCTAAAATATCAACGGCGATCCCATTTTTCAGGATTTGTTCAATTTGCTCTGCGGGCATCGGACGGAAAAAGTAAAAACCCTGGACCTCATCACACATCCTCTCTTGAAGGAAATCGCTCTGCTTCCGGGTCTCTACCCCCTCGGCGATGACCTTTATGCCAAGAGTCTTGGCAAGGCTGATTATTACCTTGGTGATGGCTTTGTCTTTTTCTCCCTCTTCAATGCCCCGCACAAACTGCATATCCAGTTTGATCCTGTCCAAAGGAAGCATTTTAAGGCGTGAAAGAGATGAATATTCGGTACCGAAATCATCGATAGAGATGGTTACTCCCAAGCCTCTTAGCTGCTCTAATATACCGCTAATGCGGCCTGCTTCTCTGGTGGCTGTGCTCTCGGTTATTTCCAGTTCCAAATAAGACGGCTCCAGCCCTGTATCTTCGAGGATTGTCCTCACAATATCCTTAAGCCTTGGATTTTGCAGCTGAATCACGGAAAGATTGACCGCCATGCGGAGGCGAGGCAGCCCCATATCCTGCCATTTCTTGTTCTGAAGACATGACTGCCTGAGTACCCATTCCCCGATAGGATTTATAAGTCCGGTCTGTTCGGCCAGAGGAATAAACCGGTCGGGGCTGACCTGACCGTGCTCGGCGCTGTTCCACCTAAGCAAGGCTTCGAGCCCGATAATCTTCCTTGTCTGCAGGCATACCTGAGGTTGATAATGAAGCGTCAACTCGCCTTTTCCTAGAGCTCGGTAAAGACTTGTAGTCAGCGACATACTGATGTCCACCGCAGCCTTCATATCGTGGGAGCACATGGCGTACTGATTTTTCCCTGACTCTTTAGCACTATACATGGCAATATCAGCATTTTTAATAAGCTTGTCCGCATCTTCTCCATCCGCCGGATACATTGCAATTCCTGCACTGGCGGTTATGTAGAATTCCCGCCCTTTAAGTATAAAAGGTCTGCTGAAAATTTCCATTATGCTTTCCATGACCTTCACGATATCATTTTCCCGGACAAGGTTGTTTATAAGAAGCAGGAATTCATCGCCTCCGAAGCGTGCGACGGTATCGGACTGGCGCACGGCTTTTTTTAACTTGGATGTTATCACCCGAAGCATTTCATCTCCTCTTTCGTGCCCCAGTGTATCATTTACTGCTTTAAAGGAATCAAGGTCAAGAAAGACCACGCCGAGCCTGCGGTCGGTGCGTTCTGCGCTCAGCACGGCACTGGTCAGTCTGTCTTTAAAAAGTTTTCTGTTGGGAAGACCGGTCATGGAATCGTAATAGGCCAGGTATTTTATTTCCTTTTCCGCTTCTACTTTCAATTTTGCATCTGCAAGCATATTGCCCAGCACCTTAAGCAGGTTTATTTGCTCATCGGGCCATGTCCTCGGGTTTCCTGCAACAATGAACAGAAGGAATCCCATCACTTCTTCCCCCGCCACGGGGATGCAAAGCAGTGAACGGCATTTCATGATGGGTAAGAGGCGAGATCCCTCTTCTTTGCATTTAGGTATTTTATCGGTATCCGCTATGTGCACTACCTCGTGGTTTTTAACCAGATCCACCCACCAGGGGTATTCTGCAGAAGAAAGCAGACGCAGCCTGTTTTGCTTCTCCATCTTTTCATCTGAAAACCAGAGCCTGTTGCAGCTCAGTTCACCTGCAGCTTCATCAAAGAAACAGGCCCCGGCCATGTCTGTCTTAAAAAATGTTCCGGTCCTGCTTAAGAGAGCAAGGATTTTCTCTCCGATATTGTATTCATTGACCGTGACAAAATCCGTGGATATCTCTGTTATCAGTTCCTGAAGTGCGATTTGTCCGGCATTCTGCTTCAATCTCTCTACATATATCCTGTTTACATAAATCGCCAATACAATACCGATAAGATATATTCCGATACGCCCGACAAAGTCGTTGCTATCAATGGTGACGGCAACATCTGGTGATGCCGCCCATACAATGATTTGGGTCATAAGAGTCACCACCGAAACAATACCTAAGACAGTGCGCCTGTTGATTACCAATGCCATTATTATCAGTATGAAAGGGAAGGCCCATACAGTCACCCCGGCATATTGGATATTGTTTATTGTCAAAATGGGAATCGAAGCAGATACGATGAGAGAGTTGATGATATCCTTCAACCGGTTGCTGATATCAAGCCTGCTGAACAGTTGGATCATTGCAGCGATAATGATGAACATTGCGGAAAACATTAAAGACGAGACCAGTATCCCATCTTCATTCAGCATATATTGTAACAGGAAGTTTAAAACTCCCCCGGAGACCAAAGCAATGCTAAGATAGCAATAAAATCTTCGTCTCATCTCCGGCGTCAGCATCACTTCGGCAGCGGAAGACGGTTCGTGATGTAAAAACCCGTACCGTCGCATTATCAGATATATTGCGGTCATGGGGATCATTATTATGACCGGTGCAATCTGGGGAATCCTCATCCCTATAATGGCATTGGCTATAGTATCCGTCAGGGTGCTAAATAGCAGTGCAAAGGCAAAGGTGGAAACAATGATCCGCGATTGATTCTTAATATCCCTGTCAGAAGACTTTCGGCCCCAATGCCAGACAATAGCCAGGCTTGTGCTTATCAGGCATAAATAGTATAACTGGTAATAGATGTCCCATCCGTTGTTTGCAGCCACATTTACCCACCCCGCTGCTGTATTGACCATAATAAAGGGTCTTGGGTTTAGTCCTGTGGGCAATGCGAAAACTATAAGATTTATCAGAGCCGGCAGATATATCAGCATATATATCCGCCATTTTTTCAGCCAGACATTTTTTTCTGCCATTATCAGTATAAAATGCAAAATCAAACTAAAAAAAGTACCCCATCCCAATGCGGCAATGCGACGCCAAATAGTGCTTGCCTCTTCCGATGGGGCGGATAATGCGATCCCCAACCCCAAAGACCAAATTGTCAGGGAGACTGCACAGACAAAAAAAACCCTATTTTCCGGTGCGGAGCGCTTCAGCAGAAATGTATAAACGCCGAATAATAAGCTGAGGATCGATACAAAAACAAACACTGCAGTGAATATTTCAGGCAATCGCATCATCGTCTGTTCCTGATTCCTTTACTGTTTATTAGTAAATATAGGTAAAGCTGCCTTTATTATATATCGGCTTAAATAATATATACATTAGCTTCAATACCGCCTATGGCTTAATTATTTATCTGAGCGTGAAATCTGCTAAAACCCGAGAGAATCTGTTCGGGGATGATTGTTAACCACTTTATGTTTTATAGTTGACATTCGCTGCTTTTGCTTGTAGTATTACTGTTAAGAATGTTTGATCCATCGGCAACTATCCGGCTATTTGGGAGAAAGGCTGGCTATGATATCCACAAGGTCAAAAGTATTAGCACTTTTAGAAGCAAACAAGGGAATAGCCATTTCGGGAGCTGCAATGGCTAAGGCTCTTTCTATCTCGCGCTCAGCCGTCTGGAAGAGTATCGAGGAGCTTCGGAAAGAAGGTTACGATATCCTTGCCGTTACCAACAAAGGTTATACCCTTTCCGAAGAAAGCGATATTCTGTCTGCAGAAGGGCTGATGACCTTTCTTAAGAATCCACTGATAACTGCAGACAGGCTTCATGTGTATAAAAGCATCGATTCCACTAACAACGCTGCTAAGAAGATGGCGGTGGCGGGAGCCGGCCATGGCACCGTTGTCCTGGCAGAAGAACAGACCGCAGGCCGTGGCCGGCTGGGCCGCAGCTTTTTCTCACCAAGGGGAACAGGCCTGTACATGAGCATCATTCTGCGGCCCAAAAGCACCGCAGAGGATGCGGTGCTTACCACCACCGCCGCCGCTGTCGCCGTGTGCAGGGCCGTTTCCAAGGTTTTAGGCATCGAGGCTTCCATCAAGTGGGTCAACGACATCTATGTTGATGGTTTCAAGGTTTGCGGCATTCTGACAGAGGCCCTGTCGGATTTCCAAACCGGAGCCGTTGAAGCATTGATTTTGGGCATAGGGCTGAACATCGCTACCAACCGGGACAGTTTCCCCGAAGAAATCAGTAAAACCGCCGGCTCTCTTCTGAAAAATCCGGACCGCGTCGAGCGTAACCGCCTGGCTGCCGCCATTCTTAATGAATTTATGGATCTGAACGACACTTTTGACAGAGGCGCTATGCTGGATGAATACAAAGCCCGCAGCTTTATACTGGGAGAACCCATCACAGTTTACCGCGGTAGCGAAGTCTTCGACGCAACAGCTTTGGACATAGACGATAAAGGAAGGCTGATTGTTATGAGGGAGAACGGAGCAAAAGAGATTCTCCTTTCAGGTGAAGTGACCACCCGTCCGCAAAAGGTTTTTAAGGAGCAGTCAAAATGAAAGAAAGATATCGGGTAAAGCCATTAATATTATGTTCCTTCTTTGCAGCTCTGACCGGAGTATGCTCGATCGTATCCATTCCTCTTCCATTTTCGCCGGTACCCGTAAACCTGGCTCTACTTTCCGTCTATCTTGCGGGAGGGTTGTTAGGGCCGAAAAACGGTGCTATAAGTCAATTTGTCTATATCCTTCTTGGCGCGGCAGGACTCCCGGTTTTCCACAATCTTACGGGGGGACTCTCCATTTTGGCAGGGCCCACAGGAGGTTTCCTTGCAGGCTATATAGCAGCCGCGTTTCTTGTCGGGTTTTTCTATTTCAAAAAGATGGATAAAGGCTTGATAATCGGTCTTGTTGGGGGGCTTTCAGCCTGCTATGCCCTGGGGGTCTTATGGTTCATGCTGATATCCGGCGCCGGTCTGAAATCAGCCCTGCTGCTTTGTATCATCCCTTTTCTGCCCGGCGACGCCTTGAAAATCATTGCTGCGATTTTCCTCATCCGTAAGCTCCGTCCCTTCATGAGCCGCTATAATTGACTGTTCTCTCATTGGTCTTTCTCTATTTCCGAATAAAACTCCATGCACTCCCCGGAGTCTTTCTTTGCGAAGTACATGGCCCTGTCAGCGTTCTCGTACAGTTCCAGATAAGATGTCCCATCTTTAGGGTAAATCGCTATTCCCGAGCTAATGCTGATCTTATGCATAATCATCATCGTGTTATGTATCGTTTTGATTTTATCGGCAACAAACAGCTCGTCGGGGATATCTTTTATAAACAGCATAAACTCGTCTCCGCCTATCCTCCCCAGTATGTCCGTTGCCCTGAACTGATGTATCAAAATGCTGGCCAGGTCTTCGATCACTTTGTCGCCGAAAAGGTGTCCTCTGGAATCATTTATTGCTTTGAAATTATCTATATCCATTATTATCATAGCGTGTCCGGTGTCGGTTTCTTCTTTGATGCACTGCCTGACAGAGAGTTCCGTGGCCTGTTTGTTGTAGAGTCCGGATCCGCAGTCCGTTTGAGTCTTTGCTTCCAGCAGCTCCATCTTTCTCTTCTCATCATCGATATTTAAGGCTCTGCCTATACTCTTAAAAGCCTTCCCGTTCTCATCAGATATCAGAACCTCCTCGATCTTATGCCACATGTAATCTCCTACCACCCCTTTGATCCGGAACTCTCCTGTAAGGGTTTTTGTAAATGGCGGAATATCTTTATGCAAACTAATAAAAGCTTCCGCATCATCCGGATGTATATAACCTTTTTCCACCAGGGAATACGGGAGTCCTTCTATTTCCGTCTCATAATCTGTTCCGGCCCGTAAAGCCTCCGGGATTATCATTGTGCAGTTTTCCAGATCCGTCTCAAAAATAACAGTATCGGAAAGAGAGCTTATGATGCGAAATCGTTCTTCATTTAGCAGCAATTCTTTGTTTTTGTGCAATAAAGCAGTCTTTCTTGCCCTTTCACCCATCCAAATAATTAAGATCACCGGAATAAATGCCGCAAGAACTCCAAAGCTGAGAAGCAGCGCAATCCAATACAGCTGTGAGGATTGATCCTTCAGATATTTGTAAGGTACGCCGCAGAGAATATACCAGTCGTTGATCTCTAAAGGCATGTAATATAGGCTCTGCACATTTCCATTGCTGACAAAAGTAAAATAACCTTTCTCCCTGTTCCGCATATCCTCCCTAAGCTTGCTTGCCTCAATACTGCTTTCGATGTCCGCATCGGTTAAGCAGCTTATTGCATTATCCCCCTTTATCGGATGATTTTCAGTATTTGGTTCAACCAGGATCTTGCCGCTGGCGTCGACGATATATGTAAAGCCCATCCCGTCAAAAGCGGAAAGGTCCGCAAGCTTTCTGAAGTCTTTGATTTCTATTGATGCGCATAAGGCTCCGCGAACTCTGAAGCCGCTGTAAACAGGTGAGGCAAATACGAATACATCTTTACCCGTACCTCTGCTTTGCAGTATCTGCGAAATGTTGTTGTCGCCCTGCATGGCTTTTTTAAAATAGCACCGGTCAGCCACATTAATATAGATTTCTTCGTTATTGACCGAATTCCCTGCATGGTTCGCAATAAAAACCTGTGAAAAATTAGATGTGGTCTTCATGTATTTCATGATTTGGATCAGATTTTCTGAATCCAGCAGATTTTTTTCTTTCCCCGCATACTTGGCCACAGGGGCTAAAGTCGCCCACTGGTCCTGTATCTTGACCTGCAGGAGTTCGGCAATGCCTTTTGAAACATCCCTTAAAGAAGCGGTGGCATGCTCTTCGATGTGCTTGTCTATCGAGGTGAAAAAATAGAAAAAAGAGACCGTCAGAACTACGACGACCCATACAATCAAAACCGCAGCAACAGACCAATGGCCTAATCCCTTATTTATCTGCACTTTTTCCCTCAATTCTTAGCAATTGTTCTAAGAAATAAACTATAGCCCAAGGTTGTACTTTTAGAGCTTATTGCTAACTTAAGCTCATTTTATCAAATAACAGGAAAATTACAATATATTCTGAAGAAAATGTCAATCCTAAAACAAGATACCTTGACATTTTATATAGTTCTTCGCTGATGCAGCAGCCATAGATTGATCAATGCCACGCCGGTTGCCCCAAAAGCAAGCACAACGAATGCTTTCGAAAGCCCGAAGGATTCCCCGACAGCCCCTACCAAAGGGAATATAAAAAGCATATAGAAGCTGAAAACCATGCTGGAGACGGAAATCAAAGTAGCACGTTTTGAGCTGGGGATAAGCCTGTTGATATAGTCAAAGTATATGACATATGTAAGGCTGTCAAAAAAACCTATACATCCGAAAGAGATAACGGCGGTGCGAAAGCTAACCATTCCCCAGGCGATGACCATGTAGAACACAGGGAGAAACAGCATCAGCAAACGCTCCTTAAAAAGCTTTTCCACCTGATTTGCACAAAATCCCCCAAGGGCGCCCAGTATGCATGAAACAGCTGCAATCCATCCGAAGATCTGTTCATTGATCCCGTTTTGTTTGCAGTATATCTGCATATAGTAGAAAATCACTACCGAAAAAACTGCTATTGCGTTCATGATCAGGATCAGATAGCAAAGCCTTCTGTTCCCTTTTATAACAGAAAAGCTGTCTCTGAACTGCCCCGCGAGTCTCTGCCTTATATCGGCTTCCTGCCGCTCTCCCTTCCCGATGGTAGTTTCGGTGAAAAAAAATGCTACAGCCAGGGAAGCCAGTACAATGCCGATCTGGCCAGTGTAAAGGCTTTTGTAACTTTGTACTGCAATAAAACCTCCGAGTATCAGACCGAAAGCTTGGGCGATTTGATAAAGCGCCTCATTCAGTCCGTTGACCTTCATATAACGGTCGGCTTCACCGATCTCAAGCAGCGAATCATATACCAAGGCTTCCCCTGCTCCGGACTCCAGGTTGTATCCAATTGCACAGAATGCAAAAGATATCATGTAATGTGTAAAGCATGTCCCGTAAAGAAGAAGCAGCAAATCAACGATCAAAAAGAGCCGTCCCAGCATCCTG
>Ga0255346_1005385_pt1 | contig 13249 bp, 10 predicted proteins | sample wastewater_treat_FD_194410 | JGI IMG/M metagenome (GOLD analysis project Ga0255346, IMG submission 194410) | Wastewater microbial communities from Lulu Island WWTP, Vancouver, Canada - plant22 | ecosystem: Engineered > WWTP > Wastewater > Unclassified | place: Canada: Vancouver, British Columbia... | reverse complement strand
CGTATCCAGCAGACAGGCATAGGTGCCCAAATCGTTGTCGATCATCTTATCCACCGCATATTTTCCGGGTGGATTAGGGTAGCATTCCGCGTCTGTCGTCGCAGCGACGGGGCGGAACTCCTCTGCAACAAGCAACCCGCCACATACTGCGAGCGAGAGCACGAGTAAAAAGTTTTTTTTCATGTCCACGATACGCTCCTACGTGCGAGACTACGCAGACGCGCCGTCACACACGCCCTCTCCCCGCTCTTTACCTTCAACACCGTGAAAAAAAGGTACTACTTTTGGCAAGAGTTTACTTGTATGATCCACTCAAAAAAAAGTACGATTTTGACACGGTGGCTAGACAAAAGAAGGAGGCACCCATGCCCATCGATAAAACGAACAAGACGCAATCCGATTTTTTAAATCAAATCTGCGGCGACGTGGAACCTTTCCTGTTCTTGCTCGACATGTTGCCTGACACGGCGGCCTATTTGAAAGACCGGAAAGGACGCATCATGTTCCTCAATCAATGGAACTATGCGAACTGCAACGTGAAGTCGGTCTCAGAGGCAATCGGCAAAACCAGTTATGACCTGTTTCCCGAATCGTGTGCGCAAGACTATGTGGACACCGATGACTGGGTGATGCGGACCGGGAGGCCGATCATCAAGGAGGTTTCGGCTTCGCCCGACCTCACCACCAAATTTATGTGCTACAGCAAAACGCCTCTATATGGCAAGGGGCGAAAGGTCGTCGGCGTGGCGGCTGTCTACCATTTCATAAAGGATGAACACGAACTGCCCGAGTGGTATGGCGGTTTGTCGGATGTAGCGGCTTTCATCAACGAACACTATGCTGAACCGATCACGGTGAAACGTCTGGCGGACATAGCCCATTGTTCAACGAGCCAGTTCGCCCGGGGATTCAAGCGGCTCTTCAAAATGACTCCCATCGACTACATCCAGTTAACCCGCGTCAATGCGGCAAGGGAACTTCTCGAACATTCGACACGGCTGGTCTCCGACATCGCACAGGCAGTGGGATTTTATGACCAAAGCCATTTCAGTCGCATATTCAAACGGTTCCGGGGCTTGACGCCGCACCAATACCGGCTTCGGCACCGGATGGGAAGGGACACCCCGACAGACAAGTAGACAGGGTATCGGGGGCGGCCCTGTTTGCCGTTCGGGGGGAAATCCGTGTCCGGAGGATGATCCGTTGACAAAGCCGGTCGTACAGGCGCACTCATCAGGCATCAGGAAGCCGTACACAGTCCAATGTTTTGCCCCCGATAAATTCTGCATAATTTTCTTCCCTTTTCTGGTTGCCGCATCGGTCCAATGGTGGTACACTGCTACCAAATTCTGTGGAGGAATTGTGCCGACCTCCGTACTGAGGAAGCGACGTTTTTGAAAAGAGCGATGCAAAAGTTCGTTTGGCGTTGGGTTTTGTGTTTAGCGGTTGTGGTGTGCAGCGGATGTCGGACGACAGCGCCGGGTGAGTTGGGACCGGAGCCGGTTCACGTTCCCGATGGGGAACCGACGATACGGCCGGGGTTGACGTTGCGGGTTTCCGTGACCGCCTCGGGTGAAGCGGCGGTGAAAGAGGAGTTGAAAGAGGTCAACGCGAATGGAGAGATCCTGATGCCATTGATCGCGGCGGTGAAGTGCGAGGGGCTGACGATCGTCGAGTTGCAAGAGAAGATCAAGGTCGCCTACAAGGATTACTACATCGACCCGCAGGTGACGGTGGGGTTTGTGTATGTGCCGGATTCGGGGATGAAGTCGCCGTGGGGCACGGTCAATGTGCAAGGCGAAGTGGTTCGTCCAGGGCCGGTCAACATGCCTTCGACGCGGGATTTGAATGTGACGCGGGCACTGATGATGGCGGGCGGCACGACGCCGTTGGCCGACAAGCGCAAGGTGCGTGTGACGAGGCGCGAAGCGGACGGGACGAAGAAGAAGTTTGAGGTGGACATCGAGAAGATCGGAAGAGAGGGGCGTTCGGATTTGGACGTGACGCTGAAGCCGGGCGATGTCGTTTGGGTGCCCGAATCGTGGTATTGAGTGTAAGATGAAGGAGATTCATGATGATGAAACAGTTCACACCTGGTTGGTGTACAGCGGCAACGGTGGCGTTGCTCGTGGCGGGCTCAGGCCTTTTCGCTCAGGAAGGTGCCACATTGACCCGGGCCCAGTGGCTGAAAAAAGTGGGCGCTTCCGTCTCCGATGAGACCGTGTTGCGCGGGACGATGACGAACCTTACCTCGGAAGACAAGGTAGAGTTCGCGCAGCGGGTCGTCAAGGCGGCCACGCGGCTGCCGGCAAGCCCGGAAGAGAAGAGTGCGGCACTGGTCAGGTCGTCCGTCGCCAGCATCGCGAGCGCTACTGGCGACATAAAGCCGCAGGTGATCGCCAAGGTGTTCGCCGGAGTCCCGGTGGAGTATCTGCCGGTTGTTTCGGAAGAACTGGCGAAGCGTTTTGACCAAGAGTTCAACAAACTGTCCGACGAGCAGTTTGAAAAGATCGCCTCCGACACTCTGGCGGTGTGCGTCAAGGAGAACGCCGAGACCGACGCTCCCTCGGTGCGCAATACGTTCGTGCTCATCGCCTTCCTGCGAGGCGCGAAGGATCCCGCCCTGCAGAACAAACTGATCTCCCAACTGCCGGATGAGCGCATGCGCAACTTGGCGGCCTCTTGGCTACCCCCCGCGCTCAAAGACAGGAACTACGAGGCGATGCTCGCAGCAGCCGATGTGGACAGACTGGAAATCAACGATCACATTCTGCTCCGTCTGGCCGGGCACGCCAACCTTGACCGCCTGCTGGCCGATCTGAATGCCAACCTCGGGGTCAAACCGACGGTGTGGATCGATGAGACCGGCACAAACACGATAGGGACGGTATGGGTTCCGCTCTCACAGGTACGCTCCGTGGCCGGTTTTGTGGTGGGTGGCGGGTCGTCAATGGGAATGTTAGACCACGTATCCGATTACGGCATCAACCGGGTGCCGCGCCCCTATCCGGTGGGCTATCAGAATCAGGGGACGAGCGCGATACCTAGGCCTACGAGGCGCTAAGTGTTTCAGTGGTAGTAAGGAGGAGTCGTATGACTACGAGAAGTGTTGCAACGGCGTGGACGGGCATCGGTATTTTGTTTGTCGTGTTCTTGGGGTTCGCAGGTCTTGCGCAGGAGACGCGCGGGCTGAAATTTAATAACCTGACGGTCTCGCCATACGTGAACGTCGAGTATAACTATGACACGAATGTCGATCTCGACAGGCGTGAATATGATGACAGTTACCTGACCATCAACCCGGGTGTTGACCTGACCTACACCGGGAATGATTGGGGGTTGAAAGGCAACGCTTGGTTCGGATACGACAAGTATTTCGACTATGACGAGTTAGACGAGCCGCGTTATGGGCAGAGTCTCTCCGTGTACAAAGAGTCGGCCAAGGGCTGGCGTCTGGTGCTGGGCGAGAGCTACATGAAGAGCCGATCTAATGATTCGGTTCTCGATGGGGGGCGCGGTATCTGGCGCGAACGTGACATCTTTGAGTTGACGGGCGCCCTCTCGTATCAGATGGGCGAGCGGACCGGCGTCACGCTGAATGGCCTCTACTCCGATCTCAATTACCACAACGATAGTAACAGGTACGGATATCTGTATGGCTGGGAGGAGTGGGGTGTGGGTTTGGAACTGGCGCGCAAGTTGACCGAGAAGAGCAACCTGTTGATCTCCGGCATGTATCAGGAGTATGAGTCCGACGGGGCCAAAGGAATTGCGTCTGGGAGCACGGGGTACTCGCTGATGGCCGGTTTCGGTTCTCGTGCCACCGAGCGCATCTCCTATCGTGCCTTGACCGGTGTGAGTTGGTTCGACTACGCAGACGATGATATGTTGACCGGTTGGACCTACGGCCTCGACGTGAGTTGGTTGATCAACAAAAAGTGGGCCGCGACGGTGGCCGGATCCAGCTACTTCCAGCCCAGTGAACGCGAGGTCAACCAAGCCATGCAGGTCTATACGTTGTCAAGCGGCTTGACCTATCGTCCGACGCGTAAACTCACCACCCGCTTGGACCTCGCCTATCGCCGTGAGGAGAATGAGTACCCGCGGGCAGGCGTCGGCGAAGTGACGGACGATGTTTTCTCCGTGCGCCTCCGCGCGGACTATCAGTTGATGCAGTACGTCTCCGTGTACGGCGGGATAACGTATGAGGACTGGAAATCGGATGACCGCGAGCAGGAGTTCGACCGTTTCGTAGGGACGGTGGGCCTGAACTTCCGCTACTAAGCGCTTGCCTACCTAGCGCTGTGATTGAAGAATGAAAAGTCCGCCTGCACGAAGTCTGAAGTGTGGGCGGCTTTTTTGTGTGATGGCAACAAGATGGTTGAGATATGGTTCATAGGCTGTTGACGAAATACGGATTGATCGCTCATATTGCCTGCATCTGCCTTTTTCCGGTCAGCGTGTTTGGCCAGCCGCGCGTCGCAGGACTCACGCCGCTTCTCTGGCTCGCCCTCATGGTGGTCGAATGGATGTTTCTCCTGCCTTCCGTCAAACGCGGTGAGACATTGGTAGATGCGCGCCGCCGTATGGTGCATGCCCTGCTGTGGGATCCGTTTCTGTATGCAGGCATCGCGTTCATCGCCCTGATAATGATCCAATGCCTGAACAGTGGCCTCGAACTGGTTTACCTGCCGGACGCAGACATCTGGCAGCTGAGCGAGCCGCCTGTCGCGTGGGCCCCGTTTGCCGTGGAAAGTGGCGCGGTGTTCACGCACCTTGCGTGGTTCACAGCATGCTGCGTAGTCGGAGTCGCGTTGCGTGCTGCTGCCGGCAGGGGCGCCAAACGCATGCTGCTCCAACTGCTCGCATGCGCCAGCGGCGTGATCGCTCTCTGCATGGTTGCGCTGGCCTTATGCGGCCTTCCCCCCCATGCCTCATGGACGAACGGGACCGGGGCGCCGGCCGCCGGCACCTTTTTCGGGTTCTGGATGCTGTTGGGCATCGGACTGTTTGTTGATAACGCAGAACGCGAACAACGCATCTCGCTCCCGCTGTTTGCCTTGGCGGGGATCGGCAATCTGCTCGGCGCGCTCTTTTTTGCGTCGCCGCTGATGACGATTGTTTTTCCGACAATCGGCGTGATCCTGCTGTTTTACGGAATGATCTATCTCGCGCCCCTGACCTCAAAAGGGATGCAACTCAAGCTGTTTGTTATCCATGTCCTCTGTCTCGGTACCATTGCGGCCAGCCTCGCCTACCTGTTCCCGCAAAACCCCGTTGCCGAAAAGCTGGAGAACGCGCTACCAATCGCAGAGCATTGGACAGCGCTTACTGCCCGCCATGAGGTTCGCTCTAACGCCGCGCTCTCAATCTGGCAACAACACCCTTGGTCGGGGGTCGGGGCTGACGGTTTTTACCATTATGTGGCCCTGGCCGTGACGCAGGATCAGTGGGGCCTCATCGAACAGGACAGGGCGTCCGTTTTCAGCGACGGCATCCAACTCCTTTGTGAGTACGGTGTTTTCGGCATCGGTCTCATACTGGCGGCGATCATCGCCCTGCTTGTTCCACTGTGCCACAGAGCCCGAGTCCTCTGGCAGCGTAAGATGGGCCACGAAACATCCGGCCACGCCGCCTTTCTGCTCCGTCTCCCGCCGATCGTTGTGGCCGGTTGCGTGGCGGTCGTGCTTTGCAGCCTCGAAAGTTTTATCGCCAGTCCGTTCAGAACGCCTGCCGTGATGCTGTCCTGGGTATGTGTTCTGGCCGCGCTGCCCGCTTTTCTACCCCAGAGCGGGACATGAAGATACGATTCGGTTGAAACTGGAATCGTACCCGATTTGGCTGGGCTGAACCGGCCCGATACGCTATACTTGTAACCTTCAATTTGGAGATGCGTGATGAGTGATACCGATCATACAGCAACCGGTGACTCCTCGGGTGCTTCGCGGCGTCCGGTCTACTATGGCGGCGGCAGCCGCGCCATCTATTACGGGGGTTCCAGCCGTCCGGTCTACTATGGCGGCGGTGCTCCGGGAGCCTATGGAAGCGGCGGATACGGCGGTGCCTACTACTACGGCGGCATCGGGGGCGGCGGGGAAGACGACGACTCGCTGATGGGCGTGGTGACCCTTACCCGTATGCTGCGTGTCTGTACGCAGCGCTGGGTCACAATCGCCGTGTTTGTCATCATCGGATTCATCGTGGCCTTTGCCGTGTTTAAGATCTCGCCTATGATCTACGAGGCTGAAAGTGTATTCGAGATGAGCATGCGCCGCTCCACCTACTCTAACCTGCGCCCGGCGATCATTGATGCGGATATTGGCTCGACGATGGACGAGGTCTTCAACACGCGGTTGGCCCGTCTGCGTAGTCGTGCCGTGATTGAACAGATCATCAGCCAGTACCGCACTGACTATCCGAGTTCAACGGTGACAGATGAGGAACTGGTCGAAACCTTGGTCAAATCCAAAATGACCCTGCAACGCCGGTCACGTCTGATCCGTATCACGGTCCGTTCGACCGACCCTGAATTGGCCACGAACTTAGCCAATGCGTACGCCAAGGCTGCGGAGACGTTCACCTCGGACCAGAATCGCGCCAAGTCGGAGGTCGCTGTCTCATGGCTCGCATCCACAACCGAACAACAAAAACGCAATCTGGAACGTGCCGACAAGGCAATGCTAGATTTCCGCACCGCCAACCAACTCGATTTCATGGCCAGCGAGAGCGAAACCGCTCAACGGGCGCTCGTCAAAGTCAACGACGACATCCTCGGCCTCGAAGGAGAAATCACGAAAGCCGCCGAACTGCGCAAGACGCTTGAGGCGATCCAAAGCGATCCCGAAAAATTCGGCTCGTTGCCGGATTCTGTCCCGCGGTCACTGGAGATCGGCACGTCGTTCCAACTGCTCCAAAAAACGTTGGCCGAGAAGAATTCGCTGTTGGCCCGTTATACGGCCAACCATCCCGAGGTCAAGGTTAAGGAGAAGGAGGTCGAGGTCTATGCCCAGCAGTTCGCAGACGTCGTCTTCCGTTCGCTGGAAACCTGCAAAGCCAACCTCGACCTGCTACAGCGTCAGTTGGCGCAACTCACGCCCAAACGCGACGAACTGATCAAAAAGCTCTCGGATCTGGAGCTGAAGATGGTTTCGGCCAAAATGAAACTCGTGCAGTTGGAGCGTGAACGCGAGTTGGCAGACACCACCTACAAATCGCTGTTGCAGCGTACACGTGAAGCCCAGTTGGCCTCGGACGAAAACACCGCCATCATCGAACAGATCGAGCCGGCGTTCAAACCCACCAAGCCGGTCCTGCCCAACCCGCTGATTATCTTTCCGGCAGGTCCGGCCATCGGTTTGATACTAGGCGTACTGTTCGTCCTGATCCTCGACCACCTCGAAGACAAGATTGTGGGCATTTCGGACATTGAACAGCGCCTGCGTCTCAAAACGCTGGCCGTGTTGCCGCACGTGCGTCGCAAGAAGCGTGAACAGTTGGCGCGGTTGGTCATCGACGACAAATTTTCTCAGTTCGCCGAGGCTGTGGCCGGGCTCCGTAACCTGCTGGACTCGCCGCGCTATCAGGAAATGTCCAAAGTGCTGCTCTGCATGAGCACCCAGCCGGGCGAAGGCAAAACCATCACTTCGTGCGGTCTTGCCGCCTCTTGCGCTCAAAGCGGACAACGAACACTGCTGGTCGACTTTGACATGCGCCGTCCCCGCCTTGCCCGCATCTTCGAAAAAGGACCGGGGGATTTCAACAGTCTACCGCATACGCTGATCAAGGCCGACCCCTCGCTGTTCGAATCGTTGCCGGTGCCGTCAGGTATCGAAAACCTCGATGTCATTCTTGCTAAGGCCTCGTCCGAAATCAGTCCTGCCAACCTGATGGGCAGCGGAATCATTGTTGATTTCTTTACGTGGGCGCGCCAGAACTACGACCGCGTGGTGATTGACTCGCCGCCCTTCGGCATCGTCGGTGACGTCATGACCCTCGCCTCGCTGGTAGATGCGGTCATGATCATGTGCTGCCCCGACCGTACGCGCTTCCAGCCGATCAAGCATGCAGCGCGCACCTTGACGGAGTCCGGTGCACGTGTCATCGGTGTGATCGTGAACGACGTCGATTTCGGGCGTCGCAACCACTTCAGCCAGTACGATTACCACTACCGCTACGCCTACCGCTACACCTCGCGTTATGGTGCTTACGGACAAGGCAAAAGACGTGCTGGACCCGCAGACCCCGGAAGGGGGGGCACGCCAAGTCGCGCAGCCGCCGCCAGCAAACCGGTTTACGGCGATGATCTCACGCCGCCTTCGCAGGTCACGTTGCGGCAGGATCATGTTGACCTTTCGATGACCGATGATGAGTAGAGGATGATGACTAAAGGAGGAGCAGTGCAGCGTATCATTGTGACAGGGGGTGCCGGTTTTATCGGCTCAGCGTTAGTGCGTCAATTGATCCGCGAATCGGAGAGCGAAGTTCTGGTTCTCGATGCCCTCACCTATGCGGGCAACCTCGCTTCGTTGCGCGAGATCGACACGCACGCACGCTACCGTTTTGAACACGCTGACATCTGCGACCGTCCCGCGCTGGAACGGCTCTTTGCGTCATTCCGCCCCGACGCCGTCATGCACCTCGCGGCGGAATCGCACGTCGATCGCTCAATCGACGGTCCCTCGGCTTTTATCCAGACCAATGTCGTCGGCACCGCCACGCTGCTGGAGGTCGCCACCGCCTACTGGCGCGGTCTGGAAGACGCAGCGCGCGACGCTTTCCGCTTTCTGCACGTCTCAACCGATGAGGTCTACGGCTCGCTGGGCGCGGAAGGCCTCTTCACCGAAAGCACGCCGTACGATCCTCGTTCACCCTATTCGGCCAGCAAAGCGGCCTCCGACCATCTGGTGCGGGCGTGGCACCACACTTACGGTCTGCCGACGCTGATCACCAACTGCTCCAACAATTACGGCCCCTATCACTTCCCCGAGAAGTTGATCCCACTCGTCATTCTCAACGCCCTCGACCACCGGCCGCTGCCGATTTACGGCACCGGCGACAATGTGCGCGACTGGCTCTATGTCGATGATCACGCGCATGCGTTGCGGCTCGTGTTGCAGCGCGGCCGCCCCGGCGAGACCTACAATGTCGGCGGTCATAACGAGCGTACCAACTTGCAGGTCGTCGAGACCATCTGCGACATCCTCGACGAACTCCGGCCGCTTACCGGAGACGCGCCCGCCCGTTATCGCGACCTCATCACCTTTGTCCCAGATCGCCCCGGCCACGACCAGCGCTACGCGATCGATGCCGCCAAACTGCGCGGCGAGTTGGGCTGGGCACCGCAAGAGTCTTTCGATACCGGTATCCGCAAAACCGTGCAGTGGTATCTCGACAATGCTTGGTGGTGGCAACCTATCCGCGACAAAAAGTATGCGGGGCAGCGTCTTGGAAAGGCATGAGGAGGCAATCATGACGAAACGCAAAGGCATTATCCTCGCCGGAGGCGCCGGCACGCGGCTCTATCCGATCACACAGGTGGTGTGCAAACAGCTCCTGCCGATCTTTGACAAGCCCATGATCTACTACCCGCTTTCGACGCTGATGCTAGCCGGTATCCGCGAGGTTCTGATCATCTCCACGCCTGAAGCCACGCCGCTCTTCCGTACTCTGCTGGGAGATGGCTCGCAACTCGGCATGCGGTTCGAATACGTCGTGCAGGAGGTGCCGAACGGTCTGGCGCAGGCTTTTGTTCTGGGACGCGATTTTCTCGGCGACGCCCCCTCCTGCCTCGTGCTCGGCGACAATATCTTTTACGGTGACGGCATGCGCGGCATGCTGGCCGAGGCCGACGCCACGCCCGGCGCCACAGTGTTCGGCTACTACGTCAACGACCCCGAGCGCTACGGCGTCGTCAGCTTCGACGAAACGGGCAAGGCGGTGTCGATCGAAGAAAAGCCTGCCCGCCCCAAATCCAATTATGCGGTGACCGGCCTCTACTTCTACGACAACAGCGTCGTGGATGTCGCCGCACGTCTCAAACCCTCCGCGCGCGGTGAATACGAGATCACCGACCTCAACCGCCACTACCTTGAACAGGGGTCGCTCACGGTCAAGCTGATGGGCCGCGGCTTCGCCTGGCTCGACACCGGCACACACAGCTCGCTCGCCGACGCCACCGCCTTTGTTAAAGCCATCCAAGACCGCCAGGGACTCAAGATTGCCTGCATCGAGGAGATCGCCTGGCGCATGCGCTTTATCGACCGCAACCAGCTCGCGCACCTCGCCGACCGCCTGAAGCAATCCGCCTACGGCGAATGCCTCATCCGTCTGCTTGAACTTGAACCGCATGATTGACAGGCTCAGGGCGCAGCGGACAATTTGGAGTGCGGTGACAAGAGCCGCGCTGTGCGCGGGTCGCGGCACCGCTTTCTCCCCGCGCCACGCGCGGAAACTCTTAGTCCCTACTCTTAGCGAATACACTTAGTCGCCACACCTAGTCGATTGCGCCAGCGACGAAGTGTTTTGGACGAAGTGTAAAACGACGAAGTGTTGCCAACCGATTACTCGCGTTGACATGATTGCAGTACCTGACGTATTATATCTCGTGTGAAAACGGTTGCAACCACAGTGACAGAACGCGGACAGGTGTCGATTCCGGCGGCAGTTCGGAAACGCCTCAATCTTACTCCAGGACAGCGCGTGACATGGGAACCGATTTCCGATCACGAATGTCGGATGAAAGTTGCCCCTGAGAGACCCATACCCGGCGCCAAGGCCATGTTGGGATATGCGGCCAAGTTTCGGCGTGTGCGTCGGACTAGCGAATGGATGGACGAGATTCGTCAAGGAGAGATCGAGTGATCTGGGTGGTGGGGAGCCGACATTCTTATCGGCGCATTCGCCTTCGGACGACGCGGTCTTTTGACGCGAAATTCCGCTGACTTCCGACGCATATTCCCAAAACTCAAAATCGTCGAGCCTTAGCTTAATGACGGAGACATTAGGACTTTTAACTTCTATCGCCTGGGCGCTTTGCGCGGCCGGCATCGCGTGGTATTGCCTCAATATCTTGCAGCAGATCACGTATGTCACGTTGGCGGATGGCCGTCAACAGGAACGCAAGCTACCGGTCATCTTTCGCCTTCTCCTGCCGTTCGCTCCGAATCTCGACCACATCGTCACCCGCCCCGCATTTGAAAAAGCGCGCGTCACCGCCGACCGTAAACTGGTAGCGGCAGGCTTTGAGGGCCTGCTTTCCGGCAAGGAGTTTCTGGCGCTGAAACTGCTGATGCCGGTCATCTGCGGCGCTCTTTGGTTCGCCCTGCTCCGTCTCATTTCAGTGTTGAGCCCGCAATCGGAAATAGCCAAGAACACGTTCCTCGCGTTCCTGTTGGGTTTGGCCCTTTTCTATTACTACCCGCTGCTCTGGTTGCGGCGTGTGTTGCGGGCGCGCCACACGGCGATTCAACGCGCGTTGCCGTTCGTTCTGGATCTGCTCACTCTCTCGGTCGAAGCCGGCATGGACTTCATGAGCGCGCTTCAGCGCAACTGCGAACGCCGCAAACTGGATCCGCTCAACGAGGAGCTGATCCGGATGACGCGCGAAATCCAGATCGGCACCCCGCGCCGGACGGCACTGCGCAACATGGCGCAACGCGTAGATCTCGGCGATCTGCGTTCGGTGGCGCATGCGTTGATCCAAGCGGACGAACTGGGCGTGAGCATCGGTGCAATCCTGCGGATCCAATCCGATCAGATGCGCGCCCGCCGCTTTGACCGCGCTGAGAAACTGGCCAACGAAGCCCCGGTCAAGATGCTCGGCCCGTTGATGCTGTGCATCTTTCCCGCTGTCTTCATCATCCTGCTTGGTCCCATCCTCCAACAAACCCTGAAAAGCCTGTTCTAAGTTATGAACATAAACACGTACGCTCTTGTCATCGATGACGGCCCGCTGGCGGGCACACGTTACACCGTCTCCCAGACCGGGCTTACGCTGGGCCGTTCCAGTCAGTGCGACATCGCGATCAAAGACATGCTGCTCTCCCGCAGCCACTGCCGCTTCGAACTGCGTAACGGTACGCTGTGGGTCATCGATCTAGCCAGCGCAAACCAGACGCTGGTCAATAGCGAGGCGATTGACGAAAGGATGCTCAACCCCGGCGACCTCATTGAGGTCGGCCAAACCGTACTGCGCGTTGACTACGCTGGCACCGCGACCGCAGACGGACAAGCCGTGGAAATTTCGGACGCCACCCCTGCCGACGGCGTGGTGATCGACCTCGGCTTCGGAAAAGCCGATGCGTCGGGACACGCCGAGAAGAAGTCGTTCCTGCGTCCCGTCATCTGGACGCTCGGCGCTGTGCTGGTGTTGATCATCGGCGCGACGTTCATTATGGACCCCGCGCGTCGCTCAAAGACTACCGACACCGCCACGCCCGTCAGTCTGGAGCAGGACAAGACTTTGCTGGTGCAGTACGAAAAAGTCGAAGCCTCGACCGACAACCTCTTCCGCTACGAACTCGCGCTCTCGCCAGCCGGTATGCTGGCTGTCAAGATCGATGACCTGTCCGGCAAGAACCGCCACGTCCGGAAGGAGAAGCAGGTTGAACCCGCACTGTTGAACGAACTGGTCCGCGACATCGAAAACAGTGGCTTCTTCTCACTCGACAAGAGCTACTCCGGTTTTGCCCCCTCCCCCAACCAACTCAACGAGTGGACGTTGACCGTCGCCATCGGTCCGCGCGTCCACACCTGCCGCGTCACCAACCGGCTCGAACCTGAGGGGTTCCGGACACTGCGCGAACGGCTCGAAACGTTCAGTAAAAACGAACTGGGTATTTGGGCCATCCAGTTCTCCGCCGACAAACTCACCGAACTGGCGCGCGATGCTTTGTCGGTGGCCCGCAAAAAGTTTGACGAGCGCGATGTCAAATTCGGTAACCTGCACGAGTCCATCCGCAGTTATCAGGAAGCGGTCTTCTACCTCGACACCGTCAACCCCAAGCCGGACTTCTACACCACAATCATCGAAGGCTTCGAAACGGCCGAAGCCGAACTCGACAAGCGCTACGAAGAGCAGCGCTTCCAGGCCAATCGCGCCATCAACCTGCAGGATTGGCCTACGGCGGCGCGTGAATTGAAAATCCTGCGCGAGATGATCCCAGACACCGCAGACAGCCGCAACAAAGAAGCGACCCAGAAGCTCATCGATGTCGAGGGACGCCTCAGAAAAATCCGCCGTTAACCTGCC
>Ga0255346_1005380_pt1 | contig 13251 bp, 14 predicted proteins | sample wastewater_treat_FD_194410 | JGI IMG/M metagenome (GOLD analysis project Ga0255346, IMG submission 194410) | Wastewater microbial communities from Lulu Island WWTP, Vancouver, Canada - plant22 | ecosystem: Engineered > WWTP > Wastewater > Unclassified | place: Canada: Vancouver, British Columbia... | reverse complement strand
GGACTTATTATCCTTATGTGTGTGCTTTACGGTACAGGCACTTACTTCAAGTCCAAGGACGAGAAGGCTAAGGCAGCTGTAAAGACTGCCGCACCGTCAGCACCTGCAAATGCTGCTCCTACAGCCGCAGCTCCTGCCGAAAAGCCCAAGGCTCCCGGTTCAGCAGGCCACATCAAGCTTCACGATGTTCCCGACAGAGAAGCTGCAATGATAATGGCTATCGTAGCTGACAAGATGCAGAAGCCTATCAATGAGCTGCACTTTATTTCCATCAAGGAGGTCAAAAAATAATGAAATACAAAGTTACTCTTAACGGTAAGACCTATGAAGTAGAGGTAGAGCACGGTAAGGCTGTACTTCTCGACGAATATGAGGCACTTGCACCTGCACCGGCAGCTGCTCCTGCCGCTCCTGCTGCCGCTGCTGCTCCTGTGGCTGCTGCACCCGCAGCTCCTGCCGCTCCCGTTAATCTTGCAGCAGGCGAAACAGTTACTGCTCCTATGCCGGGCAACATCCTCAGAGTTGACGTTGCTCAGGGCGATACAGTAAAGGCTGGTCAGATACTGGTCATCCTGGAAGCTATGAAAATGGAAAACGAGATCGTTGCTCCCAAGGACGGCACTGTTGCTCAGGTCGTTACAAGCAAGGGCGCAGTAGTAGATACAGGCTCTCCGCTGGTTGTTATAGCATAAGGAGGGCATAGTATGGACATTCTTGAGACCCTGAAGACCCTTTGGGAGAGCTCGGGCTTCCACAGCTTCCTCATTGAAGGCGGCTGGAAGAACCTCATCATGATCGTTGTATCATGCGTGCTTCTCTATCTGGGTATCAAAAAGAAATTTGAACCGCTCCTTCTGGTAGGTATCGCATTCGGCTGTCTGCTGGTAAACCTTTCATACTTTGCAGCTGGCGACACTGCCGACGCTCTCTACCACATGGACTTATGGGATAACTTCCTGAATCCCGATCATCCCGATTATCACAGCTACGGAGCTATAATGGCTCACGGCGGTCTGCTGGATATCCTTTACATCGGCGTAAAGGCAGGTATCTACCCGTCACTGATATTCATGGGCGTTGGTGCGATGACAGACTTCGGTCCGCTTATCTCCAACCCTAAGAGCCTCCTTCTCGGAGCTGCTGCACAGATGGGCGTATTCCTTGCATTCTTCGGCGCTGTATGCCTCGGATTCACAGGCAATGAAGCTGCTTCCATCGGTATCATCGGCGGTGCTGACGGCCCTACAGCCATCTTCCTGACAACACGTCTTGCACCACATCTTCTCGGACCTATCGCAATTGCTGCTTACTCCTACATGGCTCTCATCCCAATGATACAGCCGCCGCTCATGAGAGCGCTCACAACCGAGAAAGAGCGTAAGGTAAAGATGGAGCAGTCAAGACAGGTATCAAAGACGGAGAAGATCATCTTCCCGATCATCGTTGCAATGTTCGTTATCCTTCTTCTCCCGTCAACAGCTCCCCTTATCGGCTGCCTCATGCTCGGCAACCTGTGGAGAGAGTGCGGAGTTACAGAGAGACTTTCCGACACAGTTCAGAACGCTCTCATGAACATCGTAACAGTATTCCTCGGAATCTCAGTAGGCGCTACAACAGCTGCTGACAGATTTCTCTCACTTGAGACCATCAAGATCATCGTTCTCGGACTTACAGCATTCTGCTTCTCAACAATAGGCGGACTTCTGGTAGGTAAGATCATGTATAAGCTTTCAGGCGGCAAGATCAATCCTCTCATCGGTTCCGCAGGCGTTTCAGCCGTACCAATGGCTGCAAGAGTTTCGCAGATGGAAGGCCAGAAGGCAAATCCTTCAAACTTCCTGCTCATGCACGCTATGGGCCCGAACGTTGCAGGTGTTATCGGTTCTGCAATCGCAGCAGGATTCCTCCTCGCTGTATTTAAATGATGAACTGAATATCAGAAATACGAGCCACAGCAATATCCGCTGTGGCTTTTCTGTTGACAAAATTGCGGGATCATTATATAATTAAATAAAATTTGAATGGAGAAAAAGCAATGGCAAGAATGAATTGTAAATGTGGCGAGGTACTAAGCAACAGTGCTGCACCAAATGATATTCAATTAAGAGTATACACTGATAAAGAATGGGACAGAATAACCGACTGCGAAATTATACAGCCTTGGATGATACCGCTCCCAGAACATGATGTCTGGCGGTGCCCTGTATGCAAGCGAGTATACGTGTTTGAAAGCGGAAATGATATACCCATAATGATTTATTCCCTTGAAAATCCTGCTAAAAACGATTGATGAACTCCGCATACTTGCTCATATCGAAATCATCCTTTTTGACTTTATCATCCTCCATCCATTTGCGTATCACCGCATCATAATCCGAATATGGTCTGCCCGTTGCCTTTACGTGTGTATCGACTTTCCTGATGTAGTCCCGTGTATTACTTTCACCGTAATCATCCGTAAGCTCCTTGAACTCATCATCGGAAAGAAGAACAAAGCCGTATGGTCCACGGGCTTTTCTTTCCCTTTCTTTAATATCTTTTTTTCTTTCTTTATATGTATGGTTACCATTTCCGGCAACTGTAGAGTTACCAATATCGGCAACAGAGGAGTTACCATTTTCGGCAACAGCAGGGTTGTCATTTTCGGTAACTGCTACCATTTCCGGTAACTGCATGAACTTCTCGCTGAGTGAGATGGTCTGGGGACGCATTCCCTTTGCGGAATGACGTTCAATAAGTCCCATTTCAGAAAGCTTTTTCAGTGCCCTTGACACATGGGAAGCGAACATCCCCACAGCCGAAGCTATCTCCGACAGAGGAATCTCGGCAAAGTCACGGTTGAAGCCGTAAGTCCTGCGGATTATATAGAGGATTATCCTCATCTCGCTGCCTGACACATTAAGAGTGCAGAGCGCTTCGAGGACGTCGTTTGGTATGCGTGTGAAGTTTCTGTTCATGTTCATAGTAAGCACCGCCTTTCACTATAGTGCGGAAAACAGCCATGATTCAACGCAAACCCATTGAATATTGATTGTAAAATTTCTGTGAACTTGTTTCTGCGCTATGTGCTTCACCTGCGGGTATTTTCAGTTCCTGTAAACGGGCTGTCCTCACAAAATGAATTTTTTTGAAAAATATTACGGAAACGCTTGCAAAATCTTATGAAATAGTGTAAAATAGAAATGTACGTTGTTAAGTTATTAACAACAATGAGATCTGTCTGCAATATCAACCGCACAGGGCTGGCGCTCCGACAGATACAAAGTATATAACGAAAGGATGTCATACCAATGGCAGGATTAAACAAAGTCACAGTAGAAGACATTAACGTAAAGGGCAGAAAGGTACTCGTAAGAGTAGACTTCAACGTTCCTATGAAGGACGGCGAGATCACTAACGATAACCGTATCCAGGCTGCTCTCCCGACTATCAACAAGCTCGTAGAGAACGGCGCAAAGGTAGTTCTCTGCTCACACCTCGGCAAGCCAAAGAACGGCCCAGAGGCTAAGTTCTCTCTCGCTCCAGCTGCAAAGAGACTGGGCGAGCTCGTTAACACTAAGGTAACTTTCGCAGCTGACGACACAGTTGTCGGCGATAACGCAAAGAAGGCTGTTGCAGCTATGAACGACGGCGAGATCGTTGTTCTTGAAAATACACGTTTCCGTGGCAATGAAGAGACTAAGAACGGCGAGGAGTTCTCCAAGGAACTGGCTGACCTCGTTGACGGCGAAGTATTCGTAATGGATGCTTTCGGTTCTGCTCACCGTGCTCACGCTTCAACAGCAGGCGTTACAAAGTTCGTTAAGGAAACAGCAGTAGGCTACCTCATGCAGAAGGAGATCCAGTACCTCGGTAATGCAGTAGAGGATCCTGAGCACCCATTCGTAGCTATCCTCGGCGGCGCTAAGGTTGCTGACAAGCTCAACGTTATCTCTAACCTCCTCGAGAAGTGCGATACACTTATCATCGGCGGCGGTATGGCTTATACATTCATCAAGGCTCAGGGCGGCTCTATCGGTAAGTCTCTCGTTGACGACGAGAAGCTTGACTACTGCAAGGAGATGCTGGCTAAGGCTGAGAAGCTCGGCAAGAAGATCCTTCTCCCTGTTGATACAGCAATCGCTGCTTCATTCCCTGATCCTATCGATGCTGAGATCTCTGTTGAGTACATTGATTCCGACAAAATCCCTGCTGACATGATGGGTCTCGATATCGGACCTAAGACAGCTGCTATCTTCGCTGAGGCTGCTAAGAGCGCTAAGACTGTTGTTTGGAACGGTCCTATGGGCGTATTCGAGAACCCAACACTCAAGAAGGGTACAGTTGCAGTTTGTGAGGCTCTCGCTGAGGCTGACGCTACAACAATCATCGGCGGCGGTGACTCTGCTACAGCTGCTATCCAGCTCGGTTTCGCTGACAAGATGAGCCACATCTCAACAGGCGGCGGTGCTTCTCTCGAATACCTTGAGGGTAAGGTACTCCCCGGCGTTGCAGCAATCGCTGAAAAGTAATTATATGAACAACAGGGCGGATAGCGATATTCGCCCTTGTTGTGATAAATGAGGTATACATTATGAAAAAATGTGACTGCATGAATAAATTCAATGAGGATGTAAGAAGCAACAACACAGCTGTATGGCTTTTTGCGTTTTGCAGCTTTCTACTCGGTATCGTACTGGGCTTTATGTTCTCTCCTGTAAAGAAGGGGATCAGGATCGGCTGCGACAATAAATCTGTCAGCGGCGCAAGTGAAAAGTCTCTCTACGATTTCGACAATGATGACGACGAAGACGTTGTCAGATTCTAACTGCTGAGCGAGCAGAGCGCAATCACGTTACGCTCGTAAACTTGCTTACTATGTACGTGGCGGCAAGTCTGCTTTCACTCGTTCTTACTTTTGATGAAAAGCAAACTAAAAATTGCCGCTGACTGCTGAGCGAGCAGAGCGCATTCACGTTACGCTTGTAAACTCGCTTACTCTGTACGTGGCGGCAAGTCTGCTTTCGCTCGTTCTTACTTTTGATGAAAAGCAAACTAAAAATTGCCGCTGAAAGAGAATTTCAGTTTGTAGAGGACGGCATCCTTGCCGTTCCATTTCGGAATACGAATGAACTTGCGGAACGCCGTGGGCGGCGTTCCTACATAAATAATTAAGGAGTAATCACCCATGAACAAGAATTTAAGAAAAGCAATTATTGCAGGTAACTGGAAGATGAATAAGACAAGACCTGAGGCTAAGGCACTTCTCGAAGCTATCAAGCCTCTCGTTGCTAACGCTGAGGGCAAGATCGAGGTCATCGCTTGCGTACCTTTCACAAACCTCGAAACAGCTATCAACACAACAGCAGGCAGCAACGTAAAGATCGGTGCTGAGAACGTTCACTTTGAAAAGAGCGGCGCTTTCACAGGCGAAATTTCTGCTGATATGCTCACAGAGCTCGGCGTTGAGTACGTTGTTATCGGTCACAGCGAGAGAAGACAGTACTTCGGCGAGACAGACGAGACTGTTAACAAGAGAACTATCGCTGCTCTCGAAGCTGGTCTCAAGCCTATCGTTTGCGTTGGTGAGCTCAAGTGGGAGCGTGAGTGCAACATCACTGAGGAAGTTATCGCTCGTCAGATCAAGCTCGATCTCTGGTCTCTTACAGCTGAACAGGTAAAGAACGTTGTTATCGCTTACGAGCCTGTATGGGCTATCGGTACAGGTCTTACAGCTACTCCCGATCAGGCAGAGGAAGTTTGCGGATTCATCCGTGCACAGCTTGCTAAGCTCTTCGATCAGGCAACTGCTGACGCTGTAACAATCCAGTACGGCGGTTCTATGAACGCTAAGAACGCTGCTGAGCTTCTTGCTAAGCCCAACATTGACGGCGGTCTTATCGGCGGTGCTTCACTGAAGGCTGAGGACTTCAACGTTATCGTTCAGGCTGCTGTAAACGGCTGATGCAGTACGCTTATAAAGTCGATTGCTTCGACTGCACCTTCATGGGCAAGGAGAAGTACCGCTCGAAGCTGGAGGAGCTGCTCAACATAAGGGCTCAGGAAGGCTGGGAGCTGTTCTCATCCGAGGTCTCGGGAGAGGGAAGTCTTTGCACTGTCATCTTCCGCAGAGATGCTAACGGAGCTATAAAAGAAAAGTATTAATGAAACGCAGGGGACGGCGTCCTCGACGTCCCACGGACTGTATCTGTGGCGCTGTCCCACACGTTTTTTTGAAATTCAAAAAATAAATATCGAAAAACAATAATTTTCTATTGACATTTGATATTTCGTGTGGTATACTTTAGTCATAGGCAGACAAGGTGTATAGCTTTGTCATACCTGTAAATATTTTTACGAGGTGATACTATGACTAACATTACCCAAAAGCAGAAAAAAACAGGGTTCGCTTTACTCAACTCTGTACTCGCTCTCGCATTTTTCTTCGGCGGTGGGATGATCTTTGTTATTGCCACCATCGGCATTTCCGGGGCACTATTTTTTCCATCCGTCATTGTCAATGTCATACTCGCAATTCTTTATAAAAATTACAAGAAGACCGGCCGTTTCAGATTACCTGTTATCTTTTGCAGAGTTACGGCGATTCTCATGGTCATAGTCATTTTCGGCTCACCGATCATCGGCATGAGTTTCAGTGAGACCCCGTTTATGTATAAGGCTAAAAGAGCAGTTTTCGGCTACGGAGTAAGATCCGGCGAAAATATGGACACCTTCCTCCCGAAGGACATCCCCGACAACTGCGACAACTATTATTTCCGTACACAGCTGTGCTTTGTTGCACAGGACTATCATCCAAACGCATATCTCGCTTTTCACTGCGATGACAGCTGTTTCCCCGAATACATGGCAGCTGCCGAAAGAATCGGAGAAAAATATGAAAACAAACTCACATTCGAGCAGTTTATCAGTGAAAATTGCAATCTTGAATCCATAGAAGGATTGGACGAGGAGCAAAAGGCGTTCGTTATCGGCCGCTACCACAATATCCCTTCCCATGTGATCTCAATGCTGAAGGATGAACACAGGAATATGCTTACCCCCCTCAGCTGAAGTCTATAATAATTTTGGTTCAGGAGGCTGTATATTCGACAGAACAACAGGACTTATGGTCTTCTGGGCATAAGTCACCACAACCAACGGCAGAAACCGTACTCCCGCACAAGGGTTGTACGTTTATTGCGTGTCTTTCATGACACTTATAGATTCACATTTATCTTCAAAGGAGAATTTTTATGTCAAAAAAACCTGTAGCACTTATTATCATGGACGGCTTCGGCTACAATCCCGATACATACGGCAACGCTATTGCTGCTGCAAAGAAGCCCAACATTGACAAGTATTTAGAGACCTGCCCCAACACCATCATCGGTGCAAGCGGACTTGATGTAGGTCTGCCTGACGGACAGATGGGTAACTCCGAGGTCGGTCATACAAATATCGGTGCAGGCCGTATCGTATATCAGATGCTGGTAAAGATCTCCAAGGACATCAAGGACGGCACATTCTTCAATAACAAGGCTATCCTCGGCGCTATGGAGAACTGCAAGGCTAAGGGAAGCGCTCTCCACCTGATGGGACTTCTCTCACCCGGCGGCGTTCACAGCCACATGGAACACCTCTACGGTATCGTTGAAATGGCTAAGAAGAACGGCCTTGACAAGGTCTACATCCACGCTTTCCTCGACGGCCGTGACGTTCCTCCGTCATCAGCTGCTGAGTACATGGAAGAAGCAGTTGCAGAGCTGAAAAAGATCGGCGTAGGCAAGGTAGCTACTATCTCAGGCCGTTTCTACGCTATGGACAGAGACAACGCATGGGACCGTGTTGAGAAGGCTTATGCTGCTCTCGTTTACGGCGAAGGTGTCAAGGAGACCGATCCTGTTCAGGCTATCAAGAATTCCTACGCTAACGAAGTAACCGATGAGTTCATGCTTCCTACAGTTATCGAAGGCGGTGCTCAGATCAAGGCTGACGACAGCGTTATCTTCTTCAACTTCCGTCCTGACCGTGCAAGACAGATCACTCGTTCATTTGTTGATCCCGAGTTCACAGGCTTCGAGAGAAAGAACGGTTTCTTCCCTGTAAACTTCGTTTGCATGGCACAGTATGACGCTACAATGCCAAACGTTTCTGTTGCATACCCACCTGAGCAGCTCACAATGACAATGGGTGAGTACCTTTCTAAGCTTGGCAAGACACAGCTCCGTATCGCTGAGACACAGAAGTACGCTCACGTTACATTCTTCTTCAACGGCGGCGAGGAGAAGCAGTTTGAGGGTGAGGACCGTATCCTCATCAAGTCACCTGACGTTCCTACATTCGATCTCAAGCCTGAGATGAGCGCTTATGAGGTTTGCGACGCTGTTTGCAAGGCTATCGAAGAGGACAAGTACGACGTTATCATCCTCAACTACGCTAACTGCGACATGGTAGGCCACACAGGTATCTTCGACGCTGCTGTAAAGGCTGTTGAAGCTACAGACGAGTGCGTAGGCCGTATGGTTGACGCTATCCTCGCTAAGGGCGGCGCTGCACTTATCACAGCCGATCACGGTAACGCTGACAAGATGATGGAACCTGACGGAAGCCCGTTCACAGCTCATACAACAAATCCTGTTCCGCTCATAGCTGTAGGCGTTGAGGGCAAGCTTGCTGAGGGCGGCGTTCTTGCTGACCTTGCACCAACAATGCTGGATATCATGGGTGTTGAGCAGCCTGCTGAAATGACAGGCAAGTCACTTCTCATAAAGTAATCAGAAAATAGAGATCAGAAAGCAGAATAAGGCCGGCAGCTTTATTTTGTAGGGGCCGCCTTTGGCGGTCCTCTGATTTTTTATGACTATGTTTTAAATATCGCTGATTCAATAAAAACATGGATAGAAATTTTATTATGACCGAATATGACAAAACGCTTGAATCCCGTTTGTTTGCGTTTCTGGAAAAGTGTATGCCTGAATCGGGACGTGTTCTCGACCTGAACGGCCGACACAGCTTTTACAAGGATATCCCCGGTCATTTCGACGTTTTCCTTTGCATGACAGACGGCGAAACGATCATTGGCACTGTTGCTGTAAGGCCGATGAATGACAAGGACTGCGAGCTGAAATCCCTGTATCTTCTTGAGAAATACCACGGCATGGGACTTGGCAGAAAGCTGCTGGAAACTGCTGTAAGATACGCATCAGACAGCGGATACAAGCGAATGTATCTGGATTCGCTTTCCACCAGCAAACGTGCGCTGAAGCTTTACCGAATGGCAGGGTTCACAGATACGGAAAAATACAACGACAGCATCTTTTCGGATGTTTTCATGGTTCTTGAATTAAGGAGATGATGGTATGTGGAACGGCAGAAAAAAAGCCCTGACATTCAGCTATGACGATGGCGTAGCGCAGGATATCAGATTCACTCAGCTGCTCAACAAATACGGCATGAAGGGCACATTCAACCTTAACAGCGGCCTTATGAACGACAGCGGCGCATGGACTACCGACAAGGGATTACATATCAGAAGACTGACTCCCACGGAAGCTGTGGAAGTCTACAAAGGCCATGAAATAGCCGTTCACTGCGTTACTCATCCCCACATAGAGGGAATGCCCGAAGATGAACTGCGCCGTGAGATAATGGACGACAAGGCGGCGCTGGAGAAGCTTTTCGGCTGTAACATCAACGGCATGGCTTATCCCTACGGCGAATACAACGACCTGATAATGCGTGTGGCAGGGGAGTGCGGTATAAAATTCAGCCGTACCTGCTGGGATATGCATGGTTTTGAGCCTCAGAGCGACCTTTTAGCGTTCAGAGCGACCTGTCATCACCGCTGCGAAAAGCTGTGGGAACTGGCAGACGAATTCCTCGCATATGACGGAGATGAGCCGATATACTTCTGTCTCTGGGGACACAGCTACGAATTCGACATCCACGACAACTGGGAACTTATCGAGCGCTTCTGCGAAAAGATGTCAGGGCACGACGATATCTTCTACGGCACAAACAGTGAAGTCCTTGGAATATGATAAAAAGCACATGGTTAGCTTCGGTTAACTCATGTGCTTTTCTTTTTAAATATGAGTTAGTGAAATATAACAAATTATTGTGTTAGCACTTACAAATAAATACAAATAACGATAAATCGCCGAAAAGTCCATTGACATCGTTATAAATATATGCTAAAATACGGAATAGAAAATTTTAATCAGAAAATGCATTATGCGTTTTTATTTTTAACATCTAAGTTAGTCATATCTAATCTGGCTGCGAGCACAATCGCAGTCAAAAATACAAGTCAAGGAGAAGTATATATGAAAAAGGTAAAATCAATTCTCAGCGTTTCACTCTGCGCTGCCGCTGCTATGGCAGCTGTACCGTTCAATGCAGCAGCTGCTGACACTGTTTACGGCACAATGAACATCCCATACGCTGATTTCTACGCAGCTGAGGTAGGAAATGCTTATGAGGTAGACGCTGTTTCATCCGCAACAGAATCAAAGTGGAAGGGCAACAACACAGGTTCTGTTGCTGAGGACGGCACATGGACAAACGGAGGCCTTGTTGCAGGTACATATAACGACGACAACGGCGCTATTCTCGGTGTTACATATCCCGTTGCAGTTTCAAGCGACAACGTTGATTTCCTCAAGGAAAACTACGGCTTCACTCAGACAGACAGCGCTCCTGCTGCTTACAAGGAAGTATCCGTAAGCGACGGCAAGATCACTGTTTCCGAGGTCAAGGACACAAACGGTGAAACAAACAGTGACGGTGAGCTTTCACTTGCTACTTCTTCAAACTACGGCGATTATCAGATCACAGTAAAGGGCTATCCTGGGAACTGCGACCTTTACGGTATCCTTGTAAATACATCTGACGGCTCATCCTACGCACTTCGTCACCTTGAAAACATCTGGAGAAACGGTTCTTACTCATGGTCAACAGGCTTCAAGACAACTGAAGGACACGGCAACGAACTCAGGTATGAGGACTTCGTAAGCATCATGGGCAAGACCATCACAAGTGTAAAGTTCATCACACTCGATGGTGTTACTAACGTAAATGTAGGCAGTGTATACGTTCCTGTAAAGTACAACGGCGGAGTTACAGCTGCAAACGGAAGCTCTGGCACAGGCTCAACTACATACACAACAGAAGTTCCTGCTGACTATGCAGTATCTGCAAGTGTAGCAGACGGCATCACTGCTGAAAACGGAACTATCAGCTACACAAATGCAGCTCCAGGTTCTTACACTGTCACTATCACTGACACAAACGGAAAGTACGCTCCTGCTTCAGCTTCATTTGTACTGGAGACAGCAAATGTACCTGTTAAGTATGAGGGAGACAAGCTTGTTCCTGCTGACGGATTCACAGCTGAGGACGCTGCAAACTTCATCAAGAACCTTTCATCAGTAAAGGTAAACGACAACAGCTACAGCGCATCAGGCAGAGGCGCAGTATCCATCATCAATGAAGACGGCACTGTAAAGCTTGACGCTATGGCAGGTGCAGGCAGAGGTTCAGCAGGTACACCTGTATTCGGTGAAGACGGAACATACAAGCTGACACTTACAGCAACAGGATATACAAATACATACGAATTCGACATTAAAAAGGGCTCAGCTGCACAGACATCTGATACAACTTCATCAACAGCAGGCTCGTCCTCATCAACATCCACAACAACAGCTAAGTCAAACTCAGGCAGCTCATCAAACAGCAACAAGACAGACAGCCCTAAGACAGGCGTAGCAGGCACAGCATTACCTGTATCATTCATGGTACTTGCAGGTGCAGCAGCAGTTGCAGCAAGAAAGAGAAAGTAAAAAAATGCGGCGAAGCCGCCCAATACCAGAGTCCAGAGAGGTGTAGACCTCTCTGGTGGGATGGTGTACGAGGAAGGGCAAAGCCCTTCCTGAAAAGTAGTGTGATAAGCGAAGCAATATCACACGGCTCACGGACAAGTATTTGCCTCGGCTTGACCGACGCTTTTACCCAATTGTCCGGGCAGCTGCGCTGCTTGCTTTATTTTTTCTTTTTTCTTTTCTTCTTCATTTTCAGATAATTTATTTGCCCCCTGTGTTTCGGCTCAGGGGGCAAAAATCGGAAAGGTGTATTTTTTATGTTATTCCTTATTTCACTGGCAATCGCCATTCTCTTCTCATGCTGTTGTGACAAAATATTAAAAAACATCCCGTTCCATTCTATATTACAGCCGCTGTCCTGACTGTAGCTGTCATCCTTATCTCTCAGCTTGAACTGGTCAAGGACCCGTTTATCCGCAATAATGTTCTCGGCATCTTCTCCCGTGGCGCTCTCGGAGGCGCTTTCTGGGCAGTTGTAATGTTCGCAGGCGCACTCCCCAACGGTTCAGCTCCCATAAAAAAGCTCATGCCCATCCGTGGCGAATTGTCGATCATGGCAGCGACGATAACGCTTTCCCACATCATCACCTACGGCATGAAGTACATAACATCCATCATCAACAACAGAATGGGAACAGGTTCGGCGTTCACTGAATTTGTAGTGACCTGCATTATTTCCCTTGTACTTGTTCTGATAATGGTACCGCTGACAATAATGTCCTTCAAGGCCATCAGAAAGAAGATGGACCCGAAAAAGTGGAAGAAGATACAGCGCTTCGCCTATCTTTTCTATGCACTCATTTATGCTCATATCATGGTTCTTTTCGTTCCGAAGGCTCACCGTGGCATTGAGGGCTACTTCTTCAGCATTATCGTTTATACAGCCGTTTTCGCCGCATACGCAGCTATGAGGATTCGCAAGGCTTATATCCAGAAGAAAAAGCCTGAGAAAACAGGCACAATCACAGCTTTCTGTGCAGTTGCAGCTGCTGCCGCTGTGGGATGTGCTGCTCTTGTATCCATGAAGGACAATGAAACAGCTCCACATACCACTAACACAACAGTATCCGTACAGACCACCGAAGCCGTTACAGAAGCCGTAACTACCGCAGAAGACGATGATAACGAAACTGTAACAACTGCTGACAGTAAGAAGAAAAAGTCAGCATCCGAGACTACTGAAACAACATCAACTGATACCACCGAAACTACCGAGACAACAACAGAGGGCGAGGGAACTACCGAAGCCGAAAACGAGGAAGAATTGGACCATAGTCAATAAAGTGGACAAGTAAAAGAAGCAAAATTCACAAAAAATTCACTTCAGCAAGGTCTGGGGAAAGACCATTATTGTGAGAATGAGGTCTGAAAGAATTATAGAAACCATGGA
>Ga0255346_1005372_pt1 | contig 13274 bp, 14 predicted proteins | sample wastewater_treat_FD_194410 | JGI IMG/M metagenome (GOLD analysis project Ga0255346, IMG submission 194410) | Wastewater microbial communities from Lulu Island WWTP, Vancouver, Canada - plant22 | ecosystem: Engineered > WWTP > Wastewater > Unclassified | place: Canada: Vancouver, British Columbia... | reverse complement strand
GATACAGATTCACTATTGTTTGCTTATATTCCTGGGTGTATTTGGTGTTCTTTGAAGACATTTTTTATTCCTCCTTTTTCTGTCTTCTATTATATCATACTTGTCCACTTTTTTATTATATATCCAAGAGGAGTTTCTGAAACGCAAGAGGGGCATTGTAGATGCACAGAACGCCACAGACAAGAAGCGTATGCAGAAAGCTCTGAGCCGTATCACAGAGCTTGACACGCTCATTCAGACAGTCTACGAAGATAAGGTCATTGGCAAGATTCCCGAAGATGTCTGCATCAGTTTGCTTGAAAAGTATCAGGCGGAGAAGAAAAACTTGCAGGCGGAATATGATGAGTTGCAAAGCAGACTGGACACGGAGAGACAGGACGAAAAGGATGTAGAGGAGTTTATCCACCGTCTGAGAAAATACGCAGGAGCAACGGAGCTTACCCGTCAGATGTGCTTTGATCTCATCGAATATGTGACCGTTGACGAAAACAACAAAAACGACAGAAGCCGTCCGAGAGAGATCCACATTTATTATAAGCTCATCGACAAGGAGCTTACAGACAAGTCAAATGCCCTGGTCTGAGGTCAGGGCATCATTCAAAAATGGTTTGTATCCTTTTTGAGAGTCTATAACGCTGGGGTGGTTTTACGAAACGGAGCAGATAAAGAGCCGTATTATCCACTACAAGAATACTATGGAGTACAAGCCGAAAGCAAGAATTGTCCGTGTGCCTGTGCAGGAGCTTAACGCTATTTCGGACGAGATCAAGAAGCTTGAAGAACGTCCCGAAACGCTGAGAAAATTCTGGGCTTTCAAGCCGTATTACGATGAATACAAATCCCTCAGCGGACGAAAACAAGAGAAGTATAAAAAGGCTCACGGCGGTACTCTGGCTGATTATCACGAGCTGAAAAAGAAACTACTTGAATGGTATCCAAGCGGTCATGTGCCGACTGCCGAAAAACTGAATAAGCGTATCGCAGATCTGAATCAGCAAAAGGCTCAGAAAAATGCTCGATATAAGGCTATCAAGCTGAAAGCGGACGAACTGTCGCAGGCGGCGAATGAGATAGAACAGTATATCCGTCAGGAGCAGAAACGTGAACAGCAGAAAAAGAAAAATAGGAGGGTGCTGGAATAACAGGTTCTCTGGCGAACGAAAATGCCCTCAGAGCCGTCTGTGACGGTTATGGGGAAACTATCCGCTGAAAAAGAAAAACGGCTCAGGGAGCTTACTATACGCTCTCCGAGCCGTCTGTAATTGTGAAATCTATTACTCTGTCGCATATATCAAGTGCTGCCGGACGATGTGTAACGATAACGACTGTCTTGTCCGTCATACTCCGCAGATTTTGGAGCAATCGTTTTTCCGTATCGGAATCGAGTGCCGATGTCGCTTCATCAAGGAGCAGTATCGGGCTTTCTGAAAATATCGCCCTCGCTATCGCTATCCTCTGCATCTGCCCCTCTGAAAGACCAGTGCCACGCTCACCGAGCAGCGTGTCAATGCCGGATTCAAGCTCCGATACATAATCGTCTGCACAAGCTATCTGCAAAGCCCTGTTGATACGCTCATCGTTTTTCATATCTTTCTTTTCAGCGAAAGCCACTACCTCACGAATCGTGCCGGACATGAGCTGATTGCCCTGCGGAACATAAGCAAACAATCTGTGCCATTCAGCCGTCAGCGATTTTGTGCCTTGCTTATCGGTCAGATAACGCTCACCGCCGTCGAGCTGATAAATGCTCATGAGCAATTTCAGCACCGTGGATTTTCCGCAGCCGCTATGCCCCGTGAAAGCCACATATTCGCCCTTGCTGATCTCAATGCTGATATTTTTCAGCACGACAGGTTGATTATCTTTTGATAAATCCTTAATGCTGTCAACGGCAGGATAATAGGTGAAATCAGCGTTTCGCAGACCAAATGACCGAAGCTCATCGGCATAGTATTTCTTGACGGTATCAATATCAAGTGCCGACTTTTCGCTATCATCGGAGAATTTTTCAATCTCCATTAAACGCTCCGCACTTGCCGTCATAGCATAGAACCTCGGCAGATATCCCGTAATATTGGCAAAAGGTGCTTGAATTTGAGATATAAGCTGTGTTATCGCTGTCAGTGTACCATAGCTGATCGTGCCGAGGAGTATCCCGTAACCGCAGTAGCACACCCCAAAGAGATACATTCCGTTCATCGCAAGCCCGAAACCAATATTGCAGAAGTTAGAGAAATGATTTTTTCGCATTCTTGCGGTTTTATGGGCTTTCATTCGCTCGCTTGCTTCATCTTCCGTCTGTTGTTCTGTTGCGAAAGAGCGTATCATCATCATACTGCCGATATGCTCTTGCAGGAAGATACGGAGTTTGCCGTCACGCTCCTGCACCTGTTTGTGGAGCTTTTTCAGCACCTTGCGGAAAGCGTAGGTAAATACAATAAGCAGCACTCCGCAGGGCAGTAGAACACAGGCAAAACGCCAGTCAAGTACGATCATCATAATGACCGCACTAATGAGCTTGACTACCATTCCGACCAGTCCGGGGAGTATTTCCACATAACTGTCAGCGACAACTACCGTGTCATTGGTGAGCCTGTTCAGCCATTCGCCCGAATGGACGGCATTCACACTTGCGAAGTCTTTTCGGAGGATATTGTGCATCAGCCGAGCCTTGAAGATATTTTCAAAAGTGGACTTTGACAGCTCATTCAGCCAGCGAATGACCGCCCTCATACCGATCTGAGCAATAACAAGCAATATGATAAGCATTACGAAGCGCCGGAATCCTGCCTTGTCGTGAGCCGTTGCATTGTCTACGATATTCCGCAGGAGCAGAGCATACAGAACCCCGCTGCCGCCGTTGAGAGCCTGCACAAGCATCAAGGCGAGGATATACAGCTTTTTCTTTTCGGGTACGGCATAAAGCCATTAAATCGCATTATTTTTCATCGTTTCAGTTTTCTTTTCAGCCATTTCGGGAAGTGTTTTGCTTTGAGGATAAAGGCACGGAGCGGAAAAAGGTCGCACCACAAATGCACATACAGACGATACCGCCAGTCGGTTATGGGGATCTCCTTGCCGTCACGAACAACCGCTGTCAGCACACCGATAATATGACGGTCGGTAATGCCGTATTCCTTGTTGTAGCGGTTATCTCCGCATATCACATAATCGCTGTCACGGACTTTCAGCACCCTATGAAGCACATATTGTCCGCTGTCACGCTTATACAGCGGAACATCGTATTTTTTCAGCCTGCCGTGGGGCTTTTCTATGATTAAAATATCCCTGTCCTGCCGAATCAGCGGACGCATACTGTCGCCGACATTGGTATAGACGAGCCTGCCGTCACGCTCGATCACATCTTCAAATTTCATCATTGCATACCCTCAAATGCGACCTGTGCCGCCGAAATATCCATATTACAGCCGAGCCGATAGAGCTTTACACTGTCTGCAAGCCTGTCCATCAATGCAAGCGTTTTCGCCATTTTCAGCATATCAGCAGGACGGTAGACCTGTTGCAGAAGCATTGTGTATGTCTGTTTTCTTGTGATCGGCTCAATGTGATTTTCGGCAGACCGTGTGAGAATACATATCGCTTTCAGTGGAACGGAAGTGTTTGTGCCGAGCCTGTGCTTGCCATTGTAGGGCGTACCGTAGGCAATAACTCCGCTGTCAGCAATATGCAAAAGCGGTTTATCATCATTCACCATAATAGCACGATCACCGAAGTACTCTCTCCAAAGCCTTGTATGCGTGGATTTGCCTGTGCCGGATTTTGCCGTGAACAGATAGCCCACACCGTCCACAGCCACAACAGAGCCGTGAAAAAGTACCGTGTCAAAGTCAAGCATTTTCTCCGCTATCTTGCGGTAAACTGCTAATTCTTCAAGATAGCTGTCAGAGAAGTGGCGGACAGGAAGCCCCTCGATCTCGTCCTCACGGGCAGACTTTTGTCTCTCGAAGTCAATATCAGCTGGCGTTGTGGTAACGGAGTAATCGGCAGGCTCGTCCGTCTGATAGTCGGCGCAGTATTTGTGTACATCGTCATAAATTGACGTAACCTCGACTACCTTATCTGCTATTTTATACTTTCTTGTTATCATATTTATTAAGCGCCTTTAACTCAGCTTTGATTCGTTCTTTCCTGATAAATGGTGCACGGATAATGCGCCAAATATAGCCAATAGGAAGCAACAGCTTGTGCTTGTAGAAAAACGGAAACCATGTTTTCATGTGGTTCATGTCAGGGAAAATTCTTCTCCAGATGTATTCGAGCTTTGTTTTGCTCTTTGATTTGGAATAGGTCTTTTTGACCATATTTTCACCCGCCCTCGTTGTTGTGCCGTAGGTGCTGGATGTCAGATAGTAGTCAAGCAATTCCTGTTCATGTTCCGTCAGATCGGGGAATGTCGCCGAGGAAAAGACCTTCTCCGCAAGTTCACCCTGTTCACGCTCAAAATCGGTAAGTCCAAGCTGTTCCGTCTGCTCACGGATGTATGCCCGATCAAGTGAATCGCCCTTATTTTGCAGGAAAACATAGCGGTCAAGCAGAGAGCGCAGCCCTGTACCGCCTGTGCTGTAATGCTTGTATTCATGGGCAAGCATATACACATAAAAGTCCTCATCGGAGAAGTGATAGCCGTATTTACTGCTCTCATCGGGAATCATGAGCCGCTTCGTATCCTGATAGTATCCATAAAAATCACTTGCATTATCGAACAGAAGGGTGTGCAGTTCAAAATTCAGCACAGGCAGTTTCATATACACATCATGGTGTGATTTGCCGACACTCTCCGCAGAATAGCCCATTCCGAGCATGACTTCCTTGATCTCTGACTGTTTTGTGCTGTCATAGAGAATATCATTATCCGCCATTTCACGCATACCGTTTTCGGGATACAGCTCTTTCAGGATCGAGCCTTTCAGCGGCATATACCAGATGCCACGGCGCTCGAATTCCGCAAATATCGCCGTTCTCTCTACATCGAGCATGACATTCTTGCGGACAGCCTTATTGTAGGCCTGTTGAAAGTTATGATCGATCACACCTGCCGACCGCAAAGCAATAAACACCGCCGCTCTCAGTGTGTGTGCTTTAGCAAACCGATATAGCGATTCCAGATCCATAGCCTGTACTTTTTCAGTGTCGGGGGTTATGCCGTTCACGGCACAGGAAAGCAGATAGATTAGGTTTTTCGCCGTATTATTCATCAATTATCGCACCAATGGAACGGAGTTTGCTGATAATATCAGCAACGTCCTTTTCAGCGGTCGGGCGGTCAACCTCATACTTTGCAAGCAGCTTGTCCACGATCTCGCTTTCCGTTGTATCGTTTTTCAGCGATTCTACGATAAATGCGGCAGTCGGATTACTCCGAATCAGTCCGTTGAACTTCGTTCCTGTTGTGGAAACGGTGATATGTTCGCCTTTGGTTTCGTGTGTCAGAAATTTCGGATTCAGTTTCATATTCTATCCTTTCTATGGGGAAACAGCTCAATTCACAGGAGTCAACGGTGACCAATCAAGTCCGTCATCGGGCATAGTGCCGCCATTGCCTACAGGCGATGTGGTGATAACATCTTCCGTATCAAACTCGATGATCTCCATAACGGGAGCTGTGTAGGTTTCTTTCATTGTCATTCCTCAATTCTATGGTTTCAGGTCAGTTTACAAGCACAAGCGGCGACCAGTCCAGTCCGTCATCGGTCATGACATTGCCGTTATCCACTTCTGAATCCGCATCAGAAGTAGTCTGCGGTTTTGCCGTCGTTGTCAATTTCGTTTCAGACGGTTTTGCTGAATCAGCCGAGGAATCATCGTCAATCACAATATTCGCATCATCGGCAGGAGCAGAGCCTTCCTGCATTCCGATTTCGGAAGATGTATCGGACGATTTCTTTGTTGTAGTTTTTATTTCCGTATCTGCTATATTGCTGTCTGATGTATCGTCAGCCTGTTCGGAGACAGTAACAGTCGTGGTGGTTGTTGTGACCGTTGTTGTACCGTCTGCTGTCGATGAACTCGCCTCACCGCCATGACAGCCTGTCAGGAGCATACAGAACAGCAAAGCAAGCACTATGGTAGTATATTTCATATTGTGTCCTTCCTATTAAAAGCGGCGGCAGAGATACTCCGCCGCCGCCTTCATGACTTTCACTTTTACGGAATCTGAATATCGCCGTTTCCGCTGTAATCCGGTACATTTCCACCATTCGTCAGCGAGGTTGTGATAACGTCCTCAGTGTCAAATTCGATTATCTCCATGTCGGGAGCAGTGTACTTTTCTTTCATGATAGAATCCTCCATTATTCAAATGCGATATCGCAGGCAAGGTCAGCGCTGATGTCCGAACTGCTTGTGATCGTGACAACAAACAGCACACTTTCCTCGGAATCAGGCGTATAGGAAATTTCGTTCGAGGTCATGCCTGTGTAGTAGCTGGTTGTCTCAAAGGAATAGTCAGTGCCATTATAATGTGCGGTGAACTTTGCCTTGCTCTTTCCCTCAATATCGGACTTCGGCTTTACAAATACAAATCTGGTGTAATACTTGCCGTCCTTGCTTGCGGTCTGTTTGTAGGTCTTGCCGGTTTCGAGGGTGGTGTCAATTGCAGGGATCACCCAAGAGCCCTCCTCGATCTCCGTGTAAATATTACCGTTCTTTTCATAGTACTTACCGTCAGAGCCTTCATAATACTCTGTATTTCCAGGTTCTGTAACGGTAGGTTCCTTTGCTTCTACCTTAGTATAAATTGGAATGAATTTGACAGTTGCATCGCCGAATACAGAGCTGGCGTTGTCCGCAGTAATCAGTTCGCTTGTTTCCTCATCATTATAGGTATAATCAATACCTTCTGTCAGTTCAGCGCCATAGTCATTCCAGAAAAATTGCTCATCCCCCCATGCAACCATTTCATCGTATCGCATCTGGTAATAGGAATCTCTAAATACATAGCCGGCAGGGCTATAGATCACTGAACCGTGCGGAATGGTAAAGGTAGAATTGCTGGAAAGACAGGTAAATGTATTCTTATAGAACTTGATTGGCTTTTCTACATTAAATACCATATTCACAGCATTGTCGCTGTAATCATAAATGACTTCCTGTTCAATTTCCGCAATTTCCGGTGCATTAATGGTAAAATTCACTGCATTATTACTACGATAGAAAAAAGCATTTTTTACAAGTGTAAGCGGAACAGTGGTGTTGATCTCTACTTCTGATAATGTTGTGTTTGAAGAATAACATGCATATGCCATCTCACCGAACTTAGAAATCGTGCTGTCTTCGGCAGTTATGAGTTTTTTGACTTTAGACGCATTTCCCCAATTAGCATTCCAGAAAGCTGTTTCAGGAACTTCACCCGAACCGCTGATGAGCAATGTTCCCTCGTCATCAAATGTCCAAGACAGAGAGCCCTTTGTTCCGCTTTCGATTGTCTCCGCTGCATACGCTGTGATCTCCGTTCCTCCGAAGAATCCTCCCGTACCTACGTTTGCAGGTGCAGCGCCCGCTACGAGAGCCATAGCAAGCAGACCAGCCGCTGCCTTCTTCCATGTGTGTTTCATAAGCTCGTTCCTCCTTTATAGAATATGTGGTGATAACACAAAAAGCGCCCCCTACAGGACAGAATTATCCCATAGAATACGCATTTATGAACAGATATGAATTTGTGAAAAGGGCGCAGTTATACCTTGCTTGTTTGCTTGCTTGCGCATTATACCGCATGGTCATAACTTTGTCACCACCTTCTGCATAAAATTTACAAAGAATTTACATTTAGTAATTTCTCTGCTTATGCAAGTATTATAGCACACTTTCCCCGAAATTGCAAGGGGTTTGAAGCGGATTTTTGAACTTTTTTCGCTTTTTTTCACTGGGAATTGCCTATATATCTACAAATTGTATACTTTGGATTGCTATATACAAAACACTATATCGTAATAGTCGGGTAATATCGCCTGAAAAGATAAAGCCCTACCCCGTATTGTCGGGATAAGGCTACATATACCGAAATATAGCTGTTTTGTTATCACTTGAATTCCGTTCTGCCATTTGGGGCGGCGGCCCGTCGGCGGATTTTTTCCTTGTCACCAACAAAATTATGCCTGAAAATCCGTACATTCACCCTATGTGGACAGGTTCTGAATGTTTACTCATAATTTACGCTCCTTTCAGAAATCAGATGAATTTGAGAAAGATCTTTCTATATCAATATTTTAGTACTTTAATGTGGTAACGTCGAGCTTTTCGGGAAAATTTAATTTTTTGTTGTTATCATATGATAACAAATGTTGATATTGATTTTTATGATCCTATATTGTATAATGTATGTATTATGATAGTGGGGGAGATATTATGAGGATAGATGCCGAAATGCAGGAAAGAATGATCTTGGAGGAACTTTCTTCTCGCTTTAAGCAGTACAGGATAAAAAATCGGTGACTATGGCTGAACTTTCTGCCAAGTCCGGAGTATCGGTCGGAACAATAGTCAGATTTGAAAACGGCAACGATATAGGACTTCTGAATCTTATCAAGCTGATGAAAGCCCTCGGCCTTGAGGATAATATCGAACAGCTTATACCCGAACTGCCATATGAAGAACCGACACGGGCTGGAGTTATCCCGATGCCTCGTGTTAACAGAATAAAGCGAAAAAAGAATATAAATCAGTATTGACAAATATCAGAAAAAATGCTATATTAGTGTCGGAGTCATTAGGGACTGATGGAGCTAACTGAGATTCAGCGAACTCCACGTGCCTTAATGACTCTTTTGTTATATTTTTTATGCAGTGTGACTGCTGAATGGATCTCGAAGTTCAGATATTTGATACATGATAGGCAGCCTTGAGGCTGCCTTTTTAACTTTTTGTAATAATACCAACTAAATATACTTGGCGATGTGAAATATATCATTCAACATTGACAAATGATATTCCGGATGATATAATAAGAATAACTATACGGATCACTGAAATGGAGGTAAAAAAATGGTAAACAAGGAAGAAATGCTGAAAGTTATTGCAAATGCGGAAAAAGAAGATAATGATGCTTCATATAGCGTGACACCTGAGGAGATGGGGAAGTTTAAAATGAACGAGAAGCTTCCGTCTCTTATTTCAGCTAAGAAAATGGAGAATGATCTCAAACACAAGGTTACTGCTACTAAAGGATACGGTCTTATTGAGGAGATGTGTCTTATAAGCGAGACAAGTCTGAAGAAAACTATAAACCGTTCTGTGCGTGTAACACGACAATTTCTTTATAAATTCACCATTGGACTTCAGATGTCGGTCGAAGACGCAAATAAACTGTTTGAACTATGCGGCGGTCCGCTGACTGAAAAAAATGTTGCTGATTATATATGCTTAAATTATCTTAACACTAAAGATGACATTCATAAATTCTGTGAACAGTACGAAGAATATACAGGGAAAAAGATCACACGATTAAGGTGCAAAACTTTCCCTTGAAGATCATTGCTTCTGTGTGATATGATATAAGCATAAAAACACGGGAGGTAATCATTATGAAACCTATTATTTTTGCAAGAGTGGCTGATATGAAGTATTACAAGGGCATTACTGATGATGATAAACCTTATAACGGCGGTTCATATGTCAGGGAAACAAATTATGCTCATGAGTGCTATAACTTCGATCCTGTTATTTTAGAGGATGGAAAAGAGTATTGTTTAGGCTTTACTCAGCTTCTGGGTGGAAAAGATCCGCAGCTTCACATTGAGAATATTGTAGGATGCCGAAGCATGAAGGATGCTTTTTCAGTTGACGATGTCATAGTAGTTTTCTGTTCAAAAGCAATGAACAACAAGACAATGAGAGTTGTCGGATTCTATAAGAATGCAACAGTTTTCCGCAATTACAGGGGATGTGTATTTCCGGGAAATGACGGCGAAGACTACATACAGTCATATTCATTTATTGCAAGAAAAGAGGACTGCGTACTGCTTCCGTATCAGCAGCGTTCTGCTGATGCGAAATGGTTCGTACCTACAAGCGGAAAAATGGGTTATTCCTTTGGTTACGGTCATTCTAATATCTGGTATGCAGGCAGTGACACATATAACATGGACGAGATCGGTTATGTTAACAGAATGATCGAAAGTATTGAGAATTACAGCGGAGATAACATGATCTGAAAGGACGGATGGATAATGGGATTTACATGGAAGAATTTTTATCCTCAATTTATCAAGGAGATCCTCATGGTTTCCGATCTCGATGAACTGATGAAGAAAAATCTGGATTACTCATTGAAAAACGGTGATGATGATTCATTGATCAGTATAATGTGTTCTGTATACGCTGAACCCTGTGTGGAATTGGTAAGAAAACATCGTACTATAATTGAAAACTCACTTCTCAAATCTTATAAGGACGAGCGGAATAAAATATATAAGGCACTTAATATCACAGGCAGGTCGGATGACGAAAAATGGCGTACACTCACGAAAAAAACTACTTCATCCAGCCTGATAGATGCATATATCCGCTCAATGTATAATATCAGCGGAATGGAGGGGCAGCTAAATGAGTACAGTAAATTCAGAACTACTGTATCGCTTCGTATGTCGGAAACAAATGCTGAAAATATTCCGCTTTATGATTTTCAGAAGGATGCTGTTGCTAAGCTGACTGATCATTTCATAAATGATGATAACAGTTCGGGAATTCTTGTAATGCCTACAGGAAGCGGAAAAAGCAGGACCGCTTCGTATTTTCTGATAAAGGAAATGATCTCACGAGGTTATCAGATATTATGGATAGCCCATCGTCATATGCTGATAGATCAGGCTGCCGACTGTTTTTACAGATTTGCGGGACTGAGCAAGATAGACAGACCGGATATCAGAGATTACAGGATAAGCTGTATTTCAGGCGAGCATATGAGTATAAGACAAGTAGGCAAGGCTGAGGTCATTGTAGCAAGTATACAGTCAATTTGCCGAAGCAGGGAACATCTTAAACGTATCCTCAAGCGTGGTAAGGTTATGGTAGTTGTGGACGAGTGCCATCATGCTTTAGCGCCTACTTATAAGAATACACTGAAGTTCATAAAAAAATGCAGGAGCAATGTTAAACTCCTTGGTCTGACCGCTACTCCTATACGTGCAAATGATAAGGAAACAAATAGCCTGCTCGGGCTTTTTGATAACAAGATCGTGTATAAAATTTCAATGTCTGAACTTATAACCAAACGGATACTTTCAGACCCTCACTATATCCACGTTGAGACATTGTCGGATTTTGAACCTGAGATTTCATACGATGAAGGGAAATACATAAACAGATACGGTGAACTTCCTGTATCATTGGTGCATAAGATAGCTGTATCAAAGCAGAGAAATGCGGTAATACTGGAGCAATATATTTCAAATGCCGAACAATACGGGAAAACGCTTATTTTCGCTCTTAATGTTGTCCATTGCCGTCTGCTGTATGAGGAACTTTCAAAAAAGAAAATCCGATGTGGACTGGTGTATTCCGGCAAAGAAGATAATACTAAAGTCATAAATGATTTCAGAGAAAACAAGCTTGATGTACTTGTGAATGTCAATATCCTCACAGAGGGAACTGACGTTCCTGATATACAAACTGTCTTTCTTACCCGTCCTACAACAAGCGAAGGACTTCTTATGCAGATGATAGGACGAGGTATGCGTGGTCCATCTGCTCACGGAACAGAAACTGTCAATATCGTTGATTTCCATGATAAATGGAGCGTATTCAATAAATGGCTGGATCCACAGTGGATGATAGAGGAAGAACTTGAAGATGCGGAAGATAATGAGTACGTTTATAAAAAACGTGAATATGAGCTTTATGAATGGAAGGCCTGCAAAGCACTTTATAATGAAATGAGAAGCGAGGCGGCAGAGATGAACTGTACCGTTATTGCCCCATCAGGCTGGTATACATTGGTTGATGAAGAAGGCGAGCTGGTAAGAATGCTTGTATTTGAAGATCAGCTATTGGGACTGAAAGCTATGATGTCTGAAAAAAACAAATGGCTCGATGATCCGAAGTTCAATGCCGATATCGCTGTTAGCAGGTATTTTGCAGGATTCGGTTATCCGCCCGATATACATGAACTTGAATTGCTGATAGACAATATCAGAACATTGGAAGAAGCGCCTCAGATACACATCCTCAAAGACAGAAAATACGCAGATCCATGTTATGCGGTTGAGATGGCGGAAAAAGAGGATAGGGATATTTACGGATACGGAATAGATCTGTATTATGAACATGAAATAATACGTGATCTCTATCCTTCCGTGGAAGATTATCTGAAGGAACTGAGTATCATAAAGAAATACGGAAAAGAAAGTCAGCTCAGAACTAAGGTCGAAGAGATTCCATTTGAATTGATAGAGCTTGATAATGAACCGTATTATGATCTGGACGAACTGGTTAACGAAGTCAAGCAGGAATTCTGGGACGGAAAATTTGATGGAATATCATCTGTAAGCTGGACCGATAAGATCTATAAAAAATACTTCGGAATTCATTATCGTAAAAATCATACTATTATGATAAACTCTATTCTTAATAGTAAAGATGTTCCGAGAGAAGCGGTGAAGTTTGTAATATATCATGAATTGCTTCACAGAGATCACAAATATCATGATAAGTCTTTCAGAGAACTTGAACAAAAATTTCCCGACTATGAAAAATGGGAGCATTTTTTATACGGTGAGATGCTTAAATATGAGATAAGCGAAATGTAAGATGACAAATAAAATGCAGCCCTAGGGCTGCATTTTTGATGTTCATTGTGCGTCATGATCCGACGTTTCTTTATTTTGTACTTCATATCCTGAAGATGTGCAAGAAGTGGATGTAGTTTATCACGCAGCGATGATAGTATGGGACCATCATTGATCAGCAGCTTTTTTATTTCATCAGGTGAAATAACATCCTCCACAATGAGCTTGTCTATATTTTTGAGGATTAGCGATTTCAGCTTATCCGCCTGGGCATCTGTTGCATCATAAGCAGCTGAAAGAAGAATATCTGATATAAAGTTAGCTTTACTGTCTTTTCGCTTAATATTTTTTTAGCAGAATGGATCAATCGGAAATTTACCGTTTTCAATGTCTATTATGTCTATAGAATGGGCCTGCGGACAAAAAGTTGGACGTAAGGAGTGCACAAAACAATGTACAGTTACGAGCAACGAAAGAAAGCGATCAAGACATATCTGAAAACACAGTCTGTGAGTGAAACGTTGAGGATACTTG
>Ga0255346_1005353_pt1 | contig 13317 bp, 9 predicted proteins | sample wastewater_treat_FD_194410 | JGI IMG/M metagenome (GOLD analysis project Ga0255346, IMG submission 194410) | Wastewater microbial communities from Lulu Island WWTP, Vancouver, Canada - plant22 | ecosystem: Engineered > WWTP > Wastewater > Unclassified | place: Canada: Vancouver, British Columbia... | reverse complement strand
TAGTAAATCATTGGTTTGTCGTAAACAGGGAGCAACTGTTTACTGACTGCCACAGTAATCGGGTGAAGCCGGGTTCCGGCGCCACCTGCCAGTACGATACCTTTCATCTTAAAATATTCCTTTGAGTACTTTACTTTTTTTTCGATTATAAAGGTCGTGCCTGAACATATCAAGCCAATGCGCTTACTTCGGATTGCTCCTCGTTTTCCAATGCTCAGGTTTAAGTGTGAAAAATCACCTTTGAACATTGTGCACTTGATGACAGGAATAAAGTATACTGTACTCAGAATTCTTTGGATTCGGATTTGTTCCTGAGTAAAGAAACGGGATCGCCGGGCAGGTTCACCGCCTTCCCCCGGCTTAACCTTTCCTGTATTGTATAAATTAGACGGAGATAGAGAATGTCAAAACGCGTTGTTCTCGTTACCGGCGGCGCTGGATTTATCGGCTCTCATGTCGTCGATGCTTTTATTGAAAAAGGTCATACTGTTATTGTGTTGGATGACCTTTCTTCGGGTAACTTTGATTTTGTGAATAAAGAAGCGGTATTTGTGGAAGGTGATATTCGTTCTCCGCAGATTGCCGAAATATTTGAGCAATACAGTCCTGACGTAATCTGTCATCATGCTTCACAGATTGATGTGCGCAAGAGCGTAGACGATCCTGCATACGATGCCGATGTCAATATCCGGGGGTCTTTGAATCTTCTGGAACTGGCTGTGGCGCATAAGGTTAAGAAGTTTATCTTTGCCTCTACGGGCGGTGCCATCTACGGAACCCCCGCCCAGCTGCCGGCGGACGAGCAGTGCATTCCCAGACCTGAGTGCCCTTACGGCACCAGCAAGTTCTGTGTGGAACAGTACATCATGCTGTTTTCCAGGATGTACAATCTTTCCTATACAATTCTCCGCTACCCCAACGTCTTCGGTCCCCGTCAGAGTCCGGAAGGCGAGGCAGGTGTCTGCTCAATTTTTGCCGGGCTTATGCTCGACGGAAACACGCCCGTCTTATATGGAAAAGGTAAGGCGTTTCGTGATTATGTGTATGTGGGCGATATTGCCGCTGCCAATCTTCTGGCCCTGGACAAAGGGGCAGGCGAGACGATCAATCTGGGTTCGGAAAAAGCGATTACCGTCAAAGAACTGTTTACGCATATAGCCCATCTAACAGAATACAAAGGGAAAGCCACTTTAAAACCTTTGCGTCGCGGCGAAGTGGAAGGAATTTATATTACCGGATCCAAAGCGGCACAAGTGCTGGGCTGGAAACCGGAAGTGTCTCTCAGTGATGGCTTGAAAAAAACAGTGGACTTCATCCGCGCGCAGAGGGAGAAAGAAAAAGCAGGAGATACTGAATAAGTGCTCAGGATTAATGGTCATTATTTTACGGTTTAAAATAGGAAGCTAAGCAGGAAACGGCAGAGTTCTAAAGACTGGAGAAGAAGTGTTCTGAATAGGGGATGCGTTCATGGCCGAATATGGACAATTGATAGTACTTAACGGCGCACAGGAAGGTCAGGTCGTTCCAGTACGTGAAAAGGTCACCATCGGGCGAAGCGAGTCCAATACGCTTCGCCTTACAGACCTGCAGGTTTCCCGTCGACATGCGGTTGTGCTCGGCAGCGGTCAGGGCGTAATCATCAAAGACCTTGACAGCGGCAACGGTCTTTATGTCCGTGGCGTTCGTGTTACGGAACAGCTGCTTGAAGATGGTGATATGATCCGCATCGGCAAACAGCAGATCCGCTTTGAGCAGAAGCAGCCGCAGGAATTGGGAAGTTGCAAGGCTCCTGTGGAAAAATCCGCTATTGAAGCACCCAGCAGCATCGAATCCAAAGAAGCAAGTGTTCTTTATAAGTCCTTTTTCCGCTCCCCCCATTCCTCTGCTTCCGCCATTGAATTGAAAGGTCTCCAGAAACGGCTGCAGGCTGTCTATATCGCCAATCAGGCAATTGCCAGCGAGCAGTCTCTCGATAAAGTGTTTCAAACAGTAATTGACCAGATTTTTTCTCTGGTGAAAGCACATAATGGCCTGATCCTGCTGAAACAGGACGACAAAACAGAACTTTCCGTGGAATTTGTGCACAACCGGGATCCGGAAACTACGGTTCACGTCAGTTCCAGTATCATTACCCGGGTCTTTGAGAATGGCGAAGCGATTCTGACCAATTCTGCTGCTGAAGGGATGGGCATGGGCGGCGGTGAAAGCATCATCCAGCAGAACATTTCTTCAAGCATGTGCGTCCCTCTGACCCATCAGTCAGAGTGCCTGGGCGTAATTTATGTTGACAACCACGGTCTGGACAATGCATTCAATGACTCCGACCTGGAACTGCTCGTAGCCCTTGCAGCGTCCGCCGCATCAGCCATCAAAAACGCCCAGTATCTGAAACAACTGGAGCAATCCTATCAGGACACGCTGCTTGCTCTGGCGAATGCCATTGAATTGCGGGATCATTACACGGTCGGTCACACCTGGCGCGTGACCAATATTGCCATGGAAATGGCGCGTGAACTCGGATGGGACGAAGAAAAGATAAAAGAAGTTCAGACAGGCGGTGTTCTTCATGACGTTGGAAAAATCGCCGTAGATAACGCCATTTTATGCAAACCCGCTCCGCTGACCGAAGAAGAATTTGCGCAGATGAAAGTGCACCCGGAACGGGGCGCCGACCTTCTGCGCGATATAAAATTTTTGAAGCCCATGATCCCGTACTGCCTCTATCACCACGAAAAATGGGACGGATCCGGATACCCCTTCGGTCTTAAAGAAGAGTACATTCCTCAGGAAGGCAGGCTTATGGCAGTGGCAGATGCCTTTGATGCCATGACAAGCACCCGACCATACCGAAAAGGAATGGCACCGGAACGCGCCCTCAATAAAATCATTGAAAAAAAAGGCACTCAGTTTGATCCGCTCATGGTGGACGCATTGGAAAAGGCGTATAAAAAAGGGAAAATAGAACAGATCCTTCAGGACTACCATAAAAGCGAGGCATGCAGTATTGCGTGCCCCTTCTGCAGCACCTATATCCGATTTGAGGAAAGCATCGAAGCCGGGTCGCAGATTCGATGCAATGTCTGCCACAAAACCATTTATCTGCTTCAGCAAAACGGACGCTTTTATGGAAATTTGACGCCTCCCAATGGTGTTGAGTAAAGAAACAGGCGTTGTCAAACCAATTACACCTGCCTGACGCGAATACGCTGTTGCAGTGTTCGCAAGCCCGCACCCCTGAAGTGTATATATTCAACGAAGTATAAAGGGAAATTTATGAGTACTTTGGATAAGCGCATGTTGCAGGACTGGCGCGAAGCGCTGGAAGCGCTGATAGACCAAAACGGGTCGGAAACAGCACTGCAGCTGCTGCGCACTCTGGAGCAGGATTTACACACAGAAACCGGGGTAAAGGCCTTTTCCGCCACTACGCCCTATGTCAATACCATTCCCCGGGATCAGGAGCCGCCTTATCCGGGCAATCGCGATCTGGAGCGTATTAACAAATCGCTCATCCGCTGGAATGCCATGGCAATGGTGGTACAGGCCAATCAGGCTTCTGACGGCATTGGCGGACATATCTCCACGTATGCATCAGCAGCAACTTTATACGAGGTTGGCTTTAACCATTTCTTCGGCGCCAAATCCGACACCTACAGCGGAGACCAGTTGTTTATTCAAGGACACGCCTCGCCCGGCATCTATGCCCGTGCTTTTCTTGAGGGCCGCATTTCGTCTGAACTTATGGCAAATTATCGTCGAGAGCTGAAGCCGGGCGGGGGGCTCTCCTCTTATCCCCATCCCTGGCTGATGCCGGATTTCTGGAGTTATCCCACCGTAAGTATGGGTCTTGGCCCGATCATGGCAATTTATCAGGCACGCTTTAACCGGTATCTGGAAAATCGCGGACTGAAACCCGCCAATGGAGGACACGTCTGGGCATTCCTGGGTGACGGAGAAACAGACGAACCTGAATCACTGGGTGCCATAACGCTGGCTGCCCGCGAGCGGCTGGACAATCTTATTTTTGTGATCAACTGCAATCTTCAGCGCCTGGATGGACCGGTCCGCGGGAACGGTCAGATTATCCAGGAACTCGAAGGCCTATTCCGGGGGGCAGGCTGGAATGTGATTAAAGTACTCTGGGGCAGTGAGTGGGATCCTCTCTTTGAATCGGATACAGAGGGCATCCTCCCGGAGGTTCTGGGCTCCATTGTAGACGGCGAATATCAGAAATTCAGTGTGGAATCAGGCGCCTATATCCGCAGGAAAATGCTCGAAAAAGATGCGCGACTGGCACCGTTTCTGGATAGGCTCAGCGACACGCAAATCCGGAAGATCCAGCGCGGAGGGCATGATCCCGTAAAAGTATATGCGGCGTATCATCGTGCCATCCACCACAAAGGGCAGCCTACGGTGATTCTTGCCAAAACAATCAAAGGCTACGGCCTTGGTGAAAGCGGAGAAGGCAAAAACATAACGCATCAGCAGAAAAAACTGAATGAAGAGGAACTGTGGGAATTCAGAGGACGCTTCGGCATACCGATTTCTGATGAAGAAATTGCCTATGCACCTTTCTATCGTCCCTCTGAAGACAGCCCCAGTATGAAGTATCTCAAAGAAAAAAGAGATGCCCTCGGCGGCTGGCTTCCCAGGCGGATCGTCAATGTCGCACCGGTAAGAAAACTCGAAGACAGCATGTTCGAAGAATTTCAAAGCGGATCGGAACGCCCTGTCTCCACAACTATGGTTTTTGTCCGCATCCTGATGAAACTGCTTCGCGACCCTGATATCGGCAAACTGATTGTGCCCATTGTGCCCGACGAAGCGCGCACCTTCGGCATGGACGGTCTTTTCAGGCAGTTCGGTATTTACTCCTCCATCGGACAGCTATACGAGCCTGTGGATGCAGAAAACCTTCTGTATTACAAAGAAGCGAAAGACGGGCAGATTCTGGAAGAAGGAATTACTGAAGCAGGGGCGATGAGCTCTTTTCTTGCTGCCGGAACAGCCTATGCCAGCCACGGCATCAACGCCATTCCTTTCTTTGTTTATTATTCCATGTTCGGGCTGCAGCGGGTCGGAGATCTTGTCTGGGCCGGCGGAGACATGCGTGCCCGCGGTTTCATGGTCGGCGGCACCTCCGGAAGAACCACACTTGCCGGAGAAGGATTGCAGCATCAGGATGGAAACAGCCATCTCCTTGCCATGCCCGTACCCAATCTGCACGCCTATGATCCGGCATTTGCTTACGAACTCGCTGTGATCATTCAGGACGGGATCCATCGCATGTACACCTTGCAGGAAGACTGCTTTTATTATGTGACGATCGGTAATGAAAGCTATGCCATGCCGCCAGTGCCTCAACGGGAAGGTGTCCGCGAAGGGATCCTGAAGGGGATGTACAAATTCAGGCCTGCCGAAGAAGTCATGGACACCGGCGAGGCAAAGCACAAAGCCGTACTCCTTGGCAGTGGTGCTATTATGAATGAAGTGCTGAAAGCCCAGGAATATCTTTCCACCCATTATAAGGTTGCTGCGGATGTCTGGAGTGTTACCAGCTACAAGGAACTTAGAAACGACGGCATGGCAGCAGATCGTCATAACATGCTGCATCCCGAAGGCCCGAAAAAGAAAGCCTACGTCACTCAATGTCTGGAAAATGAAGCTCCGGTGGTTGTTGCCGCTTCAGATTATGTAAAAATGCTTCCCGACAGTATCGCACGCTGGATCCCGCAGGGGATCACCAGTCTGGGCACAGATGGCTTCGGCAGAAGTGAAACAAGGCAGTCTCTGCGTGACTTTTTCGAAGTTGACTTCCGTTTTGTTACACTTGCAACCTTGAGTGCCTTGATGGAACGGGGTGAACTTCCACAGGAAACCGTGGTGAACTTCATGAAAACCGTCGGGATCTCCTCTAACAAGCCGAACCCTCTGTTCAGTTAAACTTTTGTGGCGTATTCCACTTGAAATAGAAGGGAAATTTGCATGCTAACTGAATTTAAGATGCCGGAACTGGGTGAGAACGTCAGTGCCGGAACCATTGCCCGTATTTTAGTCAACATAGGCGATGCGATTGCAGTCGGGCAGAATGTATTGGAAGTGGAGACGGATAAGGCCGTTGCCGAAATTCCAAGCACCGTGGCAGGAGTCGTCCGGGAAATCCGTGTAAAGGAAGGACAGAAAGTGAATACCGGCGCTGTGCTTTTTACACTGGACAGCGACAGCGCCGCCCGGCCGGCAGCGGCTGCAAAAGAAGAACAGCCCGTTCCGGCACAACCGGCTGCACCGACGGCAGCGCCGGCAGCACCAAAAGAAGCGCCTGCCCCGGCCACTGCGCCGAAGTCGCCCGCCCCGGCAGCCGTACCCTCTGTGGCGCAGGGAAAAGTGCGTGCAGCACCGTCGACGCGACAGTTCGCTCTCAATAATGACGTGGATTTATCGCTCGTTCCTTCCGGCGACGGCTCCGGCAGAGTGACCACTCAGGATGTAAAAAACTACATTGCCCTGCGTGACAGCGGAACTCCGTCCGCTCCTGCTGCAGCTGCTGAAAAGGAGGCTCCTGCTCCGGTATCTGCTTCTATTACTGCGGGCGAAAGCGGCGTCGATACATGGGGCGCCGTTGAAGTGCTTCCTCTTAGCACTTTGAAAACAAAAGCCGCCGTGCACCTTACCTCATGCTGGCAGACCATCCCTCATGTAACCCATTTTGATAAAGCGGACATTACTGAGCTCGAAGCTTTCAGACAGGCATCTGCACGCAAGGCGGAAGCCCGGGGCGTTCGTCTTACCATTACCGCTTTTCTTATCAAAGCATTGCCGGAAGTACTGAAACGTTTCCCGACCTTCAATGCATCCATCGACATGGACAATCTGCAGCTCTCGCTGAAAAAATATTACAATATCGGCGTGGCAGTGGACACTGAAAACGGTCTGCTTGTACCCAATATCCGGTCTGTAGATCAGAAAAATGTGACGGATATTTCCGTTGAAATGGCTGAACTGGCGAAAAAAGCACGGGACCGGAAACTGACTCTGGAAGAAATGCGGGGCGCCACCTTTACTGTGAGCAATCTCGGCGGCCTCGGCGGTTATGCATTCACACCCATTATTAACGCTCCGGAAGTTGCTATTCTCGGCGTTTCCCGTTCAGTGGTTGAGCCGGTCTATCTGGACGGTGAATTCCAGCCCCGGCTCATGCTGCCCCTCAGTCTGTCCTATGACCATCGTGTAATCGACGGCGCGGATGCGGCGCGTTTTCTGCGCTTCCTCTGTGATGCACTGGCACAGCCCTGGCAGCTGCTGCTGGGTGCATAAGCAGCAAAGGTCTTTGTTCCCTCCGGAGGCGGCTTATTTCAGAATGCCGCCCCGGCGGGAGCTCAGCCGAATCCCCTGAAGCAGCATGTTCAGGTCTTCCGGATTGTCGGAAATATCCATGCCTACCTCTTTGGTAATCAGGCCGGATTTAATCAGATCATGCAGGCTGTCATTGAAGCTTTGCATGCCTGCTTCCCTTCCGCTGGCGATGACGGTATCCAGCTGGAGTATGCGGTTTTCCTTGATGATCATCCTTGCTGCAGGATTAACCACCAGCACCTCGCAGGTAGGCACACGGCCGATTCCGTCCGCTCTGGGCAGCAGGCGCATACACATAATCCCGCGCAAATTAAGCGACAACTGTGAGCGTATCTGATCATGATGTGTTGAAGGGAAAAGATCAATAATGCGGTCGATGGTCTGCACCACATTGGTTGTGTGCAGTGTGGTGAAAACCAGATGCCCTGTTTCCGCCGCACTGATTGCGGCCTGAAAAGTTTCCAGATCACGCATCTCGCCCACAAGAATCACATCCGGATCCTGGCGCATCATCGCTTTTAATGCCGACGAGAAATCTCTCGTGTCCATCGCAATTTCGCGCTGGCTTATCAGTGCTTTCCTGTCCTGATGCAGATATTCAATGGGATCTTCGATCGTGACAATATGGCATTTCCGGCGTCGGTTAATGTAATCCACGATGGAGGCAAGGGTGGTTGTTTTTCCGCTGCCCGTCGTACCGGTAAGCAACACCAGCCCGCGCTGCATTTCTGCAAAAGTGACCATAGCAGGCGGCAGGTGCAGCTGCTCAAAAGTCTGAATAGTGGTCTTGATGCGCCGCATAACAATGGAAATATAACCGCGCTGGCGGAAAATATTGACACGGAAGCGACCCACCCCTTTTTCTGTATAAGACACATCCACTTCACCCCGCTTGACAAAATACTGCTTCTGATCCTCATTCAGCATAATGTCCAGTATAATGTCCATCATTTCTGCGCTATAAGCTTCTGTGTCCACCGGTGCCATTTCGCCATCAATGCGAAGCCAGGGAGGGCTGCCGACTTTCAGATGTACGTCTGAGGCATCCCGCTGGACACATCGCTGCAGTAATTTTGAAAACTGCTCTTTCATGGCTTGATCCTGCTGTTATATTGTTTTTGCAAGAAAGGAGGAATATTCACATCGACACTGCTGATCGTGGAAGCCGGCTGCTCCTGAAAAAATCCTGCTTCTTCATCAGCTGCCAGGGCAAAAACACTTTCATCTTCAGCAGCCGGAACTTCTTCTGCGGCTGGCATTTCTTCAGTAACAGACGTTTTTCCGTGCATATACTCCTTTGCTGACGACGTCTCAGGCGCCGCCGGGGCTGTTGCGGAAGTGAGTTCCGGAACAGATGCGGGTGCAGACTGATACTCCGTGTGGTCCTGATGCGGAAATCCTGACGCAATCACTGTTATCTGAATCTCTTCCCGGTCTTCCGCATCCACCACATTACCCGTAATGATTTGCGCATCCGGACTCGTATTCTGCCTGATATACGTATTTGCGGCGGTAACTTCAACGATCCGCAGATCTTTGCCGCCCCGTATATTCACGATAACACCGTGGGCTCCCTGGATATTGGACTGATCCAGCAGAGGGCAATTGATAGCCTCTGCAGCAGCTCTGATGGCGCGATTCTCGCCGGTGGCGACACCGATACCCATAAGGGAGCGTCCTCCCGCACCCATAATCGTGCGAACGTCCGCAAAGTCAAGATTGATCAGACCTGGCACAGTAATCAGTTCAGATATTGCACGCACGCCGTTATGGAGCACCTCGTCACCGTGGCGGAATGCCTCTACAAGAGACATGTTGGCATCGCTCAGCTCGGCGATGCGGTCATTGGGAACGACAATGAGCGTGTCCACTTCTTCTTCCAGCTGTTTCAGACCTTCAAGCGCGTTTTTCATACGCAGCGTTCCCTCAAAATCAAAGGGAAGGGTGACCACGGCAACCGTCAGCGCACCCACTTTCCGTGCCTCCTGTGCCACCACCGGTGCAGCTCCTGTTCCTGTCCCACCGCCCAGGCCCAGTGCCAGAAAAACCATATCCGAGCCCTGCAGCATGCTGTTAATCTCATCGCGGTGTGCTTCCGCCGCTGCCCGGCCGACCTCAGGCTGCGCACCGGCGCCCAAGCCGTTCCCCCTCCCGATCTGCAGCCTGTTCGGTGCCAGAGACTGCTGTAAATCCTGTGCATCCGTGTTGATCGCAATGAAATCAACGTCGGACATGCGGGCATTGATCATCCGGTTTACCGCATTGCCTCCTCCGCCGCCTACACCGCACACTTTAATGACAGCCGTCTGATCAAAAGTTTCAAATGTGTTTTTGTCTGGCATCGTCTTTTCTCCTTCTGAAAGACATCATTTACCGACCCGTATCCGCCACTATCTGCAAACCAGATCTGCATCAAAACGCAAATCCAGATAACACTCGCAGGGAAGCTCGCCGTGGCGGTCTTCCCAGAGAATACTCAGGCGTGTCGCCTGCTTTTCGAAATCGGAGCGTCCCCAACGGATTTCATAAGGAATCTCCTCAAAAAACATACGCAAAAGAGTGGTGCTTTCGGCAGACAACTCGGAAAGCGTAAGACTGTCCGACAAGGGAAGCCGCACAAAAGCGTCCCACAATGATAACGCCGTCATAAGTTCCGGGCTTTCAATCTGCGTGCCAGGCACTCCTACATTCAACAGAGGCAGGTTGGTGATCAGAGGACCGGTATGCAGAGCAAACCCGGACAGTTCGCGCAGAATATAGCCCTCCCGGTCAATCTCAAAAAGACGGTTGTGCATAAGCACGCAGGCGAAGGCCTTGCGCTCTGTTACCCGGATCAGAATTTGCCACGGATACCTGATGTGCACTTCGCAATGTTTGATATAGGGAATTTTCTCGATTCGCTGTTTTGCCGCCTTCTTATCAAAATTCCATGCTGTAGTTTCGGCGGTAATCCCTGCAGCGTCCCGAATCTCCGCCTCGTCCACCATGTAAGTGCCTTCAAACAAAATCTGATTTATCGCTAAAGCATCTTTGACAGCCTGGGCAATATCGCAATCTGAATTCTTGATCCATAGGTACCCGAAGATCATGATAATTATAAGCAGTGCTGCAAGTCCGCATATTGTTTCTATACGAAGGCGAGAGTACCAGCGCCGGGCTGGCGCCGGTTTTGGAGCAGCAGATGAAGATTTTTTCTTAGGTTCTGCCATATCCCCTCTCTTTCTCCACTCCTTCCAGACTTTCAAGAATGGCTGGGGCAATGCAATTAACATCGCCTGCACCCAGCACCAGCACCATATCGCCGGCAGTTGCAAAACGTGCTATTTCTGCCGGAACTGCATGCATGTCGCGCACAAGCTCCACGTGAGAAGCGCCCAGTGCACATGCCGCATCCACAATCAGCCCCGCGTCCACGCCGGGCAGTGGCTGTTCGCGAGATGGGTAAATATCTGTCACCAGCGCCCGATCCGCCTGAGCCAGAATCCTCGCAAAGTCTTCACAGAAAAATTTAGTGCGACTGTAAAGGTGAGGCTGAAACACGCATACAATCCGCTTCGGTTCCAGCCAGCGGGCTGCTTCCAGAGTGCTCGCGATTTCGGTCGGGTGGTGTGCGTAATCTTCAATCACTTGCACTCCGGCAGCTGTACCGCGCCACTGCAGGCGGCGGCGCACCCCGTCGAACTGGCGAAGACCTGCTGCTACCGCAGCAAAGCGCATGCCCAGACACAAACCAACAGAGCATGCCGCCAACGCATTCTGTATGTTGTGACGGCCCACCGCCTGAATCTCCACCGTACCGAGAAATCCCTCCTGGCCGAAACGGTTGTCATGGCTGATGACATCAAAAAGCGTACGAAAGGGGCTCATGCCACCGTCACCAAATTTCTTTTCCGCAACGGAACCTTTGCGGATATTGACCCCCTGAAGTGCGGCATCTTCGTTAAGGCCGTAGGTGAGCGTGACTCCCTCGATTTCGGGCAGGATATCCCGACAGTTCAGATCGTCGCCACACAGAATGGACTGGCCGTAAAAAGGAACTCTATTGCAGAAGTCCACAAAAGCCCGTTTGATCCGGTCAAGGGTTCCATAATATTCAAGATGCTCGGCATCGATGCTGGTCACTACCGCAACAGTCGGATGGAGCTTCAGAAAAGAGCCGTCATGTTCGTCCGCTTCCGCTACCAGGTAATCCCCGGCGCCCCACCGTGCATTGGTGCCGCTCCGGTGCAGAATACCGCCGACAATGGTTGTGGCGCCGATATTGGCGCTGTCCAGAAATGCGCTGATCATGGACGTGGTGGTCGTTTTGCCGTGCGTACCGGCGACAACTACTGCATGGGGCTTCAGCCGGATAAGGTCAGCAAGCAGTTCGCTGCGGTGCAGTACCGGAATACCGCGCTGCCGTGCCGCCACGATCTCCGCATTATCTTCGGAAATGGCGGCAGACACGACTACAATCTCCGCATCACCCAGATGCTCGGCGGCATGTCCCCTGTGAAACGTAAGACCAAATTGCTCCAGCCGCTGGACAATGGAAGAATGCTGTACGTCCGATCCCGACAGCTCATACCCCAAATTCAGCAGAATCTCGGCAAGACCGCTCATGCCGATTCCGCCAACACCGATAAAGTGCACTTTTCTCCGGGGACCATTAACAGCTTGCATGACTCTTTATCCCATATATTGTGGTTTTTCTATTATACCACAAGATAAACCACAATAAAAAGGGGCAATTTAGTGAACAAATGTACCTCGCAGCCCGCTTGGGCTAAGAAGCATGTCTTCAGAGCGCATATAATAATTCCAAAAAATACGGGAGTGACGGTGCTTGATTGTATCCGGGGGGCAGGCTGTGGATAATACAAGCAAGAAAAAAAATATCAAGCAGATCAGGCGTGCAAAAATTAAATCGCCTCTTTAGCAGAGCACGAAAAAATGGCAGCCATTGAACTTTCCTTTACGGCATGGAAACCGTATCCCGCACCCTGGCATTTTCTTCATACGCTTGCCGCTGCCCATAAGAACTCTCCATTTCTGAAAAGCAACGACCCATTGAAACCGGAAACTTCCCCGTCATTCCTGCCACTTCCCCGTCATTCCTGCCACTTCCCCGTCATTCCTGCTCCTCCCTCCGTCATTCCTGCCACTTCCCCGTCATTCCTGTGAAGGCAGGAATCTTAAGCCGGGTATAAACGTCTTTGCTTCACAGGGTTTCATTCCACACCAAAACCAGTGGACATAGTGGACACAGTGGACTGTGCATTCGGGGTATGTCCCCAGCCTTATTTCCTGCCTGAGGCTTAATATAAGTTTCACACCAAAATACTCTGACTCAAAACATAAAATTCGCAAGCCTGGGAACGCCAATCTCCGTATTGGCAGTGGCTTTTTGTGGTCTGTGAGTTGGGGCATGTCGCAAGGCATATTTCCGCGGCGAATCCGGGTGGCTGTTACAGTCCTGATCCGCTTGTGTGCCAATGCGGAGATTGGCGTTCCCAGGGGAAGAATTGCCTTTCCTCGTCATTCCTGCGAAGGCAGGAATCTTAACGCGAGGTGCTATTTCTAAGGGCAGTACTATTGTTGCCAACTACGCGGAAAAGTCTTTTGAAGTAAGGATTATTTTGTGTTTATACGTCTTGAAGGCTCTGGTGTGGACCAGGGCACTGTGTAAGTCAAGGCGTCAATATCCTGATTAAGATTCCTGCCTTCGCAGGAATGACGGAGGGAGGAGGCAGGTATGACGGTAGAAAACAGCAATGGCGCCGGGGGGTGGACATAACGGCGGAAGGTTGCAATGACAGCGCCGTGTGTCGGACTGATGGAGGAGGCATGTCGCAAGGTTATGTCAAGAAGTTTCTGTAAATTAGTTTTCCTGGTGAACAGTGCGTTGTTAGTTACTATACTTTGATCCTGAGGTTATCCTTTAGAATACCTCCCCCCGGGGGGAGGTATTCTGCGGTTTTG
>Ga0255346_1005340_pt1 | contig 13344 bp, 9 predicted proteins | sample wastewater_treat_FD_194410 | JGI IMG/M metagenome (GOLD analysis project Ga0255346, IMG submission 194410) | Wastewater microbial communities from Lulu Island WWTP, Vancouver, Canada - plant22 | ecosystem: Engineered > WWTP > Wastewater > Unclassified | place: Canada: Vancouver, British Columbia... | reverse complement strand
CCAAAGAACCCATGCTGTGGGAGAAGAAAAGAAGTGTCACAGCCGAAAGGACAATGATTCCCATTCCTGTTCCGCCCCGGCGTTGCCGAATGGGAAAGTAAGCAGAAGCGATGCCCAAACCGAGAATAAGAAATATATTTCGCACATAGCGGCTCATATCTGCCAGGGGCAGGAGACTGTGGAGGAAATCGTTCCGGTAAAAGGCGAGAAATACCGTCTGGTTGCTGATGGCGGGAGGGTCAATCCTTTCCATATATAGCCTGCATAGAGCAAGAACGATAAAGAGTTGCACAGCCCAGAAGAGAAAGAAGCAGCAGATGTTGTAAAAGGCCTGCCAGAGGAATACGCTTCTTTGAGAGACGGACAGCCGGTGCAGCGTATAACCCTGTTTGCCGCTAAATTCACAGCCTGTCAAGCAAAGCAGAGCGGTAACCAGAAGGTATCCCAAAGCACAAACCCATAGAATTCTGCTTTGCTGGAACACCAGCTCCAATCCAACAACCTCCGCAGCAGTCATATTACGCAGAGTCAAATAAAACAGCGTTCCTTCGACGGCAGTCATAATGACGAGTATGCCCAGGATCTTATAAATCGTACTGCGTGACATCAGCATCAACACAGATAAGTGCTTTTTCATATTCCCATCCTCATTCCCAGTACTTGTCGATCATTCGCAACGCCTCATCCTTTGAAATTCCCATCTGCCGCATGGCGTTGACCACGCTTCTGGCATCATTCTCAAGTAGCTCGTCGCGGATTCGCTCAGTTTTTTTTCCGTCCAGCACCATATAACTTTTAGCACCGGAGTGGGATCGGAGCAGCTCCTCTTCCTCAAGCAGTCGATAAGCCTTCTGGACCGTATTGGGATTCACCCCGAGCCGTGCCGAAAGAACACGCCGGGAGGGAAGCTCATCGCCGTTCCGGATGCTACCTGCGGCAACGCCACGTTTGATATAGCGAAGGATCTGCATATAGATCGGGCTACCATCCTCCATGGTGAATTCTTCAAAAGAAATCATGGCGTACCTACACCCTTTTCTCAAACAACTGTATCGGTCAAGTAATACGGTCCTTGACTGTATTATGCCCATGATACAGTTAGATGTCAATAGAAATCACAAAATATTTTCAGTAGTTTCGTAGTGATACAATGATGACAGGGATTACTGTGGATGAAATGAAATGTAGAGTCTGATATGATAAAATGGTGGTTGCAACTGGAGGTTGCAGAAATTCAAGGTCTGGTTGGTAGAACGCAACCGGATAAAGTATTATGCTTTAGCCATCAAACGAGGAGGTACTATAAATGACATTTGGAGAAAAGCTACAACACTTAAGAAAATCGAAAAGTATGTCCCAGGAGCAATTGGCGGCACAATTGTCGGTATCAAGACAGGCAGTTTCGAAATGGGAGTTAGACGAGTCTTTGCCGGATACAAGTAAACTGTTAGCAATCAGTAAAATCTTTGGGGTTACGACAGATTATCTACTCGACGATAGTCAGGATAACGATGGATTTGAGCAAATTCCCATTTATAATAAAAGTAAATCCACAATCCATTTTATATCAAATTTGATTAAGAAAAAAGGGTATCTTGCTGGGTATATCATTTCCGGATATGCTGCGCTGTCTCTATTGCTTTTAAGATTTGCACATTATGCATTCAAAACGACATTAATGCCGCCGGAAGGGTTTGGTATCACCTTCTCTGATTTACCCACTCAAATGAAACTACCGTTACATTTTATTAATGGCATTAGTATCATTGCAACCATAATATTAATATCGGGCATTGTATTCGCTATTTATTTTAAGAGGAAAAGAGAGGAAAGGAAATAAACAAACCCTGCAATCGTTGAGATGGCAGGGTTTGTTTGGCACTCCCGAGAGGAGTCGAACCTCCGACGCACGGTTTAGGAAACCGACGCTCTATCCTCTGAGCTACGGGAGCATATTGTTTTGCAATTAAGACCGGAGTTATCCCCAGCATGTATTCAGGCGGGTTTCGCTCCGATTCTGTAACAGCTGTTATTTTAGCACACTCCTCCCACCCTTGCAAGTATAGAAAGCCAAATCCGGAGCCGGGTCCGGGGCGAAATTTGACCTTGAAAGTCTGAGAAACAAATCATCACTATGTGGCCATGTCGCAAAAAGGTCATTTTGAACCGTCAAACAATTCGAGGCCATCGAATCCAAGGGAACCGCTGATGTTTTTATGCATCGCCGGATTTTTCAGACCAGGCCATTTCATACTGCTCGGCATTCGCGGTTGCGTCGAATGCTTCCTTCACAACATAAAAACCGGACTTAAGCAGGATCTCAACGCCTTTGGTGTTGTTGGTAAATATCTTTGCCGTCAGACATGGCAACAATTGCTGGCAATAATGCAGGAGCTTTTCTTCAACACCTTCGCCTTTGCTTTTGATATCTGCGTGAAGCCCGTCGATATCCATGTCGTCAACTAAACTGATAAACCCTGAGACGCGCCCTTTTGACTCATAAACAAAAATCTTCTCTGAATCCTTGTATCGATTACGTACCGAGTCATATATCTGATGCCAATACAAAATCTCTATATAAGGATGCGACATAATATTAGATGAAAGCCAAATTGCCATGATCTGAGACAAATCCTCGGGTTTTGCAAGCCTGATATTTGTTGAGACCGGTTTTTTCTCTTTGATCAATTTCCGAATATGTCTCAGGTCAAAGAAACGGTTTATCAAATAAGCGGCTATGATCCCAAAAAATGTTTCCACAAGGCGCATTATACCATAGGTGATGGGTGGCAGATCTTTTTCACCAATTAAGATAATTAGAAAGACAACAAGCCCAATTACAGTGCTCGCCTGCACCTTGAATATATTGCACAGATAGATGATCAGCACAACACCGGTTATTGCCAGCAGGGTGGCCACCTGGTATGTTGTATTCTCGATAAGAAGGAGCGCAAGTATGCCCAAAACAGCGCCGATGACAGTGCCGATAACTCTTTCAATTCCCGTTTGTATAGAGTTCTGCAACGAGGATTTCATGCAGATGATTGCTGCGATCGCAGCCTGGATCCCGTCGCCTACGCCGATAAACTGGAAAAAAAGAAGGCAAATACCTACGGACAGAGCAGTTTTGACATTCCTCATACCGATTTTAAATCTTGGATCCAGATGCTTTCTCGAAGCATGATTCTCCACGGCGTCAACACTCCTTTATGTGACATGTAACTGCTGAGTAATAATACCATATTCCCCTAACTTTGTGCAAACAGTAGGTATATGGTGTGTGATTAGCTTATGATAATGCCAGCATATAATTCATTTGAGATAATGTCCCTTTTTAGCTTTGTTACAGTTTTCCGTCTACACAAAAAGGGGTACAACTCAGTATATGATCAAAAGCAACGGTTTTTATTATATTTACGGATTTCCGTTGCTTTTGGCTTACAAAATGGATGTTAAAACCTAAAAAGGCAACGGAATTTAGAGAAAAGGCTGTATTCCGTTGCCTTTTTCGTTGAAAAGGCAACGTGAATCGTAGAATTCTTAAAAATCCGTTGCTTTTAGGGTCAAAAAGAGCAGCAAAAGCCATAAAAAGCAACGGAAATTCGGAGAAAAGCTGTTTTCCGTTGCCTCGTAATATGTATTATAGAGTAGTAGTGTTTATAGTCCCTTTTGAGGTTCATATCAGAATTTAAGCTCTGTTTCAACTGCTTAAGTAAAAACTATTCAAATCGGACATTTTCACAAGTTGACATAATATTCAAGAAGGGGCATTTTCACAAGTTGATATAATATTCAAAAATGGGCATTTTCATAAGCTGTTGACATCAGTAGTTATATGGAGCCCTCGGCTGATTGCATACAGGGTGCGGGCGGACAAACCCCATAGATATCTTGCAATAGACAACCTCAGTTGTTTGTAATAGTATTATTTCATATTTCATATATAGAAAAGAATACAGGCTGAGGAATAAAACTATGAAAATCGGTATTATCGTCCACTCCCATACTGGCAACACGCTCAGTGTGGCTGAAAGAATCAGATCCGAACTTGTCGAAAAAGGCTATGACGTTGAACTTAAACGAGTCAGTGCAGAAAACGAGGATCCAAAAGCAAAGGGTCCCCTGCAGCTGCAGTCGGCTCCCGATGCAAAAGAATTTGAAGTTTTACTGTTTGGCGCACCGGTATGAACATTCTCCCTCTCAACAGTAATGAAAGCATACCTGACACAGCTGCCTTCGCTTAAAGGCAAGAAGGTCGGCTGCTTTGTTACTCATATGCTTCCCTTCGCATGGATGGGAGGCAACAGCGCAATGAAGCAGTTCAAAGAACTATGCAGAAAGAAAGGTGCCGAAGTTTTTGCCGAAGCCATCGTAAACTGGTCTTCAAAAAGCAGAGAAAATGATATCGCCAAAGCAACAGAAACGCTAGGTAAAATACGAGGATAAAGTAGCGGCAAACGTAGTTTTTTATTGACTTTGTATGTGAACAGATTGCAGGTACCGATGCTCGCGAACTGGCGGCGGCGGTAATTGAAACACTATTGCCTGTTATACCTGTATCGAAACCAAAAGTAAAATGGCTTCGAAAGAGCTTGGCTATAGACTTTTATCCTGTTGAAAACAATATAGAGTCCTGTAAATGATAGAATCATATTTCAGTATTTGGTATAATAAGTCCATAGATGTCCCCGCATTGAAAAGGATAGTTCTTATGCAGCAAATCTACGAAAACAATCAAGAATTCAATGAGCTGTCGCAAAAAATTGCGGAAGCCATTGAAGCAGTAACGAAGATTGATGTAACGATAATGGATTATAACAGAAAGAGGATCGCCGCAACAGGAAGATATCAGGATCCTTCCTTTGGGGGCATCGGTGAAAACTCGGCTTTTTCTATTTGTCTGAAAACCGGCAAGGTATGCATAATCGAAGAGACCGGTAAAAGTAAAATCTGTAACGAATGCTCATGCCTGGAAAGCTGTGTTGAAAAAGCAGAAATCTGTGTTCCCATCACTTGGAAGGATAAACCTATCGGCGTAATTGGACTTATTGCTTTTGACGCGGAGCAACAAAAGACGATTTTAGATAATTGCCATGCCTATGTAAATTTTGTGCAAAAAATGGCTTCACTTTTAGAGGGTAAGTATGGAGAGATCATGGCCCTTGAAGAGAACCGAAGACTGACCCAAAAAATGAAGAATATAATTAACAGTACCAAGAGGCAGAAGTACCTGATCATGCTGGATGATGCCGATGAGCTTAAGCAAGAGCTGATCAAAGCTGCCGACGCACGATGCGATATAACCTTTAATAGCATATTGGGCATTTCCAGGGTCATGAAAGAGGTCAAGGAGATGGCTAAAAGCATAGCCTCGACGGAATCGCCTGTCATGATACGGGGGGAGAGCGGAACGGGAAAGGAACTGTTTGCAAGGGCAATTCATTATTCGAGCAGCAGAAGAACAAAGCCTTTCATTCCGATTAACTGCGGAGCCATTCCCGATAACCTGCTCGAGAGCGAGCTGTTTGGCTATGAAAAGGGAGCTTTTACCGGGGCCAACGCTTCTAAGCCGGGGAAATTCGAAATTGCCGACGGAGGCACTGTCTTTCTTGATGAGATAGGAGAGCTGCCGCCCAGGCTTCAGGTAAAACTTTTGAGGATAATACAGGAGAAGGAGATCTGCAGGTTAGGCAGCAATACAACCAGGAGGATTAATGTTCGCATTCTATCTGCCACTAATGCCGATTTGGAGCAAAGGATTCGGGATGGTCTGTTCAGAGAAGATCTATATTATCGGCTGAACATTTTTCCCATACACATACCACCTCTAAGGGAGCACAAAGAGGATATTGAGTATTTGGCAAATTATTTTCTTCATTATTATAACGGTCAATTTGAAAAAGAGATCAAGGGGCTTTCTGAAGAGGTAAGAAAGATGTTCTTATCCTATACCTGGCCGGGCAATGTACGGGAACTGCAAAGTGTAATGGAATTTGCAGTCTGTCTTGAAACCAAGGACCTGCTGAGCGGACCCCTAATACATAGAAGATTGAACAGGGAAATAAATATGGGTTTCAGAGCTGAGTCTGCCGCAGAATACTCTTTGAAGGGAGAGAAGCAGGTCTTTCTGAGCCTTATTAAAAAGTACCGCGATTTGTCATATAAAGATATGGAAAAAAGTATTTGTGCGGAATTAGGTATCAGCCGCGCTACATATTATAGAAAAAAGAAAAAATATCAAGCAGAATAACAACAGTCTCAAAAGCTGCATAATGAGACCCAGTTGAGACTAAAACGAGACTATATTTGCATGGCGCTAAGGATATCCCGCATTTTCCAACGATTCTAACCTTGGCATGATCATTGCTTATGTATATGACAAATAGGATACATGAGTTAAGAGGGTGATCAAAATTAAGAACGAATTGCTGGAAATATTAAAAAAAGAATGTGTGGTAGCAACGGGTTGTACCGAGCCGATAGCAGTAGCATTAGCCGCAGCAACAGCGCGTGAGCAAATGGATCCGGGTCGGGAAGAGCCGCAAGAAATCGTCATTACAGTAGACGGCGGACTTTATAAAAACGCTGCTTTAGTTGGAATACCGGGTATCAAAGAAAGAGGGATTGCAATTGCGGCCGCCCTTGGCGCAGCGGGAGGGGACACGAAGCTTGGATTACGGCTTCTCGAAAGCATTTCATCGGATCAGCTTGAAGCCGCTAAGCTGCTGGTAAACCAAAACAAGATACGAGTACTGATAAACGAGGAATACAGTCACTTATACATAAAAGTGGATCTATATACACAAGAAAACCACATTCGCGTATTAACCTTAGACAGACATCAAAACATTGTTTTAGTGGAAAAAGGCCGAAAGCTGGCAGAAGAGGAGGCTAAAACCAAGCTCTATTCAAAAGAAGCCGATATGAAAAAGAAGGCAATACAAAAATACGATCTTCAACAGTTGCTCGAATTTGTAAATAGTGTGGATATAGAGGATATCAGATTTCTGAGTGAAGGGGTCCGGATGGGACGTGAAATAGCCGAAGCAGGCTTTTGCCTTGAAAACGGCTTTGGGCAGGGAATGGCCCGAACAATTGGAAAAAGAAAGGAAAGCGGCTCTTTAGTAGCGAGTGTGCAGGCTTATTGCGGAGCTGCTACGGAGGCCAGAATGGCGGGTGTCCAAAAGCCTGTGATGACAAGCGCCGGAAGCGGTAACCACGGCCTTACAGTGTTTCTGACCAATTTGGCTGTTGCAGAAGAATTAGACATCTCGGATGAGATATTGCTCAGGGCTATTGCTTTGAGCAATCTTATAACGATATATATTAAATCCTTTACAGGAACGCTTTCAGCTATGTGCGGCTGCGGTGTGGCAGCCGGAGTCGGCGCCGGGGCCGGCATTGCCTATATGTTTGGGGGTGATGAAAGGACAATCTATCATGCAATGCTGAATATGACCGGCAGCATGGCGGGTATTCTTTGTGACGGAGGAAAAAAAGGGTGTGCTTATAAAGTGGCTCTTGCCTCCGGGTGGGCAGTCCAGTCTGCGTTACTTGCATTGGAGGGATTGCATATAAATGACAGAGATGGGATCCTGTCGAAAGATATGTACGAACTTTTTAAGAATCTTGGATTCTGTACGGACAGCATGCTCGCAGCAAATCATTCTATGATCGAAATTATAAGGAAAAATGAGATGTGCTGAATTTTTTATTTCAATTTTTACAAGGAGGTTTTTATGGAAGGCTATGGAATTCTAAGCGTACTACCGGTATTAACGATCCTGGTTATAGCTATCTCAACGAAACGCACGTTGTTCGCAATGGTATGCGGACTCTCTGTCGGCGCACTCATACTGGCAGGCGGGATAACGGATTTCATAGGTACATGGTTCAATTATCTTTATGTGTCTTTGACAAACGAAACGCTTCAGTGGCTGCTGCTTGTAATAACAATGTTCGGCATGCTCATCATGCTCTTTGAACGCTCCCATGCGGTTCAGGACTTTGGGCTCTGGGCGGGCAAATACATACATACGAAAAAGCAGGCCATGTTCGGCACGATCATCCTCGGTATCATTATTTTTCTTGATGATTATCTCAACAACCTTGCTGTGGGCACAACGATGAAAGGGATAACAGATCGTCTGAAAATCCCCAGAACTCAATTGGCCTACATAGTAAACAGTGTAGCCGCACCTGTTTGTGTGCTGATTCCTCTATCTTCCTGGGCAGTTTTCTTTGGGGCCCTTCTGGAAAACGAAGGCATAGTCGGCGCTGACGGAACAGGCATCGGTGCGTATATAAGCGCCATCCCTCTTGTTTTTTATGGATGGCTAGCCGTGCTGGTGGTGATTCTCCAGGTAATAGGAGTGATTCCCAAGCTTGGGCCTATTAAGAAAGATATGCTGCGTGCTGAATCCACCGGGGAAGTGTTCCCCGCCGGAACGGATCTGGCTTTGGTGCAGGATGTGGAGGGCTATAGAGAAGAGGAGTCAGTCAGGAGCACACCGTGGGCTTTTCTGATCCCTCTTGCCATTATGATAGCTGCAACACTGCTTACCGGCACAGATGTGCTCATGGGAGCATTATTCGGAGTAGTGTCTGCATTCATTCTTTACGCCCTGCAAAAGAGGCTGGGAATCAAAGAGCTTCTTACCTGCTGCTACGACGGCGTTATCAGCATGGGCTTCGTCCTTATTTTATGCGTCTTGGCATTTGCGGTCCAGGCTGCAAACGGGGACCTGCTGCTGGCGGAATACGTTATTTCTGTAACGGAGCCGATCATGAAAGGCGCCTTCCTTCCCGCTGCGGTATTCCTGGTCTGTGCCGTGTACGCCTATGCCACGGGCTGCTTCTGGGATTTGGCAGCCATCATAATGCCGATTGTAGTGCCGCTTGCGGCAGCCATGGATGTAAACGTACTTCTTGCATCGGCAGCCGTCTTTTCCGGAGCGGCCTTCGGAAGTAATACCTGTCTTTACGGAGACGGAGTCATCCTGTGCTCTCAAGGGTGCCAGATCAGACCGGGAGAGCTGATGATGGCTACTTTGCCTTATGCATTGATCTCCGGAGGGGCTTCGTTCATCCTGTATATCATCGCAGGATTCCTGATGTAAAGAAAATAGGGTGAGAAAATGAAGGAAAACGCACTGTTAGAGAGTTTATACCTGCTGGATAACACCTTTGGCGTTTCAGGCGATGAGGAAGATGTTGCAAAGGCGCTTAAAACAGAGATGGAAGGTCTTTATGACGAGCATATTGAAGATCCGCTGGGGAATCAGCTGTTTATCAAGTACGGAACAAGCAAAGACAAGCGGGTGCTTATCTCAGCCCACATGGATGAGATCGGTTACATAGTGAACTACATCGAGGATAACGGGCTTGTCCGCTTTCTCCCCGTGGGATACCATGACGACCGGACTGCAGTAAATCAGGATATGGTCATCAAAACGGACAGCGGCAAGATGATTTACGGCGTAACCGGGTCAAAGCCTGCCCATATCATGACGGAAGAGGATCACGGGAAAGTCATCAAAATAGAAGAGCTATACATGGATCTGGGAACGGAAAGCAGGGAAGAAACCTTGGCATTAGGTGTCAGGGCGGGAGACTATATGGGCTTCCAAAGACAGGGCTATGTGCTCAACGACAGCAAGTATTATACGGGGAAATCAGTAGACGACCGTGCAGGCTGCGCGGTGATGGTTGAGGCTATGAGGCGACTGAAGGGGAAAACCATCAAGCCTACTATTTGTATGGCGGGTACCGTGATGGAAGAAGTCGGCATGCGCGGCGGCGCGCCTGTGACAAACCGGTTCAAGCCCGAACTCATGCTGGCACTTGATGTAACGCTCACCGGCGGGGTTCCCGGCGTGGAGGAGCGTCAGTGCTCCGAGGTCATGGGCGGCGGGCCCGGGATCAAGTATTACGATTGGGATCCGGCCCTTGGAGCTACCGGGAATAATGTACCCAGGAGGCTGACAAGAAGGTTGATCGCTGTTGCGGAAAAGTATAATATCCCTTATCAAAGGGAGGTGATGACCGGCGGAGGTACGGACGCCTGGTCTGCATCCATGGCCGGCGAAGGTGTATTAGCCGGGGGGATCTGTATCCCTCAGCGGTATTTGCACACAGCTGTAGGTACGGTGAATCTGCAGGACTTGGAATACACCGTACAGCTGCTGGTCAAATTCTTGGAGGAGTACGAGACACTTTAGACTATTTACAGCGTCAAAAATGGAGAACGCCGGGATTTCAATATCCCGGCGTTCAATTTACAAGAGAAATATATGAAAAAATGACGAAGTTCTGCGAAAACTGAACATGCCGATATTCCTATGGTATAATGAATTAGCTCTATTTCACAAGGGGAGTAACGATGTTCACAATCAAAGATTTGCTAAATATAGGTGAATTACAGGATATAACTCTGATTACGGATGATCAGGGAATGGATAATGTGATAACTCATGCAATCACGATGGATAATCCTGAAATGGTTCATTGGATGAAACGCGGAGAGATCCTTTTAACAACAGGGTATAATTTTATCGAAGATGATTTCATGCAGAAACAACTGGTCATGGAGCTCGCTAACACCGGATGTTCAGGCCTTGGCCTGAAAATAAAACGTTATTTTAAAAAGACGCCGAAGGTTATCATAGATGAAGCTAAGAAAGTCGGTTTGCCGGTAATCGAAATCCCTTATTATTACACGCTGTCGGATATGGCCCGTATAATTAATGAACAGATATTCAGTGAAAGAATGGATACATACAAGAAGCAGGAGCTTTTTCTTGATATGATAATGGAGACAGTGTCAAAAGGCGGAGGAATAAAAGGCATACTGTCTGTTACCGAATCTATTTTAGACTGCCCGGTTCTTATTACTGATACGCTGTTAAATATCAATGAACATTCTCCTTCTTGCACCGAGTACATTAAAGATATCACCAACGGCGAAGAATCAACATTTGAAGCCATAAGAAAGGACTCGCTCAGATCGAAAGCTACTAATGGATGTGCGTTAAAAGTAGGAATAAACACTCATGCAGGAGAAAAAAATCTTGAAGTCTACTATATTAATATAGCCAATATGCCAATGGAGTATCTGATTCTTATAAAGAATAAAAATGAAACAGAACATGGACATACGGCGCAGTTAGTTAAGATTCTTGCCGCATATCTAAGCAATTACTACCTTATTAAATATGAAAACAAATTCGAAGCCGTAAAAGGAACTGAAAGCTTTCTTTTTATGCTTCTTAATAATAGTACTACTACATTAAAAGAGATTGAAAAGCAAGCAGTTGAATATAGGATCGACATAGAGAAAAAATATGCATGTGCGGTTTTACAACCGATATATCAGATTAATGATAATAGCCGGCATGTCGGAAATATGAAGTATATTCTTGATAACATCAAAGCTATTCTGTACGGCATGGGGAAAAGGAAACATTACATCCTGACAACAGATGATAATATAATAATAATATTTGCCGTTAATGATAACAACAATATAGACGAGATAAACAGTGAAACTTTAGAATTGCACAATAGTATTGATAGAGACTTTTTACATAGAGAGTGTATGGACTATTACATAAGCAATGGAAATATATGTGACGATTTGTCTTTATTATGGAAGAGCTATGGTGAGGCAATTTCGACAATAGAATTGATGAAGAATAATAAAGGCGTAAGAATAGGCCATTACACTGATTATATAGCCTATCATATGCTGATGAATTTCAACGAGGGCAGAAAATACTATTATAATATAATAAAGCCTTTGTACGAGCACGATAAAAATACCGGAGACGAATTAATACCTACTTTAAAAGTGTATATTAATAACCATTGTAAAAGCACAAAAGCCGCCGACAAGCTGTATATACACAGGAATACACTTGATTATCGAATAAAAAAAATTAAAGATATATTAGGCTATGACTTTGAAGACTGCAATAAAGTATTGGAATTGCAAATGGCACTTATAGCGGTTGAATTACAGCATGTATCTTCTGATTTCTAAAAGTATTGCCGCCAATCCGGTGTTTCAAGTTGTTTAGGTTGTTTTCATATAATGTTTCATTTTTCACGTAACTAAGATTAAAAGAATTTGAAAATTCTAATTTGTGCAATTTGCATAAAAAGTCATCGGCATATTTTTGCGATATGCCGATGACTTTGATATGGCAAAAAAGTATTCTTGTTATAAAAGATGTAAATGCCCGTTTTGATAATCACGGTCTTATTCGTAAATAGAAGAAACCTACAATAGCATGGATTTTATATAAGGGGTTGGTGGTATTATGAGTATTCCGGTAAACCTTTTCACATGGCTTATCGCAGCAGCGCCTGTAATAATGATTTTAATACTGCTTCTCAGGTTCCAATGGGGAATTGCCGAAGCTGGAGCAATTTCTCTATGTATTGTATTAATAAGCTCAATTTTTGTCTACAAAGCGGATTGGATCCTGCTTTCTTGTGAATCGGCGAAAGGGATATGGAGCGCTTTTTTTGTTCTTATGATAGTATGGCCTGCAATTCTGATTTATGAGGTAATTGAACAGGCAGATGCTTTTACTGTTATTCAAAAGGGTATGGAGATTTATACTCCGAATGAACTTTTAAGAGTTCTCGCTTTCGGTTGGGTTTTCGCAGGGTTTTTCCAGGGCATTACAGGATTTGGTGTCCCTGTGGCGGTATGCGCCCCGCTTCTGGTTGGAATGGGGGTAATCCCTATCTGGGGAGTTATCGTACCTTTACTGGGACATGCTTGGGCTAATACTTTTGGAACACTTGCGGTGGCATGGGATACATTGGTCGAGCTGACCGGGATCGAAGGAAATATTCTTCTAAGCGCGGCATTTTGGGCTGCCGCTTTCCTGTGGTTTTTTAATTTTTTCTCGGGAGTGGTCCTTTGCTGGTTCTACGGAGGCATGAAAGGAATAAGAAAAGGACTGCTTGCAGTAACATTGATTTCACTGATTCAAGGTGGAGGGCAACTGTTGCTTTCTCAAATCAACCAAACGGTGGCAGCATTTATTCCGACTACATTAGCATTGGCGGCCATATTTGCCATTGGAAGGATTCCATATTACAGGGAGCCCTGGAGATTAGAAAATAGTAAAATAATGAACAGAAACTCCTCAAGTGAAACTGATAGAAAATCTGAAAAATCACCGCTCCAATTGAAGGAAGCATTTGTACCGTACTATACATTGGCATTGATAACTGTGATCGTATTGCTGATCGCACCCGTAAAAAGTTTCCTAGGCAAGTTTAGATTGGGATTTGATTTTCCCCAAACTGAAACAGGGTATGGGATCATTA
>Ga0255346_1005336_pt1 | contig 13347 bp, 21 predicted proteins | sample wastewater_treat_FD_194410 | JGI IMG/M metagenome (GOLD analysis project Ga0255346, IMG submission 194410) | Wastewater microbial communities from Lulu Island WWTP, Vancouver, Canada - plant22 | ecosystem: Engineered > WWTP > Wastewater > Unclassified | place: Canada: Vancouver, British Columbia... | reverse complement strand
AAATCAATAGGCGAAAAACAAAACGAGAAGTGGTACAAGCATTTAGATGTTTAATATGTGAAAGGCAGGTGATATAATTAACATATATGACTAAAAGGCAATATGTAACGGAAGACGAAATAGAACAGTTTTCCAACATACAAGTAACTGATGCTAAAGAGGCAGAAGACCAAATGTCCCACGCAGAGGAAATGGTTGACGCCTACGTTGGTTTCCAAGTGAAGCACGTAGACGATGTTTATTCTGGTCTTGCAACATCGGGTGGCAGTAATTATTTAATTGATACGTCAAGTGATTCACCATTAAAGGTGCATTTTGACGACTATTTTACTTATTGTCAGATAGAAATAATTGGCGGTACAGGTAGCGGACAAACCCGTAACATAGTATCGTCAAGTAAATCATCTAACAAAATAACTGTAAGCCCTGATTGGACTACAAATCCAGACAACACATCTTTTTATGTAATTAAGCAACTTGGAAAGTTCCCACGTGATGAAGACGCTTTTTTAAGTGGTGATAGTAAATGGTACAAAACCATACCAGAAGCGGTTACACGTGCAACGTTAGCACAGGTTGAGTACATAATTGAGAAAGGAAACGACTACTTTGCAGGTGCAGTAGACTACGATTCCGAGCAGTTAGAGGGATACAGTTATAAAGTTAAAAACGGTAGAAACCGCTTCATATCCCCAAATGCTCGTAACCTACTGAAAGGCATCTACAATAAAAAGGGTCGTATTGAGCTATAAAACATTTACTTAAACACATAATTAAGGTTTATGGAACTGTAACTCGTAATGAATATAACGAGGAATCTTTTAGTGGTGGAAATGATTATTACGGCAGATTTCAACTAAAAAACAAATTATTTACCAACGAAAAAGGCGAGGACATTATGGCTGACGCACTAATTTATATGGATAGAGAAACCGAAGGGTTGGCGGTTGGTACAAAGGTTACCTATGACGGACAGGATTACAGGGTTATTGCGTTAAAAGAAGCGTTGGACGATATTTCAAAGGTTCACCACTATGAGGTGTGGGTACAAAGGTGGGAAGCATAATGTTGTTTACTGACTTACTAAAACAACTAAATAAAAGGATAGATCCAGCAAAGCAAAAAGCTGAAAAAATGGCTGGAGATGAAATATTGCGTCTATCAAATATAGAAGTGCCTTTTGATAAAGGTACTTTGGCTAACTCTGGTAGGGTAGATACATTTACTGATCACGTTGAGGTTGGTTATCACACAAAATATGCTCACCGATTGCACGAACACCCGGAATACAATTTTAAGAATGGTAGGAAAGGTAAATACTTAGAAGATCCTATAAAACATAATTTAAGCCGACTAGAAAAGTTGGTTGGAAAAACGCTTAGTGCAGAGGTAATAAGGTGATTATAAACGATATATATACATACATAGGACAGGAAACTAGCTTAACAGCCGGTACTGATTTGTTTAAGTCAAGACAGACGGAAAGTCCCAATAATCAGGTGGTTATTTATGATACAGGAGGATTAGAACCGGACAGATACTTGCCAACAGCAGATCCAACTTTTCAAATATTAGTAAGAAACACAAGTTACTCTACTGGGCAAAGCATAGTAGATGAAATAGTAGAGGCATTGCACCAAAAAGAAAACATTGAACTTGTAACTGGTGGTACATATTTTTATTACATATTTTTGTTTAATGAACCAGCCCATATAGGACGTGACGACAAGGGCAGACACGAGTTTAGTATTAATTTTGTTTGTAAGATAAGAAGATGAGATATATAAATGAAAAACCTTATAGAGAGTTTAGATGTAGCAAGTGTCGTAACTTGTTGGCTATGGAATATATCTATGCGGGGCGATTGGAAATAAAATGTCCTAAATGTAATGAAGTAAATGTAATTAATTTCAAGACGACTAGAAATGAGTTAAAAAAGGTATTAAATTATAATTTGAAAGGTGGTGAAAATAAATGAGTGATATATCTAATGTAAAGATGGGTGTCTGTGCAGTAACATTTGGTAACGTGCCTCTAGGTCATACTAAAGGTGGGGTTACCGTAACTTACGAGCCAGACATTCACGATATAACCGTAGACCAATACGGAAGCACACCAGCAGAAAAAGTGTTAATTGGGCAAAAGTTAAGAGCTACAGTACCTTTAGCTGAATCTTCAATAGCTAATTTGGCTATTGCAATACCGGCAGGGGAAAATTCGGCTTCATCTATTAAGATAGGTGGTGACGTTGGTTTAAGGTTATCAGATGCAGCAGAAACACTTGTATTACACCCAGTAGCAAACGACGATGATGACTTGTCGGAAGATGTAGTTATCTATAAAGCCGTTGTAACTAATTCTATTGATATACCTTTTAAGGTTGATGAGGAAAGAGTTATTGAGTTGGAGTTTGAAGGAATAATTGATGAAACAAGACTTGATGGCGATATGCTTGGGTTAATAGGTGATTCTAGTGCTTAAAAATAGACATTAGAAACAGGCACAATGTTCGTCTATGATAGTAAAAATTGACAACAAAGAATATAAGATAGAAAAGTTAGCATTAGGTAGATACGCAGAATTATTAGGTGCTTTGGAAAAGATACCCGAACAACTAAATGCAATGGGTGAGATATCCGAAGAAAACCTAATAAAAGCACTACCAAAAATGCTAAAAGAGGCGTTACCGGAACTGTTAGAAGTTATATCGTTGGGTTCTGGTATACCAAAAGAAACCATAGAAAAAGAGTTCGGTCTAACTGACTTGGCAAAAGTAGTTAAGGCAATATTTGAAGTTAACGAGTTCAAAGAACTGGGAAAAGTGTTGGAGGGGTTACCAATAAGAAAGGCGAAGGTAACCGCCTCAAAGGACAATGGCTTGAAAGAATAATAGCTGAACTTGGCTATCTTTATGGTTGGTCGCCTAAACAGATAAAGGAACAGGTTTACCCCAGCGATGTGGGGCTGTACCTACGTATAGGCAAACGTAATAAGTTAGAAGATGAATTATTACAATTACTAATTGTGCAAAATCCGCACAGCAAAGAGCCAAAGACGTTGTTTAGGGAAATAAAGAACGAAATAACAAAGTTAACTGGGCTAGACGATTCGGAACTTGACCGAGAAGGTCTACAGAGGTTAAAACAGAAAATGTTTATTGATAGAAAGAAATATAAAAAATAATGGCAATGGTAATGGGCGATATAATCGCCAGAATAAAAGCAGATACAACCGACTTTCAAAAGGGGTTGGCAAAGTCAAAAAGCGAAGTTGATTCGTTTATGGGCGATATGGTTTCCGCCAGTAATAAGGTAGTTGGTGCTATGGCGGTAGTTGGTACGGCTATTGCAGGTGTTGGCACTATTGCATTGAAACAGGCAGGTAATTATGAACAATCATTGATAGCTTTTACCACAATGCTTGGCAGTCAAGAACGTGCGACAACTATGTTAAATGATTTGGCACAAATGGCTAAAAAGACACCATTTGAGTTACGGGGTATAGAAGAAAATGCCAAACAATTACTTGCTATGGGTATTGAGGCAGATAAATTAGTACCCACACTAAAAGCGGTAGGTGACGTATCAGCGGGATTATCAGTTGATATGGGCAGGTTAGCTTACAACTACGGACAGGTAAAGGCACAGGGACAACTAACAGGTGTTGAATTAAGGGACTTTGCAAGGGCTGGTGTACCTTTAATTGCAGAACTTGCTAAAAACCTAAATGTAACTGAATCAGAAATAAAAGAAATGGTAAGTGCAGGTAAGATAGGTTTTGCAGATGTTGAAATGGCGTTTCAAACAATGACCAGCGAGGGCGGCAAGTTCAACAACCTAATGGAAGAACAATCCAGTAGTTTGCAGGGAAGAATATCAAATCTAAAAGACGAGTTCAACCTTTTAATGAGAGAGATAGGTATGGTGTTGTTACCCGTTGCTAAAGATGTTGTAGTTTGGGTAAAAGACGAGGCAATACCCAAAATAAAAGAACTTTGGCAATGGTTAAAAGACCATCAGGACATTGTTAAGGCGGTGGCTATAGGCATAACCGCTATGATGCTTCCAGCGTTAATATCAATGACTATAGCAATGGGTACGTTGGCAGTACAAACACTAATAGCGACAGCCCCATTAATAGCATTGGGGGCTGTTGTGGGTACTCTGGCTTACCTGATTATTCATAATTGGGACTTGATAAAAGAAAAGACCAAAATGCTTTGGGACTACGTGGTACTTGCCTTTAATTCCATTAAGGACTTTTTACAGGGCATTGGCGATAAGATATACGATTCAATAGTACAACCTTTTGTAAATGCTTGGAATAAAGTAAAGGAAGTGGTTGATAAAATAAAAGAAGGAATAAAAAAGATAAGCCCATTTTACAAAGAATCTCCATCTTTAGTAGAGTTAGTAGAAAGCGGTGTTGGCAAGATAAAGGACGCATACGCATCGCTTGGTGATATATCAATAACCAAAAGTTCAACCTTAGCATCTGGTATGGGTAACAATATTTCAAATAATAAATCAGTAGTACAAAATATAAATGTATATCCATCTGACGGACTTGACATTGATACCATAGTAGAAAGGTTGGCATACAAATATAGGACATCACTATGATAAAAACAATACAAATATACAATTTAACAATGGGAACTTTAGAATCAGGTTACATATTCGGTAACTTAACTGGGTTCGGCTTCCCGTCACTAAAAGTAGATATAAAAGAACGAGGAAGCACACACGGGGCTGATTTAGGCGTTAAATTATATGGCAGACGTGTTATGGGTATTGAGTTGGAAATAATAGGTAAAAACACAACCGACTACGAAACAAAAAGACGAGCATTAGAATTGGCTTGTGATATTACACGGGGCTTACAAAGGATTTACATTACCACACGTTCAGGTATTGAGGTTATATGTGACGCTATTGTTACAGGTGATTTTGATTTGCCTTACACCAAAGGGCAAATGATATTTAGTTCGGTAAGGTTAGAACTAACCGCACCATACCCATTTTTTAGTAGTAAGGACCAAAAGAGTTCGCTAATATCTTTATGGTCGGGCGGTGGTTGGGGGTTGCCATTTGAATTACCGTTAGATATGTCTTGCGGTGGTGATGTCATTGCCAACGTAGTTAATAGTGGTAACACCAAATCATACCCTGTTATTACATTATACGGACAACTTGAAGACGCTACCTTAACAAATGAAACAAATGGCGAAACATTTTCAATAGACTATGAAATAGCAGATGCTTCGCAGGTTGTAATAGATACTTTTAATAGGACAATTATATTAAATGGCACTACTAATTTAAGGCAGTATTTTAGTGGTGACTGGTTGTCTTTGGATCCCGGAGGCAATGGTATTAAGTTAACTGCTACCACGTATGGTTACAACGCTTTGGTGTTACTAACCTACAGAGATAGTTATTTAGGTTTATGATGTTCAGATGTGTAGTTAAAAACAGTGACAACTCACTAATATGGGAATTGCCTTTTACCCGTTTTAATATTGTGCAGGAACTTAACAAAGGCGAATCATTAAGCATTACTTTTGAAAGTACAGCCATTAAACCTATTGCAGAAGCACACGATATTACCATTGAATACATTTTTAGTGCCAGTTATAGGGAAATAGAAATATATGATGAAGATAACAATAAAATATATGCGGGGTATATTTCAGAACTACAATTCAATTCTGGTGTTGGTGAGTTAGGTAAAATATCCGTACAAAGTAAGGGGTTTTTTAGCTTATTGGAAAAACGATACACTGATGACAGTCTTTCCTATACGTCAACCGACAGTTCTGACATAGCTTGGGGTTTAATTAATTTTACTCAAAATAATGGTTCATATGGTAATTTAGGTATTACACGTGGTGCAGATCCAACTACTAAAAACAGGGACAGAACTGATTTAAGATATAAAAACATAGCCGAAGTTATTAAAAAAATGTCATCTAACGAAGTAAAGGACGGATACGATTTTGACGTTGATACCTTGAAACGATTTAATATTTACTACCCCAAAGGTAGTGTAAGAAACATTTATTTGGAAGAAGACTTTAACATTAATACCTACCAGATAAGCAAAACATTTATTGATGGTATGGTCAATCAGGTTACTGTTATTGGTAGTGGGGCTGACGAAGAAAATCAATTAGTTGTCACGCGTGACGCAAGTGATACATATAAGGAAGCGTTCTTTTTATTGCAAGATGTATTAAACGAATCAGATGTAAATGTACAAGCCACTTTAGAAGATAAGGGGGACAAGTATTTAGAAATGTACCAAGCACCGCGTCTGACTATTTATTTGACTTGCAGGTATGATGAACCCGACTTTAATAATTATGATGTAGGTGATTGGTTAAATGTCGTTATACCGTCTTACGATATAAATGATAGTTATAGAGTTAACAGGCGTACTTGTGACGAAACAGGTGAGGTAGGTATAACATTTAGGGAATACTAATGGAAGACTATAATATAATTGAAAAAATAAAGAAAATGGAACAGGACATTAAGAACCTACAAACAAGGGGATTAATTGTTAATCTTACCATACCAGACGAGGGAACTTTTCGTGTGCCTACTGGTGCAAGTAATCCAGCAAGTGGTGAAGATGGGCAGTTGTTTTACAATACCACCACAGATAAGTTAATGGTAAGGGCTAATGGTTCGTGGGTGGCTGTTCATTAAATAGTAATTAATTGGTATAATTAAAGAAAGGAAAATAATATGATACAAACAACACGTACAGGTGGAACAGAACACCCAGAAGAAATGCTGGATTTTCTGATGACACACATAATAGACCAAAGCGGTGTTAAAAGCATTGCTGTTGGTGGTGACTTTTATGTAGAAGCACAGAATACACCGAATATGACTGTTAAGGTTAATTTGGGATATGCTTTTATTAAAAACTCGGACGGCTCAAAGGTGTTCCCAGTTAGAATGTACAGTAGTACAGAAAACGTAACCATAACTGCAAATGCTTCTGGTAATAGTAGAATTGACGCAGTAGTTCTATTAATTGATACTGCCGAAACGCCAAACGCGACAGTTACTAATGTAGCTAAATTGGGTGTGGTAGCAGGTACTCCAAGTGCCTCACCAACAGCACCAAGCAATAGTGAAATATCAGCATTAATAGGTGCGGGTAATCCGTTTTTAAGGTTGGCTAATGTTGCAGTGGGTTCGGGCGTGTCAGAAATAACCAATGCGAATATAACCGACACAAGAGTTAGAGCCATTAACATTAAAAGGAGTAGCGTCTATACCACAGTGCCAGACAGTTCTACTATTACATTTGATGTTGAAGACAGGGCTATGCAGGTTACTTTAGGTGGCAATAGAACTCTAAAATTAAAAAACTACCAAGTAGGTGATGAGTTCGTTATTAAATTAATCCAAGACACTAATGGTTCAAGAACTGTTACTTGGTGGTCTAATATTGACTGGGATAACGACGTAGTACCTACGTTAACACCTACAGGAAACAAAGCAGATGTATTCGGGTTTAAGATAAAGTCTGATGGTAGATACGAAGGTTATATAGTTGGTCAGGGAATGGCATTATCGTGACATATTTAGTATTTCACTTAGTTGGATATAGCAGAGCGGACGAATTAGGTAACTTGCAGGACAAAGTAGTAATTAGGTTAATAGATACCACCTACGAAAATGCTTTAGAAAGAGCCAAAAAGATAATTGATAAACCATTTTGGTTACTTGCGGAAGTAGTAGAGTATCGGGAAGAAAATTAAATGAACTTTCCAGCAGGAGTAATTTACATTTGGTCAGGAACAAACGCTTCTATCCCATCAGGTTGGGAAAGGGTAACTGCTTTAGATGGTAAGTATCCTAAAGGTACAGCAAATGCTACTAATCCTAATCAAACAGGTGGTGCTTCTACACACACACATACATCAACTGCTTCTCACACGCATACAATAAATGGTCACACCCACACTTTATCTATAGGTACGGGTAGTGGTGGGGGCGTTAATTCACAGTCTGGCGACCAAGTTACTATTATATATAACCATAACCACAGTTCCGTTACCTCTGGGGGTGTTGAGGGTGCAAGTGTTCAATCAGTAGCACCAACTTGGCAATCATTTTCAAACGACCCGCCATACCACACAGTTATATTTATAACACCAACTTCTAATCAAATATACTTTCCTGATAAAGCAATTTACTTATATGACAGCACGGACAGTAAAGCAGGACATTATGTTTGTAACGGAAATAACTCAACACCTAATTTAGTAGATAAATACTTAAAGGGTGCTAGTACAGGTGAAAACGCAGGTAGTACGGGTGGTACTACAACTAACGTACACACAGTAACCCACACCCATACACAAACACACACGCATTCTGCTGTAACAGTCCCAGCGTCAAGTGATAGTGGTACAAAACAGGGAGCAGTAGACCCAAACACCCTACCACTTAAAACACACACCCATTCCGCATCACCAAACGCTAACACAACTAGTTTGGGGGGTACTCTGTCATTTACAGCATCGGGTACTGTAGAGCCAACTTATAAAAAATTACTAACAATACAAAACCAAAATACAGGGTCGTCAAGTTGTAGAAAAGGAATGATAGGTATGTGGTTAGGTACTTTAGCGAATATACCTTTTAACTATTCTCTTTGTGATGGGACAAATGGAACACAAGATATGCGAAGTAGGTATTTAAAATCAACAGCAACAGCAGGTGATGTTGGTAATACAGGTGGTTCAAACACACATACCCATACAGCACAATCCCACAATCACGGTGGTAGTTTAGCACACACACATACAGGTTCGGTAACACACGCAGGTCAAACAGGTAGAGATAGTGATGCGGGTAGCTTGATGGCAACAACAGCAACCACACACTCTATATCTGCTAATAGTCAATCACCTGCAATATCAAGTGCTAATATTTCTGCATCTTCTTCAAATAATGAGCCAGAATATAGAACAGTAGCGTTTATTAAATTAAATTCGTTGCAACACAGCAACTTTATGTTTATATGAAACAAAATGACGTGGCAACCGACATAGCGGTAATAAAAAACGAAATAAAAAATATAAGCACTACAATAACCAAGTTGGAAAAGGCTACTGATAATTATTGTAAAAAGTTAGATGAGGTAGAAAATAAACAGGTTGCTACTACTGAAAGGGTGTCTAACCTTGCAGTATTTCAAGCTGTATTTTCTACCATAGTAGGTGCAATAGCCACATATTTGGGGGTGACTAAACAATGATAATATTAGAATACATTAGGTTGGTGTGTTATGCAATAGTTATATTATCATCACTAAAAGGTATTGCCAAAAGAAAGTTCACTAATAATTTATTTGTGGGCGATATTTTAATGGCATTTGGGTTATTTACTGCAAATGCCTTGTTTAGGTTTGGTGTGGTTGATAAAGGTATTACTGGCGACTTTATACTAACCCCAGCAGTAATGTTGTGGGCGGGTATACATTTCAAAGCCGTACTAAAAGACAGACCTAAAAAATGATATATATGCTATAATTATTTTATGATTACATTACCAAAGTTAATCAGTCAGCAGGATAGCCGTTGGGCTAATATCCTATTGGGTTTTAATACTAATTCCACATTTAATATAAAGAACTATGGCTGTTTATTGTCTTGTTTAGCAATGGGTTTGTGTTATTACGATTACAACACCGACCCAGAGGATTTGAATAATAAGTTAAAGAAAGTTGGCGGGTTTGCTAACGGTGGTAATTATGTTTGGCACTCGGTAGAAAAGATAACCACCAAAATGAAAGAAGCATTAGTTAGGGTTGGCGATACCTACCCCGCCACAGACGACCATATTAAGCAAATAAAAGAAGCATTGGATAACGGTTACCCCGTTATGCTACATATTGATTACAACCCTAAAACCGTTGCAGACGACCAGCATTGGGTATTGGCAGTAGGATATAACCCGTCAGACGAGAACGACATTACAATAGTTGACCCATTAGGTGGCACAATTAAATCGCTTAAATCGTATCTGGGGTGGTTTAGACCCAGTTTAAGACGTACCTTGATTGATTATTGTATTTTAATAGGCAAGGTAGTACCCAGCAACCTAAAGGACATTAAAATCAACTGGAACGATGCAGAGGGCAAACGCCATACGGTAGGTTGGTATGTTTATGAGTGGTTTACTGAAAAGACCAGAGCCAACAAAGCCGAAGATAAATACGACGAACTAAACGATAGCTTTACAAGGTATAAGGAAGCCAACAATGAAATACTGGAAAAGAAAGACAGCGAAATAAAAAAGTTAAGTGACACGTGTGACACACTTACTACCAAAAACACTACCTTAACAAATAAGGTTACAAAGTTAGAACTAAAAGTTGACGAACTAAACCAACAATTATTAGACCAAGCTGACTACACAATAGGGCAAAGTATTGAGTTACTTGTTTCTGCTTTCCGTGCTTGGTTGGAAAGCATATTAAAGGCGGTGAAGAAATAATGGCAAAAAAGAAAATAAACGGCAAGGCGTTACTTAAATCAAAAACATTTTGGTTTAATATACTTGCATTAGTAATAGCAGTAGCATCTGCATTTGGTTTTGAAGACTTTGAAGCTAATGAAACCGTATTACAAATAGTGGCTTTAATAAGTGGTTTGGGTAATATATTATTGAGAACTAAAGCATCAGAACCAATTACAAGAATAAAGTAGTGTAATAACGCCAAAAAACACCACTACCCTACCGTTGTTTGAGGCGTTATTTTACGGAAAGGGTTTGTTTATGCCTATACAAAGGGCAAAAGTAATAGTGGGTTAGAAAAAACGCCCTCTATTTCCCGCACGGGAATTAATTACCCCGTGAAATCAATAAAAATAGTAACAAATAGTTAGTAGGGTAGGGGATAGGTTATGTACAAACATATTACAAATAGTATAATTATTTTAATGTCCAAAAATGAAAAATCATTTTTACAAAACGCCGTACAATTTTGACGGTGTTTTTTTTGTTCCTAAAAGGAGTGAACAATGACTGCCCAGAACCTTGAAAAAGCAACAAACGTTACCTTGATTGAGGAACTAAAGAAACGGGGCTACTTCGTTTCACGAGTTCCGCCTACTGCTTCTGGCAAGACATTCAAACCAGATATACGGCAAATGTCAGGACGCAAGTATCGTTTTGGTGTTGTTAGTTGCACCCACTTGGGCAGTAAGTACCAACAATTAACCCACCTGTATACGTTCTACAAGTATTGTAAACGCAAGGGTGTGGACACAGTTTTGCATTGCGGTGATTTGATTGACGGTGAAAAAATATATCGTGGTATGGAGTACGAACTGCACACACACGGGGCTACAGCCCAGAAACAATATTGTGTAGACAATTACCCACACGTTACAGGTATTAAAACACTTGTAATTATGGGCAATCACGATGAATCGTTCTATAAAACGAGTGGCTACAATGTAGTTGAAGCTATTTGTGCCGAACGGGACGATATGGAATACATCGGTGATTATCTTGCTTACATTAACCTTGACACAATACGTGTGGCAATTATGCACTCGGACGGGGGTGTGGCGTATGCCCGTTCGTATAAAGTGCAAAAAATCATTGAACAACTTTCACCAGAAGCAAAACCGCACCTAATGTTTGTAGGGCATTGGCACGTAAACGCAATGATACCCGCCTACAGAAATGTTGAGGGCGTATCTATCGGGGCGTTTCAGAGCCAAACACCTTATTTGGTACGTAAAGGTTTAATGCCTAACGTGTCGGGTTTGGTGGTTGAGGTAGAAGTTAATGACAAAGGTTTGGTTGGCGTAAAGTATGACTGGCGTCACTTCTACGAAATGAAAAAGAACGATTACTAGTGAGGTGTGTTATGAAATACATAGCAATTTGTAGTTGCGGTGAGGTATGTTGCACAGACCAACGAGCAAAATATATTAAGTTCGTTTGTGAGCATCAATGCGAGGGACATACTGTTTGCACTTCGGAAATACCAGAGGTTAAAAATGAAACCTACGAAGATACCGAAGACTGAAACCAGACGCCGTAAACGGTTAATGAGGCGTATTAGACGTACTGGAAAAAAGGGGTAGGCAACGCCAACCAACTATCCCTTTTTACTTTTAGCGACGATATAATTGGTTTGTGAAAACAACAGCCATAACAACTAAACGTGGTTCGCTGATTGATGATTAACCTACTGATTATATCGTGGCTAAAGGTAAAAACCTAAAACCCCTTGCAAAAAGCAGGGGGTTTTGGTATTATATTGTTATGCACAATAATACGTATATTTTAACAGAAAAACACAGCCGTGACAATAGCCACCTAAACAGGGTGGTATTTTTGTTGCCAGAAACAACCCTACAAGGACTGGGCAGTACCCTTGTGGGGTTATTTTTGTTAGTAACCTAAATAGGGGGGTAAACCTATTAGTGACCTATACGGTAGTTCGCCCACTGCGGGAAACGAAACCCGCTATATAAAAAAACGATAAGCGAAACAAGTACCTAATTGCACGGGAACTTAATACCGACCTATACCTTGCGGACAGAAGTTGGGTTGTATAAACGCAAGAGATGGTAAACGACCAGCTAACCCAAGTAGCGGACTGGTGCAGAGAATACAACATTGTATCGCCGACTATAAAACGGATATAGATACATAACTTCCTATTATGTAGCCTATTGTCGGGAACAGGTTATGGACAACTACAAACAATATTTAAAAACAAAGCACTGGCAGGACTTTAAAACCAGTGTTTACAAAAACGGAAAAAGCAGGCGGTGTGCTATATGTGGTTCTTATTACGGGCTTAATACACACCACATAAGTTACAAACGCATCGGCAAGGAACACGCATCTGATATTGTTGTTTTGTGCGGTGACTGCCACAGCAAGTACCACAACGGGCTAATAAGCGAAGATGTTATTAATTTTGTTAATAAGCACAGAAAAATGTTTGTACAGCCGTGCAAAAAAGAACTTATATGACAAGCAAACAACTTGAAGTTAAAAGAATATTTGCAATTAAAGACAAAACCGAACGCATAAAAGCTATACAGGAATATATGGCAAAGAATGTACAACCCAGCACCCGTAGCAAGGCAAACGTTTATGCAGATGCCCTTGTGATATTTGACGGAAAACTGTTGTAATTTTTTGGCGGTTGTTGTATAATATCCCTACACATATAGATAACTGGCTACCGTTTACCCCACGATTGGTGGTAGCCAGTTACTTGTATATGACTTTACTAACAGAAACAAAACCACATAGAATTATTAAAACCTACAATGTAAGTAACCCC